>Ga0209181_10008787_pt1 | contig 13462 bp, 11 predicted proteins | sample MAT05_FD_187208 | JGI IMG/M metagenome (GOLD analysis project Ga0209181, IMG submission 187208) | Freshwater microbial communities from Lake Fryxell liftoff mats and glacier meltwater in Antarctica - MAT-05 (SPAdes) (version 2) | ecosystem: Environmental > Aquatic > Freshwater > Ice > Liftoff... | reverse complement strand
TAATGAGTTTAGATAGATTTGATCTTAGCATGAATAAATAACAGCGCACACAAATTATAAAATTAGATTGAGTGGATGTATTGTTTCTTGAATTTTCCTTTTTTCAAACACTTATGTGAAAAAGAAAAAATACATTCACTCAAAATTCTAACAAAATTCGAAATAGAAATAAATAAAAGCAAGGAGAGTATATTTCAAAATATCGTTCTATAACAAATTATTTCGGTGAAGGGCAAGAACAATTTTACATAAATAAAATCCAAGATGCGAAAAGCTATCGCCTCCATCAACATTTCTCCAGATGGTTATTGCGACCATACAGCTGCTATTGCTGACGAAGAATTACATACCCATTTCAATGAAATTTTTAGAAGTGTGGATGCAGCACTGTTAGGTTGGGTGACCTATCAGTTAATGGAAAAAGCTTGGCCAATACTGGTAGAAAAACCAAGTGGATTGAAAGCCATGGATGAATTTGCTGTTTTGATGGATAACATTCCAAAAATTGTTTTCTCAAAAACTTTAAAAATACTTCCTTGGAAAAATTCACACCTTGCTGTTGGAAGTTTAAATAGGGAAGTTGAAAAACTAAAACAACAGTCAGGTAAAAACATTTTGGCGGGAAGTCCAAGCATCCTTTCTCAATTAACAAAATTTGGACACATTGATGAATACCAATTTTTAGTTCATCCCATCTTTGCAGGAAAAGAAAAACGATTTTTTGAAACTTTAAATCTCGAAAATCATTATTATTTAAAGCTGATAAATACAAAAGATCTTAGTTCCGGCATAATTATTTTATCTTCTCAGTCAGCAAATATTAACCATGACTAGAGGTGAAATTATTGCGATTCGCATTCAAGAAGTTCTTCTTAATGGAAAGTAGATTGCCGACACCAATTACAAAGAACTATTACTTAACGCTACTTGGAAACAGGCAACTCAAAAAATTGAACCGCTGAATACCATTGCTGCATTGACTTTTCACATCAATTACTATTTGAATGGATTACCAAATGCTTTTGAAATAGGAGAAATAAAGATTCGAGATCAATTTAGTTTTGACATGCCAGCCATCCCATCAGAAAACGACTGGCACAATTTAGTCAGCGAATTTTTATTCAATTCAGAAAATTTTGCAAACTATGTTGAGCAAATGAATAATGAAAAATTAGATGGAACTTTTTTCACCGAAAAATATGGAACTTATCTTCTAAATATTGAAGGAGTCATCGAACATAGTTACTATCACTTAGGACAAGTATCATTGATAAAGAAATTAATTACAGAAAAATAATATTTCAATAGTTAAATTCCATGGCCAAGAAAACTAAAAAGCAATTATCCCTGATAGATACTGATGCACTTCTAAAAACATTGGAAGCTCGTTTTGAAAAGAATACAAAACGGCATAAAAATATTGAATGGTCTAAAGTTTTAACCAGACTAAAAACCAATGCTGAGAAAATGTGGACGCTTAATGAAATGGAAAAAACAGATGGCGAACCGGATGTGATAGGACAAGATAAAAAATCCGGTGAATTTATTTTTGTTGATTGTGCTACCGAGAGTCCTAAAGGACGCAGAAGTCTGTGTTATGATCGTGAAGCATTGGATTCTAGAAAAGAATTTAAACCAGCAAATAGTGCGATAGACATGGCCGCCGAAATCGGAATTGAATTATTAACAGAGGAAGAATATCGTGACTTACAGAATCTAGGAACTTTCGATACCAAAACATCCAGCTGGTTAAAAACCCCGACTGCTATTAGAAAACTTGGCGGCTCCATCTTTGGAGACTATCGTTTTGGTACTGTCTTCGTGTATCATAACGGTGCAGAATCGTACTATGGTGGAAGAGGATTTAGAGGATCGTTGAGGGTATAAATAAAGTCATGGAGAGAATTTGAACTTTTAAGTGCTGAAAAAAACAATTTTGTAGCTTAATACCGACTCGAATTGGCTTAGGTTTAACTCTTTGGTCTCTATTTTAGTTAAAGTGGGTATTATTTTTTAATCGAGCGAAGAAATTCGTAAATAATATCGTCTAATCAATAGAACCCAATACAATTGGCTATGCCTAGATTCCCTATTTATACCATCTTTTTTCTGTTCACTGTTTTATTAAGCTTGGAGTTGGTAATTGCAAATTCCGCTTTCTCCGATTCAATCATCTGTGCAAAAATTGGGAATTCAGATTCTTCCTCTGATCTTTTTAACGTATTTGTAGCACCAAAAAATGATCTTATAGTTATTCAATTCAAAAATCTCAACACACAAAATTTAGAGATAACCTTATTGGATTCCACAGGCATAGAAATTAAAAGAACGGTACTCTTTCAAGCAAGTACCATCGCCTACTTTGACACGCAAACACTGTATAGTGGGGAATATACGGTTATTGTATCTGATGGAGATAGCTTCATAAAGAAAAGAATTTCCCTTATAAAATAACGCAATAAAAAATTTATGAAAATCATCTCTATAGTTTCCGTCATATTATTAAATTTAACAATTAGCATCTTTGCATTTGCGCAAACCAACCCTGCTATTACACGTTTTTTACAAAACACTACGGTAACCGCTCGCCACTATGTTAGTGGAAATTATACGCCTATCAACGATGCTGCTCTTGTCAACGTGCAAAGTGTAAAGTATTCCACAAACTTTGCGTACATTACAACTACGGGTTTACCAAGTTATGTCACAGGTCCATTTCTTGATGGAAATTCTAATTTAGCCGGAAATCAAAATGCGATTTTCAAATTTCCACTTTCACCTGTACAGAATACAGGAACACTTACTTCAACCGGAGGTGGCAATATCGGAGTTTTCATCAATGGAGTTGCTTTATTTGATTATCGCGATGGAGTCTCTTGGAAAAATTCTTCTGGTCAAATTTGCGGAGGTCCTATTATGGGTTGTACTGGTGATGGGGTATGGAACAGAGATGCTGTAGTGGGAGAGAAAGGAGGTTTTGATTGTGCTAAAGGTCATCCTGCCGGCACAAATTATCATCATCATCAAAATCCAAGTGCTTTCAATTTAGACTTAAATGTAATTTCTTCCGTCTGCAATCTTTATAACGCCGATGGCTTATATGTAATTGACAGTTCAAAGCATTCTCCACTACTCGGATTCGCTTATGATGGTTTTCCAATTTATGGCGCCTATGCATATAAAAATGTGGATGCTACAGGTGGAATCGTTCGCATGAAATCAAGCTTTACATTAAGAAATATTACAGTTCGAAACACGTATTATACCGGGCAATCTGTAACATCCGGCCCTCCTGTAAATTCCACCTATCCATTAGGATATTTTAAAGAAGATTATCAATACAATACTACCTCTTCTATGACGCCTGATTATTTAGACATTCACAATGGAAGATTTTGTATTACTCCAGAATATCCCAACGGTATTTATTGTTATTTCGCAACGGTAGATGCAAATTGGAACTCGGCATATCCTTATGTTGTTGGACCCACCTATTATGGAGTTTATAGTAACAGAAAAGTTGCTTCTATTACCGAATCGGTAACTACTTATCCGATCAATACCTCGCCTTCAATTTATATTGCTGCTTTTACTAAAACAATTTGTTCAGGCACATCAGTAGCATTTACGGCGGCCACATACAATGCAGGACTAAATCCATCCTATCAATGGAAAGTAAATGGAAATAATGTAGGGACAAATAGTAGTTTTTTTTCAAGTTCTTCACTCGCAAATAATGATCAAGTTAGCTGTACAATTACGAAAGCTATATCCATCACTTCCACTTCCAATAGCATAACCATGTCAGTAACGCCTAGTGTTTTGCCCTCAGTATTTATTAGCACAAATGCCGGCACAATTTGTTATGGAACCAATGTTACATTCACCGCAGTTCCGACAAACGGAGGAATAAGTCCAAGCTATCAATGGAAGAAGAATGGAAATAACGTTGGAAGCAATGCTACAACCTATAGTGACAATACGCTGGTGGACGGAGACAGTATTCGCTGTATAATTTATGGCAATGCAACTTGTGCTACTACTACAAGTACATCATCCAATTCAATTAGCATTATTACTAATTGTGCTACCATTACATTAAATGTGAAATGCAATTTAGAAGGGCCGTACACCGGCAATGGAACTATGAGTGCAATAGCTGATCCAATAGCTCATCCTACATTGTGTGATACGATTACTGTTCGATTAAATAGCACCTTCGGAACACATGCAACAATACTTTCTGCAAGTGCTGCCCTTGATGTGAATGGAAATGCTTCCATAATCTTACCATCAAGTTTCCTAGGAACGCAATATTACATTTCGATTAAACATCGCAATTCAATAGAAACTTGGAGTAAATCACCTATATCAATTAATAGTTCAGTGGTAACCTATGACTTTAGACAATAAAAATTTGTAGTAGGGTGTTTGATTTTTATAAAGTATTAAATAATTAAAGAAGGATTTGCACTCATTTAAACCTTGTGTGTTAACTTCTAGCACATGTAATACCAAATATACATAATATATGGTCCACTTATTTAAACAGAAATAGAAACAATTTACGAGCAATAAACATCAATAAAATTAGTTTCGGTCGTTACAGCGCGAAGGTCGTACACACAACAGTGCGAACCGAGTTTTGCTGTGCCGATGAAGTAAAGAGATAGCACAGAAGATTGTTCAGTGCTTGCAGAAGAAAGTAGAAAGCAATAACTGCAAAATTTAGTTGGTGTTGTGTGACGTGCTTTCTTTGGTTACTTTCTTTTCACGTAAAAGAAAGTAAAATAGGACTATCCTCTTAAATTAAAAACTAAAATTTCTGATGCAGTTAGCCGGTGAACTAAATCACCCTTATTTGTGTAATAGACCATTCAGTACAAGTCAACATCAATGCAATAAATTTATTGAACAAAAATAGTATTATGATTGTCATTATTTGGACTATTTATATTTATAAATGGTATAAGTTCAAACATTCAATTCATTAACTCTATCGAAGATGATTGCACTAGGAATTAGGAACTACGGATACTAATTTTACATTGCCAGATACCATCAGTGGAAAAACGGTTTCTCTATCAGAATTAAAATTAGAGATGGTTACCGTCGTAGTTTTCATCTGCAATCCTTGTTCTTTCGTGTATCACATTTATTCAAAATTGCTTGGATTGCAAATTTATACTTATATAAAGTAGCTTGATTTTTCGTTATCAGAAGAAAAAAATATAGACATGCTGCGATGGGAAAGATGAAAAAATCGCTAAGAAAGAAGTCTAATCTTCCTCTATATATTTGATGGAACTAAACGATGAATTATGACAAACCTTTGAGGATGGATGAAAATTTGCATTGAATTTTCCCTGGTGAAGAATACGATCGGCAGATTAATTCAGGTGATTAAGATTGAGCAATAATTATGATCGGAGTTCAACACCTTCACTGACCTCTAATTATTCCATAGCACAGCGAATTCGTGTTTTAACTAAAAGCGTGTTAGAAGAATTGTCTACTTTTTACATTGACCAGTTTCCGGGATCAAATCCTGTTACTATTGATGCAAGAACCATTAAAAAAAACGGAGAAACAATTTTAGCTGACCGAGAGAGCATCAAAGAATTAAAAACTTATGATAAAAGTACGGGGTCTTATAAAAGTCAATACAGAATATCCATTCCCGGTATAGAGGTCGGCGACGACATAGAGATAATTTATGCCATTGAAAAGCCCTATTTAATTTATTCAGATGATATCTACCTTCATGGTCCATACGTTATTTTAAAAAGCGAATTTACGTTTTATACTTCCCGAGGAATCGAAACAAATATTTATAATCACAATAATATGCCAAAACCAACTATTACAGAACTTGAGTTTCAGACTGTGGATAAGTGGCATTTGACAAATTTGCCGGGATTAGGCAAGCAACTCTATAGGGTTTCTGACAATGAAATCCCATATGTAAGGATTCATGTCAATCGATTCTTCGTCACAGGAATGGATCGACCTTACGAAATAGGCTTGAAAAGCTGGGGTGAAGTTTTTGAAATATCCACTCAAAACGTATTTAATAAAAACCAAAAAGATAAAGGCTTGAATGATTTTTTTGCCATGCACAAATCGTATTTAGACACTATGAATACTTTTGGAAAAGTCTCTCATATCGTTAATTTCCTAAATAAAGAAATGAAGTTTGGGGATAATCTAGAGGATAATTTAAAAAATTTACCCTTAGCAACGCTGATTCAGAAAAAAGAAATAGATGACCGCAATCTTATGCTCTTTTACAAATATATGTTTACTTATTTTAAAATTCCCTATTACCTTGTTATAGCAAAAAATAAATATCGTGGCGAATTATCTATAGGAGAGCGATCTTTGAATCAAGTTAGTGATCTTTTGTTAGCTTTTAATGATCAGAATAATGTGTTACACTATATCTAACCATCGGATAAAAGAGTCAAATACCATGTTGATGAAAGACCATTTTATTTGGAAGATACAAGAACAATCATGCTTCAAAAGTTAAATATGAATGATGAAATTAATGCTGAAGTAACTATGGGGATTATCTCCCATTTAAATTTTGCAGACAATACACGAAAGATTAAAAGTCATTATGTAGTCTCAAAAAGCGGGGATGTGGTAGTAGATACCAAAAGCACTTACAGCGGTTTGTTCTCAGCATATCTTCGAGGTTACTGGGAAAACGTTGTTGAGAACTATAATAAAAAGAATGTTTTGGAATGGCTTGAAGAAAACGACTCCACTACTTTTAAATTGGATACGCTAATTGTAGATTCAAACAGTAGTGTTATGCCTTATTCATTTAAATTTTCCATTAAAAACTCCATATTGGAAGCCGTTGAAGAAGCAGGTGATGGTATTCAATCGTTAAAAGTTCATGTTGTGCCTGGACACTATATGTTTCCTCATTTAAAGTTTGAAAGAACAACCACTGCATTTTATCCATTTCCATACTTAGATGAAACTTCAACCTTTATTGTATTCCCCGAAAATACAACCGTATTGAATGAGTCAGATTTGAACAAGAAATTAGAAAATGAAATTGGCTCCATAGAACAAAACATTGAAAAAATGAATGCGACAACCTATAAAATCACTTCTACCATAAAGTTCAAAAAGCATATTATAACAAAAGATAAATATGCAATGCTAATTGATTTAAATGCGATGGTTGAAAAACTAAAGGAAAAAACGGTGTTGTATAAATTAAACTAATACCTCTTGCGATTAAGGAATATCGTACTATTTCTAAACCTGCACTTTTCAATTTAACTTGCATATTAATATTCATCTTTAGGAAATTTTTCATTCTATCGCATTAATTTGCTCCACAGTTTTCACTTCTTTTATTGCTGTGAATTTTATTTGGTGTGAAAACTTTCTGTTCAACTGGTTAAAGAAGGAGGTGTTTCTAAAGACGATTTTTTGACAGGCCATACATCTGAAAAAGATGATTGCAATAATAATTATCTAAAAAAACCAAAATCTTTTTGTACTTTCATACATTGGATTTAAACTCATATTAAATAATTACTTAATTATGGCGACCCATTTTCAATGATGAAAGCTATATCTTTATTCCAATGAAAATTCTACTCACAGGTGCTACCGGTTATATTGGAAAACGTTTACTTCCCTTACTATTAAAAGATGGGCATCATGTTGTTTGTTGCGTAAGAGACAAATCAAGGTTTAACCCTTTACCATCACTTGTTGAGAATATTACTGTTATTGAAATCGATCTCTTAGACAACTCCACACTTTTAAAAATTCCAACTGATATTGATGTTGCCTACTATTTGGTTCATTCTATGTCCTCTTCCGAAAACTATAAAATTCTTGAACACCAATCCGCAGTAAACTTTAGACAAAGAATATCTGAAACAGATGCTAAACAAGTAATTTATTTAAGCGGAATCATAAACGAGTCAAATTTGTCAGAGCACTTACAGTCAAGAAAAGCCGTGGAAGAGGAACTTAAAAAAGGCAGTTATCATTTCACTTGTTTTAGAGCGGGAATAATTGTTGGTTCAGGAAGTGCTTCCTTTGAAATTATACGTGATTTAGTAGAGAAACTTCCGGTAATGATCACTCCTAAATGGCTGCTTACAAAATGTCAACCAATAGGAGTTTCCGATGTTTTAACTTTTTTACAGAAGGCAATACATCAAGAAGAAACCTACGACAAAAATTTTGATATTGGCTGCGCTGATATTCTTACCTACAAGGAAATGCTTCTTGAATTTGCCGAAGTCAGGAAATTGAAACGAGCAATTTGGACAGTTCCCATTATGACCCCACGGCTTTCTTCTTACTGGCTTTATTTTGTTACTTCCACCTCCTACCGCTTAGCTCGTGTTTTAGTAGATAGTATGAAAGTGGAAGTGATTTGCCGAGACAATAAAATCAATGATATTCTCGGCGTTCAACCCATATCTTACAAGGAAGCCATTCGCAGAGCGTTTAAAAAAATTGAAGATAACAACATTGTTTCCAGCTGGAAAGATTCTTACACGAGCAGTGGTATCAATTTCAATATTTCTGAATTTATAAAAGTTCCTCAATATGGATCTTTCAAAGATGAAAGAAAAAGGAAAATAGAAAACCGCAGTACGTGTATCTCAAAAATCTGGAGCATCGGTGGTGAAAACGGTTGGTATTTTGGGAACCGCTTATGGAGGTTTCGAGGCTTTCTGGATAAACTAGTGGGAGGAGTTGGACTTAGAAGAGGAAGAACCAATAGACAATCACTTTCAGTAGGCGATGCTTTAGATTTTTGGCGCGTGCTTTATGTCAATAAAGAAGAAGGAAGATTGTTGTTATTCGCAGAAATGAAACTGCCCGGAGAAGCCTGGTTAGAATTTAAAATAGATGGCGATGTTCTAAGGCAAACAGCCACCTTCAGACCGCTTGGAGTAGCCGGAAGATTATATTGGCTGGCTGTTTATCCATTTCATGGAATAATATTTAATGGATTAATAAAAAATCTAACAAAGTAAAAATAAAATAGCCCTAATTCTAAAAAATACTATGTTGATATTAGATTATAATAACTCTTCAAAAATTGAAAACTTTATCAAACAATAAAACTAAGTCCCACAAGTCTATGAACGACTTGGACTTTGTAAATTACGTTTTAATTTACTGTTAACCCGAAACATAATAACGGCATTGATTGTTATCATCAAATTATTTAAACAACAATTAAAACCTCCGGTAAATGAATCAAAAGTGCTTTTATAAAAGAACCTTCTGTACACTGATGATTCTATTCACTTTTAGCCACCTTTTCGCTCAAAATGGAACCTTAAAAGGCAAAGTCATCGATGTGGAATCTCGCGTACCAATACCCTTTGCAAATGTGGTTTTACAAGGGGATTCTATCGGTGGGACAACTGATTTAGATGGGAACTATACGATCACTGATATTGCACCCAACATTTACAATATAAGTATATCGAGTATTGGATTTGAGTCGCAACTATTACCGGAAATCAATGTCTCTAACACAAAAACTACGATTCTTAATTTTGAATTGAAAGCCACTACGGTAAGTTTATCCTCCGTGGAAATTTCGGTTAGCCGTTTTGAAAAATCCGAAGAATCTCCTTTATCGAAAAACGTCATTCGTTCCGCTGAAATCATGAGAAATCCCGGAGGGAATAGAGATATTTCTAAAGTACTTCAATCATTTCCAGGCGTTGCCTCAACCCCTTCGTTCAGAAACGACATCATCGTTCGCGGCGGCGCCCCCAATGAAAACCGTTTTTACCTAGATGGAATTGAAGTCCCGAATATCAATCACTTTGCAACACAAGGTTCCAGTGGTGGGCCCGTAGGAATGATTAATGTGAATTTCATCAACGAAGTTGAATTTTATTCAGGTTCTTTTCCGGCAAGCAGAGGAAATGCATTGAGTTCAGTGTTAGAGTTTCAACAGAAAAATGGAAATCCCGATAGAATAGTAACTAATATAATGCTCGGTTCAAGCGACATCGGTTTGACCTTTGATGGCCCCTTATCAGAAAAATCAGATTTTATTTTTTCAGTTCGTCGATCCTATTTACAGTTACTTTTCTCTGCGCTGAAACTTCCATTCCTTCCTACTTACAACGATGTCCAATTTAAAGTCAATTACAAGTTCAATAAAAACTCTTCTATAAGTATTATTGGATTAGGAGCTATTGATGAGTTCAAACTTAATACGAGTGTAAATAAAGGAGAACGTGACAGTGCTGTTATCGATCGAAACAATTACATCTTAGGAAACCTTCCAACTAATGAACAGTGGAATTATACTACAGGAATAAAATACTTCCATTTGGGTAAAAATAGTTTTCAGAATTTCATAATTAGTAGAAACACGCTTAATAACACTGCGGTGAAATATCAAGAGAATGATCCAACGGATTTGTCAAACCTCATTCTAGACTATCAATCGCAAGAAACCGAAAATAAAATGCGCTTTGAAAATACCATCAGGAAAAATAATACAAAATTCGATTTTGGTGTTAACTATGAATATGCCTCTTATTCCAACAAAACTTTCAATAAAGTTTTTATCCCTTCCGGAACTACGATCGTAAATTACGACTCAGAATTAGGAATAAATAAATGGGGTGCGTTTACTCAGTATAGTTTTTCAACGCTAAAAAACAAATTATCTATCTCCTTGGGAGCACGTTTTGATGCGAATGACTATTCAAAGAAAATGAATAATCTTTTAGAACAATTTTCCCCTCGTCTTTCAGCCTCCTACCTATTAAACGAAAAATGGTTTTTGAATTTTAACACTGGGCGATATTTTCAATTACCTGCTTATACGATTCTTGGCTATCGCGATTCGACAGGCCGCTTAGTAAACAAAAACAACCAGGTAACATATATTGAATCAGACCATATCGTGATGGGGCTTGAACACTTACCGGATCAAAACACAAAAATAGCTGTAGAATCATTTTATAAAAAATATAGACAATATCCTCTGTTGGTGAATGAACAAATCTCTCTTGCCAACCTCGGTTCTGACTTTGGTGTGGTAGGAAATGCACCTGTAGTGTCCACTTCCATCGGTAGAAGTTACGGTTTAGAATTACTAATTCAACGCACTATTCTTAAGGGGTTTTACGGGATAGCTTCATACACCTTTGTAAGAAGTGAATTTAAAAACGGTGCGAATAGCTATGCCCCTTCTTCATGGGATAGCAGGCATCTGGTTTCCATTACAGCAGGTAAACAGTTGAAGAAAAACTGGGAACTTGGATGGAAATTCAGATTTTTTGGAGGCACGCCATACACTCCTTACGATGCCAATTCAACTGCGTTGAAAGATGTATGGGACATTTCAAAGCAAGGCGTCCTTGATTATTCAAGAATAAATTCGAAGCGTCTTCCTGCATCTCATCAGCTTGATATCCGTATTGATAAAAAATACTACTTTAATAAAAAGGTTTTGAATATTTATTTTGACATACAAAATATTTATAACCGGAAAACAAACCTTGCACCTTACCTTACAGCTGTTTTGGATGAAAATAAACAAGCTATAGAAGATCCTTCAGATGCTTCGAGGTATTTACTAAAAGAAATAAAAAATGAAAGCGGTACTATATTGCCCTCTGTTGGAATTCTGTTTGAGTTTTAATGCTCTCAAAAGTCAAAACGATTGGCAGATAAATACTTCATTTTACAAAGTATGTTTATAAATAGAAAAGAACCAGAAAAATTATATGTATACAATCTATACTATATTTATACCCTAAAGGAATATTAAAATTTCCTATATTCAAATAAATAAATATTTATGTCATTAACCTTATCAAACATGATGGAATTAGGAACAACAGCTCCTGAATTTACATTGCCGGATACCATCAGTGGAAAAACGGTAGCGTTTTCTGATTTAAAATCAGATATTGCTACCGTAGTATTTTTCATTTGCAATCATTGTCCTTTCGTACATCATATTAATTCAAAATTGGTGGAAGTAGCTAATAAATACCAAGCTGTTGGAGTACGCTTTATTGCCATCAGCAGCAATAATATTGAAACACATCCTCAAGATGGTCCTCAATACATGACAGAGGTGGCGGCGAAAGAAAATTTTCCCTTTCCTTATTTATATGACGCAACACAAGATGTAGCTATCGCCTATAAAGCAGAATGTACTCCTGATTTCTTTGTATTTGATGGGGATTTAAAATGCGCTTACCGGGGACGTTTTGATGAGACGCGTCCGAATAAAGGAATACCAACAGGAATAGAATTATCAAATGCTTTGGATGCCATCATAGCTGGGAAAGAAGTGGATGCAAATCAATTTCCGAGTATGGGCTGTAACATTAAATGGAAATGAAATTCTAATGATACATCAACAATTTCTAATTCAACGTTACTAATTCATGATAGCCATCGGTCCAAAATTAGGTGTTTTTAGAGACTTTCCGGTTTCCAAAGGATGTACATCTTCCCCACGTAACTATCTAGATCAATGAAATGGTACGACGAAAGGGATAAAAATAATTAATTTTTCGTAAATTAGTTCCGTCAATGAGTTAAAATACCAAACTTCACCATGAAAAAACTATTCTTCACATGTATTACTTGTCTGGTGCTATCTACACTATCACTTGCGCAAGTAGTAAATTCAATTACAATTATACCGTCCAATCCAAGTACTACGGACACCATCAAAATTATTTCTGACTTTTCTTATTTCGGCAATTGCTCCTTCGGATTAGTATCTCAATACACTTGGTTTACTGATTCAACCATCCATGTTGAGCCCACGTATTGTGGCTATGGCGCTACAACACTCTGCAATAGCATTGATACATTTAACATAGGAACATATCCAATTGCCAATTACATTATCAGTATTGACTATCATCAAGGCAGTGTTTGTCCTTTCAGTGGTTTTGATGCAACAATAGCTCAATTTGATACAACGTTCACCGTAAGTCCTACATCGGGTTTACTTGATAATTCACATGAGAAAGAGGTAGGCATTAGCATATACCCTAACCCTAACGAAGGTCGGTTTTCCATGAAATCAGAATCGAAAATTATCTCTCTTGAAATTAAAAATATTCTCGGAGTAAGAGTGTATTATAAATCGACCAACGCAAAACTAGTTGAAATTGATTTGCTGGATCAAAAAAGCGCTATCTATATTTATCATGCAAAGATGGAGAATGGACAGTACCAATCAGGCAAAATTAGTATTCAATGAATTTATCATTAGAAATAATACATTGAAAAAAGAAATTAATTCGGTGGATGAATACATCAAAGATTTTCCTGAAGATGTGATTGATAAACTTCAATGTATTCGTCAAATCATCAAAGAAAATGCTACGGAGGCACTTGAAAGTATTTCTTATGGAATGCCGGCTTATAAAATCAACGGAAAGCCTTAGTATATTTTGCAGCG
>Ga0209181_10008783_pt1 | contig 13464 bp, 13 predicted proteins | sample MAT05_FD_187208 | JGI IMG/M metagenome (GOLD analysis project Ga0209181, IMG submission 187208) | Freshwater microbial communities from Lake Fryxell liftoff mats and glacier meltwater in Antarctica - MAT-05 (SPAdes) (version 2) | ecosystem: Environmental > Aquatic > Freshwater > Ice > Liftoff... | reverse complement strand
CACCATTGCGGCGGTCGCGGCGGCCCGGCCGTGACCCATCGCCGCCGCCTTCTTCCAGGTGTCGAGCGCCTTCGGGATGTCATGGTCGACGCCCTGGGCGGCGAAGTAGCACTGACCGAGGTTCCACGCCGCCGCGGCGGACTTCCCGGCCGCCGCCCGGAAGTACCCGGCGGCGACCTCGGGGTTGCGGCGGACGCCGAGGCCCTCGAAGAACATCCACCCGACGAAGTCCATCGCGGCGGGGTCGCCGCGGTCGGCCGCCCGGCGGCCCCACCGCATCGCCTCGGCGTAGTCCCGCGGCACGCCCGTGCCGTCGCGGTAGGTGTAGGCCAACGCCAGCTGGGCGCGGACGTCGCCCTTGTTCGCCCGGTCGAGCAAGTCGTCGGGCGGCGCGGCGCCGGCCGGCACCGCCAGCGCGCCGGCCACGACGGCCATCAACAGGTGCTTCATCGGTGGCGCTCCGCGGATGTCGGTCGGGGCCGCGTCCTACTTCTTGAGCAGGTCCGTCGTCGCGCGGCCGAGGCGGAGGCCGACTTCGAGGAACGTCTCGGCGTTGCGGTTGTAGTGGTAGCCCTGGTTCTTGGGCGACACGTCCACGTCGCGCCACAGGTCGCGGACGTCCACGGCTTTCACGTTCCCGGCGAACGCCGGGTACTTCTTGGCGTCGCCCACGGCCAGCTGCGCCTCGGCGATCTTCAGGCCGTTCCCCTCGCGGCCGGGGTTCCCGCAGCCGGTGGCGAGCACGAACGTGGCCGCCGGCGCGGCGTAGTCCTTCCGCAGGCTCACGATCAGCCGTTCAAGGTTCTCCTCGTACTTGGCCGTGTGGGCGTTGCTGCCGTGGTCGCGGTGCCCCTGCCACCACACGAACCCGGCGATCTCGTAGCCCTCGCCCTTGTAGCCCGGGTACCACTTGTCGAGCGTCGCCAGCGCCGCCTTGGCGTTGGCCATGTCGTCGTCGTACTGCTTGCCGGCGTACCAGTTCACCTCCTTCTTCGGCTGCCCCTCGACCCACCACTCGGCCTTGTCCCCGGACCCGGCGTAGGTCTTGCCGTCGAACGTGAACTGCTTGCTCCCGGGCGGGAGCAGGTCCCACCCGAGGGCGCGGTTGCCGATGCACGACTTGAGCACCAGCACCGGCTCGTCGAGCGCCGCCCCGACGACGTACCCGAAGCCGACCTCGGGGCCGAACGCCTTCCCGCCGTTCGCGGCCGGGCTCAGCCACGCCCCCTTCTTCACCCGGGCGTCGTAGTAGTACACGTCCTTCCGCTCGGTCCACTTCCCGCCGGCGTCGAGCAGAAACGGGTACTTCTTCTGCGCCTTGGTGAAGTACTCGAGCGTGCCCTTGGTGGTCTCGGGGCCGATGTCGCCCATGCCGACCATGTTCGACTGGCCCATCAGAATGAACACCTTGAGCGGCTTCCCGGCGGCCCCGGGCTTGCCGTCGGGGCGCAGCCGGTCGTCCTGGGCGAACGCGGCGGCGGCGAGCACACACAAAAGTAGGCCGGCGGGGAGGAATCGGGTCGTTCGCATGGCACGCTCGCGGGGTTACGGGTGTTCGGTCAGAAACGCGGCGACGCCGGCGGCGAACCGCTCGGCGGCGGGGGGGTGGCAGCGGAGCCACAGTTCCGGCTCGATCAGTTCGAGTTCCATCACCGCCAGCCGGCCGGCGTTGTCGCGCACCAGATCGACCCGGCCGTACACCGGGACCGGGTGGCACGCCGCCGCGGCGCGCTCGGCGAGCGCGACCTGCTCGGTCGTCGGCTCGTAGTCGCGGACGGTGCCGCCGTGGTCGTCCTGCACGCGGAAGTCGCCGGCCTTCGGCACCTTCCGCACGGCGTGCGAGTACCGCCCGCCGAACACCATCAGCGTGTCCTCGCCGGTGCGGGCGACGTCGGCCTGGAAGGGCTGCACGATCATCGCCTCGGCGGCGAGCAGGGCGTCGAGCAGCGGTTGCAGGTCGGCCGCGGTCCGGCGGTTCACGCGATACGTGTGCCGGGCCGCGCCGGACACGCACGGCTTCACCACCGCCTCGTCCCACCCCGTTTCCGCGAGCACGTCCGCGAGCGGTCGTGTCGAACCGCGTTCGAGGAACCGCGACGGCACGACCGGCACCCCGCCGGCGTCCAGGTCGGCGAGGTAGTGCTTGTCGAGGTTCCAGCGGACGGTCGGCCCGCGGTTGCACAGGCGCGTCTCCCGCTCGACGCGGTCCAGCCACGCGGCGAACTCGGTGAACCGCTCGAAGTAGTCCCAGGTGGTGCGGAACACGGCGCAGCGGAATCGCGACCACTCGACCGTCGGGTCGGCCCAGTCGACGCGCTCCGCGCGGAGCCCGCGGCACGCGAGCGCCTCCACGAGCAATCCGTCGTCGGCCAGGATGTTGCCCATGTACCAGTCGCCGTCCGCCGCGGTGGCGGCCGTGTAGCGGCGGTCGGTGAGCAGCGCGACGTCACACGGCGGCATCGGTTCCTACTCGTGCGCGGCCTGGCGGGTGACGACCGGCACGTAGCCGACCTCCAGCCCCCGCGGCGGGGTGACGAGCACCGCCGGGTCGAGGTCGGCGAGCCTGCCGGTCGTCGGGGGCGGCAGGTACTCGCGCTCCTTCGTCCACGTGCGGTGCAACAGCTCGACCCGCTTCTGGAGCGCCTCGCGCTCGGCGGCGGTCAGGTCGGCGTTCAGCAGCGCGGGCTGGTCGGCGAACCGATACCAGTAGTACGTCGCCACGCTACCGTCCCCGAGCTTCGCCTTGAACGGCCCGGCCGCCGGCCCCGGCGTCTTCCAACTGCTCGCCGGCTCGTCGGGGGTGACGTAGGGTTTGGGGGCGGCGTCGCGGCGGCGCGGGAACGCCACGTCCGCCAGCCCGGTCTCGGCCGGCACCCCGGCCGCGCTCACCACCACCCAGCGGTCCTTCCCCTTCGCGTCCGTCTCCAGCCGGTAGTACTCGGGGAGGGTGACGAGCGACCCGGCCTTCGTCACCGCGTCCTTCCCCCACTTGTAGCCGAAGGTGGTGTCGTCGAGCGCGGCGGGCGTGGCGAACGAACTCCACGCCACCGGCGCCTTCTTCTCCTTCGGCGTGTCGGGGGTGTAAATCTGCCACGTCGCCCCGCCGCCGCCCTTGAACGTGTGGACGCCCGCGGCCTTCGGGTCGATCGCACCCGTCGCCGCCGGCCCGCCGTCGAACCACGCCTTCACCCCGTCCCACAGCGCGGCCCGGTTGTACGCCGTGACGCGGTGGACGAGCGGCGAGTCGCCATCCGCCGTCACCGGGAACTGGGTCGGGGCGACGCGTGCGTAGGTCGTACCCTTCGCGTCCGTCGCCACGTAGGCGGGGATGTGCTGCGTCTCCATCTGGATCGCCTTGTTCGGCTCGGACGGCCGCGCGTCGAGGAACGTGCCGGCGAATTCCGTCTTCTCGACGGTCGGCTTCGACCAGAAGTACGGCGTGAAGAACGCGACCGGCCCCTTGAAGTTGCCGGTGTTCAGGAACAGCGTCCAACTCTGGTCGCCGGTCGGCACGTCCTTCCCGGCGGTCGTCTTCTTCGCCGCGGTGAGCGGGAGCGGGAGGTAGCCGTACCCGAACAGCTCGCCGTTCGTGCCCTGCTTCAGGTTCAGCCCGTCCGGCGGCCAGATCACCCACGGGCTCAGTTGCGCGACGGCGTAGTGCCCGGCGGGCCTGGCCCAGTCGCGTCCCTTGCCGGCCCCGGGGCCGTTGGCCCACTCGCTGAAGTTCAGCGCCACCCCGCCCATGATGAACTTCGGCGTCTCGGTGGCGAAGCGGGTGTCGCGCCACCAGCCGAGCCCGCCCTCGATGTCGGAGTAGTGCCCCTTCCGCGGGATGCCGTCGTTCCGGGCGAACATCCACGTGCCGAACAGCCCGCTCTGGAACTGCGACCCGGGGTAGTTCTTCAGCAGCGGCCACGCGGCCACGTACATCGAGAACCCGGCGTCGTACGTCTGCGGCACCCGCTCGTGCGGGACGAGCAGGTAGCCGGCCATCTCCGCCTTCCGCGGCGCCGGCCCGGGCGGGGGGACGAGCGCGTCGGCGAACGCCTTGCCGATCGGGGCCATGACCCGCGCCGCCCCGAGGTAGTGGTAGCCGCCGTTCGACACGCCCGCCGCCAGCCGCGCCGCCTCCGCCGGCGTGAACTGCTCCTCGACCGCCTTCTTCCTGGCGGCGTCCTTCGCGGCCCGGGTGAGGTCCGGGGTCTTCTTGAACCCCTGGTCGAGCTTGCCGTTCAGCCGCTCCATCCGCTCGCGCAGGTCGTCCAGGTCGTCGTCCCAGAACGGCGACGTTTCCACCGCCCTCACGCTCCCTTTGAACTCGGGGAGCGACGCGGCCTTGACCTGGGCGGCGCGGAAGTGCAGCTGCGGCGCCTTCGCCCCCTCGCGGTCGCCGCCGATGCCCATGACGCCGATCACCACCGGCAGCTTCGGGGCACCCAGGTCTTTGCGCACGTCGCGGACCAGGTGGCCGAGCAGGGACGCGTACTCGTCGTACCCGCCGGCCTTGTTCCGGTCCGGGTACGCCCCGCCGTCCACCAGGTCGTTGAACCCCTGGAACCACACGAACCCGGCCAGCTCGTAGCCCTGCTTGTCGTCGTAGTCGGGCACCACGCGCTTGACGTCCTTCAGCACCGCCCGCACGTGGTCGATCATGTGGCGGTAGAAGACGCCGCCGTTCTTGTGGACCTTCTCGGTCTCGGCGGCGGGGTCGAGGCCGCGCTTCTTCCACTGGTCCAGCGTGAAGTCGTTGATCTTCTCCGGCCCGGCGCCCGGCGGGCGGAATTCGGTGTGCAGGTTCCGCCCGCCCCACGCCGTCTTGATGATGAGGATCGGCCCGGCGTGCCGCTTCTCCAGCGTCAGCCCGAACGTGAACTCCGGGCCGAATTTGTCCTTCCCCGGGCCGAAGCCGGCCGTCAGCCGGCCCGTCTTCTCCCGCAGGTCGGTGTAGGCGTCGCCGAGGCACCCGACCGACGTGATCCACACCCGCTCGCACACCTTCGGGATGCCGTCGGCGGCGCGCATCTGGGCCAGCAGCGGGGCCGTCTTCGGGTCGCCGGCCATGCTGTCGAGGGTGGACAGGTGCGCGTGCCCCTGCATGTTCGACTGCCCGGCGAGGACGTATACCTTCAGCGGCCCGGCGGCGGCGGGCGTGGCCGCCGCGAGGACGGCGACCAGCGGGAACAACAGGCGCGACATGACGGACCCTCGGCGGGGGCGGGCGGGCGTTACTCATCTTGACGGACGGCGGTTACGTTTCGAGGAAATAAAGTAGCGAATCTCGGAACGCACCCATGCCCCGACCGCCGCGCCGCGTGGCGCTGATGCTCGACCTCCGGTGGCCGTACAAGCGGCACGCCGAGGTGTTCGCCGGCACCCAGCGGTACGCCGAGGAACGCGGCTGGGTCTCGATCATCGACGAGTTCGCCCACGACACGCTGCGCCAGAAGAAGGCCGCCCCGTACGACGGGATCGTGGCGCGGGCGAACCACCCGCTCGCCCGGCGGGCCGCCGCCCGGGGGGTGCCGGTGGTGAACGTGTGGCCCAGCTCGCCCGCGCGGCACCTGACCCCGGGCGTATTCCCCGACTCGACGCTGACCGGCCGACTGGTGGCCGAGCACCTGCTGGCCCGCGGCTTCCGGTCGTTCGCCACCCTGACCTCGCCGAAGAACGCGGACAACGAGCTGGAAGTCCGGGAGATCACCCGCGTCGTCCGGGACGCCGGCTTCCCGTGCGCCGCCGCGTACGTCCCGCAAGACCCCCACCGGGACGCGGCGAGTTGGCGGAAGACCGTCCGGCTGATCGGCCGCGCGATGGCCGGGTGGACGCCGCCCGTCGGCGTGTACGTCGGTCAGGAGGTGTGCGGGCGGTTGGTGGTCCAGGCCGGACACCTCCGCGGGTGGCGGACGCCCGGGGACGTGGCGATCGTCGCCGGCAAGAACGAGGAGGCGCTGTGCGAGCACCCCCGCCCGTCGCTCACCAGCGTCGAGATCGGGTACGCCCGGATCGGGTACGCGGCGGCCGAACTGCTGGACCGGCTGATGGCGGGGCGGGCGGCCCCGCCGGGGCCGATCCGCCTGCCGCCGCACGGCCTGGTCGTCCGCGAATCAACCGACTTCTTCGCCGTCGGCAACCCGGTCGTGGCCGCGGCGCTGGCCTTCGTCTCGGCCAACAGCCACCGCCGGATCGGGCCGGACGACGTGGCCGCAGCGGTCGGCGCCGGGACGCGGACGTTGCAGAACTACTTCCAGAAGGCGATCCAGCGGCCGGTGGCGACCGAAATCCGCCGGGTGCGGATCGAGCGGGCGAAGCGAGAATTGACCCAGAGCGGACGCACGCTGGACGCCATCGCCCGCGCCGTCGGGTTCGGCACGATCCAGCGGCTCTCCGAGGTGTTCCGACGCGAACTCGGCATGAGTCCGGGCGAGTACCGCAAGCAGCGTCGGCTCGGCTCGGAATGAGCCGTCACGGGCTGCTGACGCCGTCCGAGCAGGCATGACTCCGGCCGCGCCGTCACGCTCGGTCTCCGTCGGGAAGTTGCGGGAGTGGCCCGCGGTGTGGTCGGCCGACCCGCGGGTGCTCGCCGCGATCGGGGACAACGAAGTCGAAGTGGCGGTCCGCGCAGGAACAGCTCGGCTCCGCTACTTCGCCGCGGCCGGCCCGGCGTTCCCCGCCGTCCCCCTCCTCCCCGCGACGCCCGGGGACGCCGCCCCGCCCCGCGACCCCGCGGACCCCCGCCTCCCGGCTGGGACCGGCGTGCGGGACAAGGTGTGGCAGCGGCTCGTCGTCGAGGACGCCGAACTCCCCCCCCAGCCCCCTTCGCCGCCGTCGCCGGCGACCGGGTCGTGGCGAGCAACGCCCCGTGGCTCGTGCACCTGGGGGTTGCCGACTGTCGCCCGGCCGCGGCCGGCCTCCGCTCAGCGGCGGTGCCGAGCTCCGTGGTCGTGGTCGAGGGCATCGGGGCCGGCTTCGTCGCGTGGGTCGAGGGTGGCGGAGTGGGCCGAGATGGGCGTGCCGGCGTTCGCCGGGTACGATCCCCCGGGCCGGCTCCGACTCCGGTTCGGGCCGGAGGTTGGGTGAGCCGACCACCCCAACGTGCCACGCGCTCCCACCCCGCATACCGGAGAGACCCGATGGCCCGTCACTGCCGGAACTCGGCAGCGTCTCGGACCGCGTCTTCGGCCTCGCCAACGACGTGGCGAAGGACGTGGGCAAGGCGTACCCCGGGAAGCTGGTCGGCGTGCTGGCGTACAGCGAGCACAGCGAGCCGCCGAGTTTCGCCCTCGAACCGAACGTGTACGTGCAGCTGACGGCCGGGTTCACCCGCGGCCGGTACACGCACGACGAACTCCTCGACCTGTGGCCGAGGTGGTGCAAGAACATCGGGTTCTACGAATACTTCTCGGGCTGGCTCTGGGACTTCGATCGGCTCCCCGGCGGGAACGGCGCCAACCTGACCCGCACCCGGGACATGATCAAGCGGTACGCGGCGGCCGGGGCGACGAGCGTGGACGCCGAGAGCGGGAACAACTGGGGGCCACACGGCCGCGGGTACTACGCCGCCAACAAGCTCCTGCGGAACCCCGACGCGGACGTGACCGCGGTCCTCGCCGACTTCTACGACAAGGCGATCGGCCCGGCGGCACCCGCGATGCGGCGGTACTACGAGCGGCTCGCCCCGGACGCAGAGCCGCTCGTGAGTCGCGGGCTGGTCGGCGAGGCGTTCCGCGACGTGGGGGAGGCCGCGGCGCTGGCGAAGGACCGGCCGGACGTGGGCGGGGACGTACGCGTTCGGGTGCGACGACTCCGCGGCCGGGTGGGGGATCGCCGTCGCGGCGGGCCGGCCGGCGGTGCTGCTGTCGAACCGCGGGCGGCGCTACCTGCACCTCGGCCAGTTCCAGGAGACGTTCTTCGACGTCCCGCGGGGCACGACGCAGGTGCGGTACTTCTGGGGCGGCGGGCCGCACCGGGTACTCGGCCCGGACCGCACGGTCGTCGCGGAGGTGACTTCAAGCGACGAGGTGGTCACGATCCCGGTGCCGGCGGGGGCCGCCGGCCGGCTGTGGTCGTTCACCCCCCACGCCCACGGCCACCTGTGGTTCTACTCCGTCCCGAACGTACTCGCCGCGTCGCCCGACGCGCTCCTGCTGCCGCGGGAGGTGGTCGCGGCCGACGGGCTGCCGACCCCGAAGAACTGACCCACGCCGGCCGCACCCCACGGAATCCCGTCCGCCGCGCCCGCCGCGCCCCTGTGACCGCACGACACGCCAGGCGGCGACGCGGTCATCGGGCGCGGCCGGGCGTGGGCGGTTGTGCCGGACCCGGGGTGTCGGTTTGCAGTCCGGGCTCGGGCGGGGCGTCGAACCGGAGCAGCTCGGCCGGCGGCACCCCGAGCCCGGCGGCGATGAGGCAGAAGTTGTCGAGGCTGACGTTCCGCTCCCCCCGCTCGATGCTCCCGATGTAGCTCCGGTCGATCTGGATCACGTGGGCGAACGCCTCCTGGCTCACTCCCTTCTCCTTGCGGAGCTGGCGCACGCGCCGGCCGAACAGCACCTTCACGTATCCGTCCGCCATCCCCTGACAGTGGCCATTTGCGTTCTCCCGATCCACGGCTTATAACAACACGGCTTTTATCACCCAACGGCCGGTAGGGAGGCTACCCGGCCCCGCGAGGGTCGCCCGTGCATCCCGTCATTCCCTTCGCCGCGACCTACGGTCCCGAGATCGCATCCTGGCTGCTCGCACACGCCGGCGAGCTGGGCGACGCCGCCGCCCGGGTGACCCGCCCAGTCATGGCCGCGATCACCGATCCGACCGCCTCCCTCGACCGGATCGGGGCCGCCCTCGTCGCCCCACCAGAACGGCCACACCGAGGTCATGGGCCTGCTCCACCAGCACACGGCCACGCTCGACGGCATCACCGCCGCGGTCGACGGGATCGGGTCCGGGCAAGTTGTACTCGGGCAGTCCCTGTCCGTACTCACGACGCTCTCCATGGTGGGGCTGGGGGTGTCCGTCCTGTCCCACCTCCACCTCGCGGTCCAGTTCCTCGCCCTGACCCGCCGGGTCGACCGGCTGGCCGCCGAGGTGCGGCAGGTGAAGGCCCTGCTCCAGGCCGAGCACCGGGCCGAACTCCAGGCGGGTCTGACGAAGCTCAAAAACGGACTCGACATCTCCGACACCCACCCGGGCCAGGCGGCCACGCAGTTCGCCACGGCCGCGGACACGCTCACCGACAGCTCGGCGAATTACGCCGAGCAGCTGCGCACCCAGCTCGGATCGGGCGACCACGCGTACCGGTGGCTCCTGGCCCGGCACCTGACGGTGTCCGCCCTCGGCGAGGCCGCCGCCCACCTCCGCCTCGGCCAGAAGGGGCTGGCCGTGCGGGCACTGGAGACCGCCCTCGCCCCCCTCCAGGCCCACGCCCGGGGAGTGTTCGCCCGGACCGTGGACGCCGACCCGACCCGGTTCCTGATGCCGGCCATGGCCGCCCACGGGGTCACCCTGGAGGCGGTCGCCGAGCTGTACCGGCAGGCCGGGCACGCCGGCGCGGCCGGGGCCGACCAGCGGCTGTCCGCGGCCGGGCGGTTCGAGGCCCTGCGGGGCCGGCTGTACGCCGTCCGCGACCCCCGGTTCCGCGCCGCGGCGGTCGTGCGGCGGCTGGCCGCCGAGTGGGCGGAGGCGGCGGCGGCGGTGGAGGAGGTGAACCGGGTCCGGGGGCTGGCCCTGGCGGTCGGGGCGTACCACGGGCCGACCCGGACGTACGACGACATCGCGGCCGAGATCCTCCGGCAGGTGGACGCCCGGCGGCCGGCCGACGGCACCTGCCTCGCGTTCTTCCCGGCCCCGGGTTGACCGCGTCCGGCCCCCGCCCCGCGATACCTAAAGGAAAGGGTTCGGTCGCCGGGCACGCCCCAGTGTTCCGACCTCGCGGCCCCGCACCACACCTCCCGGGACGGGTGGTGGTGCGGGACGGGCGGCCCGTCAGCGGGTCAACGTGAGCCGGACGGCGGACAACTCCGGGAACGCGCGGAAGGCGTGACGGACGGCCCTCTTCAGCACGCTCAGGAACGCGTCATTCAGCAGGGTCTTGCGGACGGCTTCGGCCTCCGTCTCGGGGAGGTCCACAGGGCTGCGAACGGTCAGGTGCAGTTCGTCGGCCGCGACGGACTTCGCCATGTCATTCTCCAGACGGCCACCTCGCTTCAGCACGATCGCCGGTCAACTCCCGAGCAACTCCATCACGCCGCGGACGACCAGCCGGGTGACGTAGGAACCCGCCGCCAGGTAGAGGAACAGCACGGTCGCCCGGCCGGCCGGCAGCCCGAGGCCGGCGAACGCGGCGACCCCCCACCCTGCCAGCCCGACCACGTAACGAACGAGGTCACGGCCGCGACGCCGATCGCGGCGGCGGCGGTCGTGCGGTAGTGCGGGGCGGCGGCCGGGTCGGACCCGGCGACGGAGCTCCGGTAGCAGGCGACCGAGACGAACCAGCACGCCGCCGACAGCGCGACGAAGATCAGCAGCGCGAGCAGGTACACCATGACGGATGCCTTTCGTACCGGGGCGGGGTCAGCCGGTCAGGTAACCGGCGGCCAGGAAGATGAACAGCAGCGCGAACAGGACAGGCATGGGATCGCTCCCGGGGTTCGTAGGGGTGAGGCGGGCGGCGGGGCAAGGTATTGGGCATCCGGCGTCGCGTGATCCGGGCCGCACGGGCTGGGCGCTCCCGCGGGAACGCCGGACCGGCCGGGCCGATGTCTTCGACGCGGTGTACGGCTCCCCACGCCGCCGCCGATGGTCAGGGCGAGCCGCCGAGCCCGAGCACCCCGGCCGAGCGGCGGACCCAGGCGCCGGCCTGGGCGGCGACGGCGGCGACCGCCCCGCACGCGGCGGAGACCACGGCGCTGACGGCGTGCGGGCACAGGTAGGCGAGGACGCCGATCGCCACCCCGACCCCGGCCCCGACGGCCAGGATCTTCTTGACGGGCATCACCAACGCCAGGGCGCGGGCGGTGGCCGTGACGGTCGCCGCCGCCTCCCGGCACCGGTCGGCGGCGACGTCCCGTGCGGCCCGGAGCCGGGCCTTCAGCCGGGTCCACCCGCCCGGGGCGGCGGGGTCGGACACGTGGGGCGGGGCGGCGTGGGCGGCGGGCGGGGCGATGCCGGCGATCATCGCCCGCAGGTCGGGGTTGGCGAGCAGTTCGAGGACGACGTCCCGGACGGCCTGCCGGGCGCCCTCCCGGGTGGCGTCGGCGACCGCCTCGGGCAGCGCTTCGGCCAGGGCGTCGATGATCGTGTCCATCCGGTCCAACTGCTCGCTCAGCTGCTTGCGGGGTCGGCCGTTCGTGGTCGCGGTCGCGGTCATGGTCACTCTCCGTGGGGGTGGTGGATGTAGGCGGGGGTGGCCCCGGCCCGGCGCGGGCGCGCCCCGGCTGGAACCCGCGGGCCGAGGCCCCGGGGCTGGGTACGGGCGGGCGTGGCGTCGCGGGCGGGGGTCGTGATCAGAGGTGGTCGAGCCGGGCGGCGCCGTCGCCGAGGGCGTCGGCGGCGGCCAGGAGGTCGGCGGCGGCGGCGAGGTCGGCGGCGGCGGTCCGGGCGAGCGTCCCGCCGAGGAGGCCGAGCAGGCCGACCCCGAGGCCGACCCCGGCGGCGGCCAGGACGCCCCCGCCGGCCCGGCCCGCCCACCACCGGGCCACCGCCGCCCCGGCGGCGACGGCCGCCGTCACCCGGGCGCCCGGCGGCGGCCCGGCGGCGCGGTCGTCGTCCTCCTCGCGGTCGGGGTCGTAGTCGTCGTCGTCGCGGTCGTCGGCCCACGGGTCGCGGGGCCGGCCCCAGCCGTCGTCGCGGTCGTCGCGGCCGGCCCACGAACCCCGCGGACCCGGCCGGGGCGGGGCGAGCACCCGCCCGGCGAGGACCGCCCCGACGACCTCCTTGACGGCATCGCCGACGGCCCGGGACAGCTCCCCGGCCACCGCGACGCGGACCCGTTCCTTGAGGGCGGCGACGAACGCGGCCAGGTCGGCGAGTTGGCGGCGGACGAGGGCGGTCACGGCCCACCCCCCGGCCCGAGGTTGAGGGCCTTCAGGTTCGACCACACCTGACTGAGCACCCGCTGCTCCCGCTTCCGGGACTTCAGCGCCGCGACCAGCCGGCCGGCCTTGGTCAACGTGTCCGCGACGGCCGCCCCGATTCAGCCAGCGTGATCTAGCAGGTCGGGCGGGTCGGCGGCGGGCGGGTCGGGCGGGTCGGGCGGGTGCCCGTTGGTGTCGTGGCGCACGGCGGTCCTCCTCGCGGGTGTGTCGGTACGGGGACGGGGTGGGTCGGCGGACTCGGCGGGCGCAACGGCGAGGTCCGGGTCGAGGGCGGCGACGACGAGGGTCGTGTTCCGGCCCTCGAACGCCACCGGCCGGTCGGGGGACGCGACCCGGACGGTGACGCACCCGAGCGCCAGGGCGCGGGCCAGCACCCGCCGGTTCAACGCGACCCGCACCGGCGGGCCGGTCGCGGGGGAGCGCTCCAGCCGGACCTCGCGCACCGCGCCGGTGGCCCCGTCCCGCGCCCGCACGACCACGCCGCCGGCCAGGTCGAGGGTGACCGGGTGGTGCTCGGCGTCGGCCCCGGCCAGGTCCGGCAGCGCGGCCAGCAATTCGGCCGCGTCCCGGTCGTCGATCCCGGCCACGGTCCCGGCGGCCCGGGGCATCACCCCGGCGAGGTCGGGGAACCGGCCGCCGGAATCGACCGTCAGGTGGACCAGCCACGGCCCGGCCACCACGACCAGCTCGGTCGGGGTGCGGCCCACCCGCACGCCCGGCTCGCGGGTCAGCTCACGGGCGCCGAACACCGGCAGCGCCGGGACCAGCACGTCCTCGGCGAACGCCAGGTCGAACCCGCCCCGGACGAGGGCGGTGCGGCCGTCGGTGCCGATCACCTGCCCGGCCTTCCCCCGCACCTGCACGCGGGAGAGGGCGTACCGGCCCGACTCGCGGGCCGTGGTCCGCCCGCACTCGTACAGGGCTCGGAAGAAGTCCGGCGAGACCGGATGCAGTTCGCCGGGTGAGGTGGGCGGGCCGTGCTGCTTGCCGGGCACAATCGCGTCGAACGGGTGGGTGCGGGGCACCCCGCGGTCGACCCACCGGGCCTCGCCGCGGAGCTGCGCACCGACGGTCAACTCGGCCGGGGCGTCGCCGGCGCCCTCGACGGCGGCGAGGACGGCCATCGGGACGACCAGCACGGTGTCGTCGTCGCACCGGGTCGCGGCCGAGTAGGCGAGCGCGGCGTCGGCGGTCTTCGCCCACGCCGTCAGGGTGCCGCCCTTCGCCTCGAACACGACCACCGGCGCCGGGCCGCGGGGCCGGCCGGAGACGCACTTGCGGAGCAGCGCCCGGAACGACCGGGCCAGCCCGCGGGGGATCACGATCACGGGGTCACCTCCTTCGGTCGGGGGAATTCGTCAGTCGACCCGCC
>Ga0209181_10008778_pt1 | contig 13469 bp, 13 predicted proteins | sample MAT05_FD_187208 | JGI IMG/M metagenome (GOLD analysis project Ga0209181, IMG submission 187208) | Freshwater microbial communities from Lake Fryxell liftoff mats and glacier meltwater in Antarctica - MAT-05 (SPAdes) (version 2) | ecosystem: Environmental > Aquatic > Freshwater > Ice > Liftoff... | reverse complement strand
GCAACACCGCAAGCTCGCCGCCTAACATTAACCCCCAGACGAGGCCCGCTCTCCGCTAATTTACGCCGCGAGTTGCGCCAAATGTTCTGACGACGGACAGAGGAAACCGATGGACCTTCATCTGCTTGAGTGCCGCCAAGCGGTTGGAGCATGGCGCGATCATCATAGTCTTGCCGCAGCGAGCCTTATCAACGGGGCGAGTCTCGCGGCCTTGGACGACCTAGACAAACAACTCGGTAAAGCTGATCTGGTGAGCCTGTTGTGGGATCCAGCACGATTTGCGGCACCGCTAGCCGATCGCCTGATGCGCCTCCATTGCGAGGAAAAGCTGGCCGCTGCCATTGATCTTGCTGCGGTCGATCTCAGCGCGCTCAGTAGCGATTATGCGGCACTCGCCACCGCTCTTTCCAGATCCGCACCGGACATTCTCTATCCGGTTGCTCGCGAGCCCTCGGATGCCGAGCTCCAGTCGCCACCAGAGACTGCCAGCGCACAGGCTAATTTGCTCCCTGTCAAACCGGGAGAAGCTTCCCCAGAAACTCCCAGCTGGCTTACTGGGCGGATCGGCGAAATGAGCACCTGGGCTTTTGACAGAGCAGGCCGTGCTGCCGAAACAGCTGGGTATACCATCAAGGATTATAGCGGCCTCCACGGGCGATTGCGCGACGCATTTCGCGTCCGGATATCCCAGGCTTGGATGGCCAGTTCGGGCTCCCCGCGGCCTGTCTTGTCTCAGGTGTTGCTCATGTTCGACGAAGTGACCGGCCAAGTGAGGAGCCGAATATGATTTCCGCCCTGATAACGATGGCACCTTTAGTCTGGCGGGCCATTCCCGACGATGCCAAGATCGGGCTGGCAAACGGCTCACTTCGCCTTTTCGGATCGGTCATTCGCAGGGCGAATGGCAGTATAGCGTATCATCTGCAGGAAGCTGGCCCACTTGCCAGTATATTGACGTCGACCGACATTGTGGGGGCGACTCCTCCATCCCTAGGTTTGTCGCTGTCGGACAAGGCGCTGCGGCTTGTCCCGATCGCGCAAAATGAACTGAGCCGTCAAAGGCTTAACGCTGTAAGCGAAGATATAGCCAGCCTCGGTAGCGTGACCCATGAAATCTTGGGCCAGGTTACCAATATCGATGCCCGCATTGAGACGCTCGAATTGCTGGCCGGCGGCACCCTGGCTCTCAACGCAGCCGGAATTGGTCTCGCAGCTGCCAGTTTTGCTAGGGTCGAAGGGCATTTGACCCGCATCGAGGGCCATGTCGAGAAGCTCGGCGGGCAAATCGAGGCCGTCGTGGGTCGCTTGGAGCGGATCGAGCATGAGATCGTCATCTCGGATCTCGATGCCATCCGCGGTCTTGCGCAATTGTTTGAGGAAAGCTGGGCGCTGGAAGACGGCGCGCGAAGTGAGAGCGCGCGCCGCAGAGTGTTCGAGGATGGGGCGAAGCTCCAGCTGGCTGCACGACGACGCGCTGAAGCTCATCTTGGAAGCGAATTCGACTATGCCCTCGCCTCGCCTCACCTTGATGTTTTCGCGCTTATCAGCGGGCTAAGGATCGCCGCACTGATTGCTGGCAATGAGACAACTGCTGCAAAACAGATCGAGGCGGAGTCGACGGGACATCTCGAAGCCATGACTGGCCGGTTAGGATTGGTTGATCTGGTGGGCCAGGCGATGTCGTCAGGTGTGAAAGTGGGCACCACACAATGGGATCACGATCATAGTGCTATCAGTGGGCTGCTGCGCCCTGCCGTAGAGACGATGCGCAATCGGGAGAGATTGCTCGCTACGAGAACGAGCTGCTTGGAATTGCTTAAGCAAAACGAGGTGTCCCCCCGCGATTGGCTTGAAGTCGCTCGTTTGGAAACTGAGGCCCCGATTCTTGTGCTTGCTAGCAGTCCGTCGGCTTCCCGTAATTCTAAATCGTAAAACGAATATACTGCCGGTTAGATGGGTTATTGGTAAGTTAGACTGGCTAATACCAAAGTGCATTGATCAAGACCCATGGGCCCATTGTCTCAATTTGATGGACATGATGCGCCATGGCTGATCGACGAGGTTGCTCCAGGCAAAGCAGCAGTGATCTACGATGTCTTCGCAGGATGAGAAGATGCGGTTCGACAGCCAGTTGTCGCGCATGAACTGCCAGACGTTTTCGACAGGACCTTCGACCTTGCTCAGGAGAGCATTGAGGGCACCTCGAACAATGGCGATTTTGGCCTGAGGCGGGCCGCTTGACGGGGTGACGTCCGTCCGGAGGCGTCGATTTGGGTCCCTTCGGTCGTTTGACACCCTGTTTTGGTGCCATTTGCGGTTGATCCGGCCGATTTGACCGCCGGATCGTAGATTCTGGGCGCTATCCGGCCGCTATCTGACTTCGCTCGAGCACGACCAGGCGGCGCATGTTGTAGGCGAGGTTGGCGAGGCCGATCCTGGCGGTGGCGCGCAGGATGCCGATAGTGCGGATGAACTTGCCGCCCATGCTGTTATGCTGGTTGCCGAACACATGCTCGACCCGCGCGCGCACCTTTGAACGGACCTTGTTGGCGGCTTCCTGACGCTTGGTCAGGGGCTTGTTCCGGTTGCCGCGCCGATGGATGTGGCTGGTCAGGTTGCGCGCGGCGAGCGCCGCCTCGATCTCGGCGCTGCGATAGGCACTGTCGGCCCAAACGCCGCTGGCGGTGTTCGCCGGATCGAGCACATTCCTCAGCTTCTGGGCCCAGCTTCTGGCTGTCATGCACCGAGGCAGAGGTCACCGCATAACGGCGCACCAGCTTGTGGCGACGATCAACATTGATGTGGTTTTTGTAGCCATAATGCGCCTTGCCGTGCTTCTTGGTCCAGCGCGCATCCTTGTCTTTCTGGCGGTCCTTGGCGGGTTTTTCCTCCCATTCCGCCGGGGTCTCGCCTGCTTTGATCTTTGCATTGTCATCACGCGAATTGCGCTGGCGCGGCGCGGGCACGATCGTCGCGTCGATGATCTGGCCGCCCATGGCGAGATAGCCGCGATCCTTGAGATAGGCGTCAAACTGGTTGAACAGGCCTTCAACCGCCCCCGCTTTGGTCAGGGCTTCGCGGTAGAGCCACAGCGTCTTGGCATCGGGCACAGCGTCCTCCAGCCCAAGGCCAACGAACCGCATGAACGACAGCCGATCGCGCAGCTGATACTCGGTCTGGTCGTCCGACAGGTTGTAAAGCGCCTGCAGCACCAGCACCTTGAAGATCAGCACTTCGTCCCACGGCTTGCGCCCGGCGGCACTCTTGCGCGCGCCATCCGCCGTCCGCAAACCGCCCGCCACCAGCGCCGCCTTCAGCCCGGGCCGGAACAGCTCAAACGGAACCGCCGCCAGGATCGCCACCAGTGGATCCTGTTTGGCATCAAGCCCCTCGTAGCGCCGTGACAAATCGAAAAAGCCAGGCTGGCTCATGACATGCTCCCTGTCGATGCCTCACATCATCGCAATCAGGTTTACGCCGCAGCGGGAAGGGGTATTTTTAGAGGTGGCCTGTTATGTGGGCTGCGCTCGCTAATATTCCGGTAGCAAAGCGTGTTAACTACATTGGAAAATTCGTTCCTCGAAGACCTATCCTGCAGCGAACATTTCTCGACCGCGAAAACGATCCTATACCCGACAAGCGGCATTGCCAGCGTGGCCAAAGCTGAAAGCATGGCCAACCGTGATCACCATGCCAACGACGACACTCCAGGCGAAGAGCAAGCAAAGGTATCCAAATTATTCTTTGACGAGCCCTTCATTAAACGACCCTTATTGGGGACCTGTTTGCCGCTTGGAGGATCCGGACGCACCCACCATATCGCTAGCACGGCCGATTGGTGAATCTTCCAACTCGCGGCCGACCTTTTCATAGGGTATTTGAGGTGGATCGAGATTTATGCTTGCAGCTTTTGCTGTCTCGCCTTCTTGCTCCTCCTTCTTGATTGGCGATGTCAATGCCGTGACCGATGGTTTGGCCGGATTGGGAATTTGCGCCCCGACAGGTTCAGGTGCTTTCGGCCCAGATGCTGATCGAGGTGAGGCTGATTGAGGGGACGATATTTGAGGGGGCGCTTCAACGCCGGGACGGCGAACAGGTGTCTGAGGTAGGATGACCTCTGCCTGGACGTCAGGCGCTCTGCTTTCAGCGAGATCGGTATCTAATTTCAAATTGTCCGACAGTATCAACCACGCGCCAACAGCCAGTGTTAGCCCCGCTGTAATAATCGCGACCGTGAGCCATCGATGTGCACCTCTGAATAATGCTCTGCGTTTCAAGGTTCTTGGCAAGGCAGGCGCCATAACGGCGATGGCAATTGAGCAATTATCCTGATCAGACATATCCAGACCCTCGATCTCATCCAACATTTTAGCAACCATCGTGTCTGGCTTGGCAGCGGACTTATCCTTAATGATATCGAGAATCCGTGCATCGCTCAGGCTCAGCAGACCATCGGTTGCCAGCAGGATAACGTCTCCATCGCTCAACAGGCTCAAACCATCGTCGATCAATGATAGCGGTCGCCCGGTCAGCGCTGCGCGTAGAACCGAACGCTGTGGATGATTGCGCGCCTCTTCAAGCGTCATTTCACCGCGTATGACTTTCGCATCAATGAGTGGCGCCATGCTATGATCGGCATTTATCCGCTCAAGCCCGGCGTCTGCAACACGCACCACCAAACTGTCGCCGATGCTTATGTGGAAGAGGCGCGGTCCATCAAACACAGCAGCAACCAATGTGCATCCCATATCGGCAAGCCCACGACGTTCTCGGCTATACTCCCCGATGGCACGATTGGCCGAAAGCAACGCGTTTTGCAGCAATGTAGAAAAATTATCCCAAGCCCCGCCCTCACAATACGTCAGAAATGCTGTGACAGCGGTTTGGGCGGCTATCGCCCCGCCATTATGCCCCCCCATCCCATCAGCTATCACTATCAGTCGCGACTGATGACCATCGCTTAGGCGCGCGATGCCCTCAGCCAAGACATCCTGTTGCTCAGAACGCCGACCGATGATCTGATCACGGGCAGTGGCCACAATGCGCATCTAATTGTGATCCAGCCTCAGGATTCCCAGTTCCAGTCCTGCCCGCAAAAAGCAGCAAATCGTAGCGTGGTTGCGCCGACGGTCAGCTGGCTGCCGTGGGTAAGCGACACTGGCGACAGCAGGGGCTGACCTTCGATATAAACCAGATTTGTCCCTCGTCCGGGAACCAGGTGAAAAAGGCGATTTTGCGTATCGAAGGCGATCCGAAAATGATCTTCGGCTGATATCTGATTATCGCCGAATTCAAGATTGATCCGATTGCCTGATCCACGACCGATGATGTTCATGCCCAGGCCGATTTCCAGCGAACGACCGCGACCGGGTCCTGCCACAATTACCAGCCAACCGACCACCGGTCCACGCTCCTGCTCATAACCAGGGGCCTCCCCTGGCGATGGCTCGGCGGCGGCAATTGCTCCGGCAAGGCGCGTGCCGCCGGGTGTACCCATTAAAGTGGTGCCCTTGGGCTGCGGCCGCCGACCCGGCTCTTCAATCAAAGTGGTGCCCATAATAAAGCCCTTTCAGTGTTTGGTCAGGTGATCGAAACTTTCAAATCGATATCAGCAAGCGACAATGTATCACCGTGGACCAAGGTTTGAGGGTGGTGGGCCTCAAGCTTGCCGCCGCTGACACGGGTGCCATTAAGCGATTTGTTGTCTTCCACAGTGAAGTTCGTCCCGTCAAACGCCAGTCTGGCATGCAACCGTGAGACCTTATGATCGGACCGGTTATCAGGTATGCGAATATCTGCATTGCTACCCACACCTGCCATGACAGGCTTGGTCTTGAGCGCAGAGCCTGCCAGACGGACATCAATTGGTTCGCCGCCCGGTCCGCGGCCATTTAAACGCAGTTCCAGTTCGCGCACCGTCGGTGCCACGGTGGCAGCGACCAGCGTGGTTCCGCCCTCCGGGTCAACGCTCGTTTCAAGCGCATGCCTACTGGCCGGGGTGTTTGGCGTGACCGGATCGCGCATCCCATAGCTTTCCACCGGACGTTTGCGGGTCATCATATACAGGCCAAAGGCTGCCACAATCAGACCGATCAACAGCATGCCAACCAGCGGCAGGTTAGCCATAAGCCAAACTACCGCACGGTTTGAACCTTCGGCTTTAGTTGCGCCTCCATCGGGATTAATGGCGCTAGGCGCAACCGTAGGGGGCGGCGCTGCTGCCGTTTCGGCACCACAAGTTCCGTCGCTCGGCTTGAAATTGACCTGCAGCGTCTTAGCCGCAGCGATGATCTCGTCAGCTTTCAGCGCATTTATCGTTGTGGCCCCCGGCGCTATCAGCAGTTGGCTGCGCGGCAGCTTGGTCATACCACTCTTCATGTTGATACCAATGGCCTCGCCACAGCGATTGACAAGCGGGCCACCTTCAAAGCCACGAAACATAGGCGCGTCATGCTCTATCTGGTTCATGTCGGCACGGGCTTCTGTGCTTATCGGCCCACGATATTCGCGGCCCAAACGACCACCCTTGATGGTGGAATTGGCCGCAAGCTTGTCATCCCCTTCCGCTTGATCAGCAGCATCATTATAACCCGTTCCCCAGACAGACTGGCCTGGTTTAGGCGCAGTCAAGCTCAGCGGGATAGGTTCGGCCACGATATCTTTGACCTCAAGAAACGCAAGGTTGCGGTCCCGGTCTACGCCTAGAATAGTCGCATCATGCGCATCGCCGGTCTTGGGTTCCCTGATGACAATCGATGAACTGTCCTCGACAAGGTTCAAGGATGTGACAATGACCGCAGCGCCTGCGCGGTCTGCGGCATTACTGCCTTCGACCACCCATCCAGTGCCGTTCTTGCCTGTTGATTTTGCCTGAACCCGCACCGTGGCATCAATCACGGCATCAAAGCTTGGTTCGTCCTGCGCCAAAAGCGCAACGGAAGGTATGACCAGCACGGCCGCTGCCAAACCAACCACCAAATATGGTTCTGGTTTCATTCCAGCCAACGCGATCATACCTGTTTCCCCTGATTATTTGGTTCGATGTTGAACGCAAGACTGCGTGCACCGCCGCAATTGCTGCCGTTGCTCTGCTTCCCGCCAGCAGCAGCGGTGAATGACTTACAGGCGGTAGGAGCTCGAAACGCACTGGCTTGCGCGGTCCGCACCGGGCTTACAGCAGGTGCTGCCCTGGCCGGACTGCCCTTTTTCGGCGCTGGTTTACTGACCGGCTTGACCTTTGCCCGAACATAAGGGGTCATTGGTGCTATGTTCAGGTTAGTCGTCAGAAACTCGACTGCGGCATAGCCCTTAAGCTGGTAAACACCATCCGGTTGTCGTTCGACAATATATGCCCACTTTCCATCAAGTGTAGTTCCATAGGTCAGCACGATATCATTGGGGTCAAGGCCACCGACGATGTTATCATCAGCAAGATCGGGTGATCCGCGCAAGCGCAGCGAACTGAACGATCGCATGACCCTTTCATTGACTGCGATATTATTGCCATAAAAAGCGATGCCATCGTCCAGAGCAAAGATGTGATCCTTTTCGGCAAAGGTCGTTTGCCCTTTGGTCAGCCCCACAGCATAACCAGATTCAGGTGCATTGAACGTTGCGTTCTGCATATCTTCACGTAACAAGAAATCGTCTTCGACATAGCGCGCCATCTCGTCCTGATCGCGTTTAGACAAAAGCTCTCCCAGGCCATAGCCCGCCGCACAACCCAGAGCAGCACCTGCCATTATCATTTCGCCGCGATTACGTTTGCCGCCGACCAATACAGCTGCCAATATTCCCAATCCCGCACCCAGCGCGCAATTCAGCGCCGAATTGTCTTTTTTTGGTCGAGCTGCCCGTTCGGCAGCCTTGCGCTTCTTTTCTTCGGCCTTGGCCAGACGACTGGCTTCTTTTTCAGCCGTTTTGCGAGCTTTCGCGTCAGTCTTCAGCCTGGCCTTGCGGTCTTTGGCAGTCTCATTGACAGGTGGCAAGGTTGCATTTGTGTCTGGAGCTGCGGTTGCGGATGCTGAGGGAGCAACGACCCCACTGGCTGGGGTAGTAGTGGTTTCAACCCCCGGCAAAGGCTGAACCATCTGCGCTGCGGCAGGCGGCGCAATGCCAGAAATTGCCACAGCTAACAGCGCCGCATAGCCACATTGTCGCATAAAAATGGAACGCATATCCAAGTCTCCCTCAAACCCCTAGACGGCTTACGACCAAGTTCAGCGAATCCGCTGTTGGCGCATCGACGTTGACCACAAATCCACTGCCATCCGGTCGCATCGCCAAACCTGCCGCTGCTCCGCCAAACCCGGCTGATATTTTTCCAATTTCATCCCACGCCAAGCTGCCATCCGGCGCGAGCTGTGAAAGACGAGCGCGGGGTGGGTTGCCAGCGCGTCCAGCCAGATACAACCGGGGACTTGAATCCCCGACAGTTGCCAGACTGCGACCAGACCCCGGCACGCCATCATAATCCCCGCGTGACCACAGCTTTTGTCCATCTGAATCAATTCTGATGACAAGCAGGCGGTAGGTTTCTATCGCGCCGTCGGGGCTTGTTCTGCCGGTAACATAGACGTCTCCTCCCGCAGCGATCAGATCTATGCCGTTTGCGTAACCCAAGCCATTTTCAGACACCCGCCAGATTTCTTCGCCGGTCAGCGAAATCTTCGCGACCCACAGGCTAGCCACGCTTTGCATAGTGCCGTTTACTGTACGTTGGTCGAGCCGCATGCCCAATACGGCAAGGGCATTATCGGGCAGTCTGGCAATCTTTTGAACAGAATCGCCGCGACGATCAAGCAACGTCAGATCGCTGGTCAAAAGGCCATTGTCGTCCACGAACAACAGCTTGGCTGTACCGCTGCTATCGGGGCCCTCCAGCCCGGCAATCATACCTTTTCCATCGGCGAGAAGCGAACTGATTGAACCTGGCTCGAAAGTTTTACCCCAGCGCAAGGTAAAATCTGGCGCGAGAGATAAGATTATTGCGCCGCTTGGCGTTTCCCCACCAACAAAAGCACCTCCGTCCGGGGTAACAAGCAATGCATGGCCACGCGACCCTGGAATATCATGCAGATATTCACCGGTGGCACTGCCATCATCGGCGAAGCGCGATACCATCAGGCGATCGCCGCCTGCATCCATACGGTGGCCAGTTACGAACACCGCATTGTCGCTTGCCGCGACACCCGGATAAGGCTCGCTCGACACTGCAGCAATGGTTCTCGACCAATTGCGCGAAAGCGCACTTGCCGATGCACTGATGCTGGAATCTCGGGTCAGCAGAACTGCGGCAGCGCCTCCTGCCACGAGCAGCCCGCCTCCTGCCAACAACATCGCCCGACGGTTTATCGCAAAGCCGCCGCGTTCAACAAATACCGTGTCCGGCTCCGGCTTATCCAGCGCATCGAGCGAGGACATTGACGCGCGCCATTGTTCAATCGAAACCGGGCGATCGGCGGGCTTAAGTTCCAGACCGTTATCAAGTGCCTTTGCGATGTCGGCGGGCAATTGACTGCAAACGTCCACAAATGACGACATCTCGTCGCCGGCCATGCGCGCTGCCGAAGAGGGCGGAATTTGGCCGGTTAGCAGATAATAAGCGGTGGCCGCCAAAGCATAGATATCCGCGGCCTCGCTCTGCGCGTTCTTGCTGGAATATTGCTCCGGTGGAGAAAACCCGTCTGTGACCAAGGCACTGAATCCTGCCTTTGCCTGCATGGCAAGGTCTCTTGCAGCGCCGAAATCGATCAGCACCGGACCGCGGTCTTCCGAGATGATATTCGCGGGCTTAATGTCGCGATGCAAAATGCCTATTTTGTGAATTGCCTGGACGCCGTCTAGGATCTGCCGGAAAGTAAGCAGGAATTGGTTAACCCCCAAAGGCCCATCGTTTTCGATCAGCCTTTCGAAGTTGGTACCTCCCAGCAACTCCATGACGATGTAACTGGTCCCATTGACGCCTTGGATTATGCGCAGGACGCGCACGATATTAGGATGGTTAAACTGTGCCAGCGTTCGCGCCTCCTCAGAAAACCGTTCTAGGCCCCATGAAAATGTGGGCGCAGTTTCAATGTTGCGGGACCGGATGGTTCCTGTCTGATCGCGTTTCGCATAATGGATGGGCATGTATTCCTTGATCGCCACACCACGGTTCAGCTGCGCATCAAAGCCCAGATATGTGACACCAAAGCTTCCCGAACCTAGCACCGTATCGATGCGGTAATCGGCGATCTTCTCGCCGGGTTGCAATGTGTCGTCACTAGTCGTCATACTCGCCATATTTTCCTGTTATGCTATTGTTGAGGAATTGAACCTGCATAAATATTAGTAACTTCGGAACTCGGACTCTGGAACGCCGCTGCTGCGTCTTCAGCTTCAGCGGCCAGTGCTTCCTGCTCGATCTGCATTTGCAGCATTTCCAGATCGCGCAGTTCCTGCTCTTTTCTCTGTTCCTCCATGATTAGGTCAAAATCGGCTTGCCGACCGCGCGCAGTGTTGCCGGCAGGGCTGCCTGATTTGGCAACAACCCCATCTGCCTTGCCGGCTGGTGACACGACGGCGGATTGTGAGGCCGCAGCAGGCACAGGTGCGCTTACAGCGACTGTTCGGGTTGGTCTACTCAACCAGTCGGGGGTAAGGACCGCGAACATAAGGATCAGTAAAGAGCCGGCCGCTGCCCCGAGCCTGGTGCCGCGCGAAGGTTCGCTCTGGTTAGTACCAAGCCGATCGACAATGTGCCGTCTGAGCCACCCCGCGCCAAAAGCCCCAAACACCAGCGCAGTCAAAATCCATACAGCACTCAGCGCTACGATCGCGGCGCCTGCTCCACCCATTGAGCCGGTGAGGAACACCATCAGCGCCATGATCGCCGTAACACTGACACCAACGATGGTCATCCCCCGCGCAAATGGCCACAGCGGGCCACCGATCAACGCTTCGGGAATCCATGCGATCTGGCTGTCGCGGCGATCCATATCTCGCCAGGTTTCAAGAAACATCGGACAGTCAGCGCCCAGCAAGGCTGCAGCGCTGGTCTGCAAGGCTGATCCATGGGCAGTTCGTGTGCCTTCCTTACGACCGGTCTTGCGCGCAATATCCTGCGCCAGCCGGTTGAGCGCGGCATCTCGAAAGGCTGGTATCGCATCGACAATGTGCGACGAACCGACAAAAAGCTTCAGGCCTGGATCCAAGTCGTTCTTGTCGATAGCTTCAACACGCACCGGAAAAATCGGTAACCCGCCGTTGCTGAAAGCATATTCTGTTTCAGCTTTGACAAAACGCGAGCGGCTAGATTCACGAGACAAAACAACAACAAAGCCGATCGCTTTGTCTAATTCTGTTCCAATACGCAGCGCATAGTCTTCACCTGGAGAGACATCTCGTGGCGCAATCCAACAGCGGACACCACGGTTTTCGACCCGACGGCATATTTCCAGAGCCACCGCCCTATCTGCACTGCAATGACTTATAAAAACACGACCGCTCATCGCTTCAGCTGCCCATACTTTGGCAAATGGGTTCGATCGCTTAATAGCGTAAAGAATCCGGAATCAACATATAAGCGACCGATGACAATCTATGGGGCAGTTTGATATTAGTAAACTTAATTCTTAAGCGTTTGCAAAAGGCTTATTACAACCCCGGCAGACCAATGCCGAATCGGGACTCACCTCGGCAATGAGGCTCTGCGCCAGGGTTGTTCAGTGCTCTTATGTTTAGGCCAGATTGCCGTTGTGGCTGATGCCGCCAGGTGCGCTGGGGTAGCGGTCTTGCCGGGGGTGAACGTTTCTGACCGAAGCGCACGATATTGGTGGCGAAGCTGCGCAAGCGGGCGAAGATGCCGAGGTTTTTTGCGGATATGCGACCTGTCTCCGTCGAGGGTGACATCGCGCAGATGGTGATTGCTGTTTTGGACGCGCCAGTGGTCTGGAATGGCTTGGCCTGTCTGGTCGGCGTTGGTGAAATGTCTGGACAGGTAAAAGCTGGCTTCACGGGTAGTTTTCCACTGTCCGGTCGCGGGGTTGAAAGCCAGGACGCGCCGCTCGATGCGGATGACGGCGGCGATCGGGCTATGCCAGTCGGTGCTGGTGATGATGATGCTGGCGTCGAAGACTGGTAAGCGTGACGCTGGGGCCGCCTTTTCAAGCGGAAGGTTATGAAGGATTAGCCCACTTTGCTGGAGCGGGCGATGTCGGGCGAGATCTGCTGATCGAGACGCTGCGTGTCCAGATTACACGGATGCGGCGAATGAAGTCCGGCGCGTCATCGGAGAAGCTCGATCATGCCATTGCCCAGCTCAAGCTGGCGCTGGAGGAACTCGAAGCCGAGGTCGGCACCTTCGTTAAAAACAAGCCTGCCCCGGCAAAGATGGAACGCCTTGCCCCGATTGCGGCGGCCAGCCCCGTCGGCTGAGCGCCGACAGCGACGAGATGGTCGATGTTGTGCCGGGTCACTGGCGCGTGATCGGCCATGTACGCCCAACACATAGCTGCCGTTCGTGCGAGAAAATTGTTCAGGCTCCTGCACCTGTGAAGGCTATTGCGCGCAGCCAGATGCGTTCTGAACAACCTTTGCCACGCTCGCCGATATCGTCGTCGCCACGTTCGACCACCACTTGCCGCCCTACCGCCAGGCCAAGATGATGGCCGCAGCCAAAAAGGCTTGGCAGGATCGAGATCGATCGTTCGACGCTTGCCGGATGGCACGGATAGGCAGCAGCACTGCTCGACCCCGTCATCAGCCGCATCGGCAAGCTTGGCCTGACCGCCACTGGCAGGCTTTGTGCTTATGTCGTCGAAGACCGCGCATCAGGTGCAACGACCCCTCCGCTCGCCTGGTATCGGTTCACCACCGACCGCAATGGCACACATCCTCAAAAGATGCTTAAAAACGTCACCGGATTCCTACTGGCCGATGCTTATGCCGGATATGGCCAAAGCCATCGCATATGGCACCAGGTGCTGGGCCGCGCTGACCTGCTTCCTAGGGTCAGGACCTGTTAAATTGCTTGCGTATGGGAAGATTGGTGGATTCAATGGCGGCGCAAGAGGGCGCTGTCACGAATGATCTGATCTGGTTGTCGGAGACGCAGATGCGCTGGATTAATCCGTATTTTTTGCGCTGTCGCACGACGTGCCGCGGGTTGATGATCGGCGGGTGACCAGTGGCATTGATCATACTGCTCCGCCAAGGCCAGATGAGCGATTACAAGGGCGCGGCCCGCATGATCGGCGCTTTGCCTGAGCTCGACTTTGTAAGTTTATGTTGCGAAGCAGAGGGCTTGCACCATTCGAATGACGCAAGGTGCAGGGATATATAGCGGTTCGCGGTGTGGCGGGGAGTGTTGATCAATGTCTCCGACCCAGATTTGGAGGCGGACTGCGCCGATATCGTCACTGAAGGTCAGACTGGTCTTTCGATACCACGCGGCAGCGTATGGGGTACTTGCGCTGGTGAGTAGGTCG
>Ga0209181_10008774_pt1 | contig 13476 bp, 10 predicted proteins | sample MAT05_FD_187208 | JGI IMG/M metagenome (GOLD analysis project Ga0209181, IMG submission 187208) | Freshwater microbial communities from Lake Fryxell liftoff mats and glacier meltwater in Antarctica - MAT-05 (SPAdes) (version 2) | ecosystem: Environmental > Aquatic > Freshwater > Ice > Liftoff... | reverse complement strand
GCGCCTTCGTGTCTTAGCGGCTATCTAACAGCCTTTATTACTGAGCCAATACTGGCGTAAAGCCTTTTACCCTTCGCGTTCCTTAGCGCCTTCGTGTCTTGGCGGCTATCTAACAGCCTTTAGCACTAAGCCTTTATTACTAAGCCAATACTGGCGTAAAGCCTTTTAGCCTTAGCGTTCCTTTGCGCTTTCGTGTCTTAGCGGCTACAATTTTCTTCATCGCTACTACCTTTGCCGCCATGGATTATTTTAAGCAGCTACAACAGCTACTCAACATAGAAAAAGAAGAAGACCGCCGCTCGTTTCAGCAGCAAACTGCCAGCCTGCCGGTGCAGGCCCGCCGCGAAAATGGATTGACCTGGTTCCCCATCGCCATCAGGGATACCGAAATTGGCAAAGGCGATTATTTAACCATTGAAGTGGAACGCACCACCCATACCGATGTCATACACCAGTTACGCTTTGGCATGACGGCCGCCCTGTTCAGCAACCACAATGCCAAACACGACCGGCTGGAGGGAACCATTACCTACATCAGCGCCAACCGCCTAAAAGTAGGGCTGCGGGTAGACGACCTGCCCGACTGGACACGCAATGGCAAGCTGGGTATTGATGCGGTGTTTGACGAGAACAGCTATACCGAAATGGAGCAGGCGCTACGAGTAGCCGGCGGTTTGATGGATAATAAGGAGAAAGGAAACCTACTGAAAATACTAACCGGCCAAAAGGCGCCCACTTTTAACAACGAAGTAAAAGCGCCATCGCTACCCGTATTAAACAACATACAACAGGAGGCGGTAAGGCAGATATTGGCAGCAAATGAACTGGCAATTGTACATGGTCCGCCGGGTACGGGTAAAACAACTACGCTGGTGCAGGCCATAAAAGCACTGCATGTAAGGGATGGGCAGCAAATACTGGTAGTAGCACCCAGCAACGCCGCTGTAGACCTGTTAAGCGAAAAGCTGGCCGATGAAGGCCTGAACGTAGTACGGGTGGGCAATCCGGCCCGTGTAAACGAGCGGCAACTGGCCCTTACACTTGATAGCAAAATGGCCATCCACCCGCAACACAAAGAGATTAAGCGGTTAAAAAAACAGGCCCGTGAATACCGCGATATGGCCCAGAAATACAAACGGAGTTTTGGCGCCTCCGAACGAGAACAACGCAAAGCACTGTTTACTGAAGCCCGCAACCTACGGATAGAAGTAGAGCGCACCGAGCAATACATAGCCGACGATGTACTGAACCGGGCGCAGGTAATTACCGCCACGCTGGTTGGCGCCAACCACTACACGGTAAGGCAACGGCAATACCATACCGTGGTAATAGATGAAGCCGCCCAGGCAATGGAGCCTGCCTGCTGGATACCCTTACTAAAAGCCCAAAAACTGGTAATGGCCGGCGACCACTGCCAGTTACCGCCCACCATTAAATCAGTGGAAGCAGCCCGCGGCGGACTGGGTACCACCCTTATGGAAAAAGTAGTGACTTTACATGCGGCGGCCGTTACGCTGCTACAGGTACAGTACCGAATGCACCAAAGTATAATGCATTTTTCGGGAAGGGAGTTTTACAACGATCAACTGGTGGCGCATGCATTGGTGGCGGAGCGATTGTTAATGGCCAACGATCAGCCGCTTTTGTTTATAGATACCGCCGGTTGCGGCTTTGAAGAAAAGCAGGATGGCACTGGTCTCAGCAACCCCGAAGAGGCCAACGCAATGCTCAAACACCTTGCCGCCTATGTGCAGCAATTGTCAACCGTTCATTCGCCAGGTAATTTTCCATCCATTGGTATTATTTCGCCGTATCGCCACCAGGTAGCCTGGCTGAAGGAGCAGGTACCGCTGGTAAAAGAACTGGCCGATGTATTACCCGCGATTACGGTAAACACCATCGACAGTTTTCAGGGGCAGGAGCGGGATGTAATGTACATAAGCCTGGCCCGCAGCAACAGCAACAACATTATTGGCTTTTTAGCCGAAACCCGCCGCATGAACGTAGCCCTAACCCGTGCCCGTCAAAAGCTAGTAGTAGTGGGCGATAGCGCTACCATTGCGCAGCATCCGTTTTATGCAGAATTTATTGCGTATGCGGAGGAGGTTGGTGGGTATATAAGTGCGTGGGAGCTGGGGGAATAGTTGGCAGTCGGGAGTCGGGAGTTGCAAAGAAGGAGTTGGGAGCCGGGAGTTGGTAATCGGGAGATGTTAGTCAAAAGCCGCAAAGAAGGAGCCGGGAGTTGGTAGTTAATAGTCGGGAGGTATTAGCCAGAAGATGCAAAGAAGGAGCCGGGAGTTGGTAGTTGGTAGTCGGGAGCCAGGAGATGCAAAGAAAGAGCCGGGAGTTGGTAGTCGGGAGCCAGGAGCAGCAAAGAAGGAGCCGGGAGTTGGTAGTCGGTAGTCGGGAGCCAGGAGATGCAAAGAAGGAACCGGGAGTTGGTAGTTAATAGTCGGGAGGTATTTGCCAGTAGATGCAAAGAAGGAGCCGGGAGTTGGTAGCCGGTAGTCGGGAGCCAGGAGATGCAAAGAAAGAGCCGGGAGTTGGTAGTTGGTAGTCGGGAGCCAGGAGCAGCAAAGAAGGAGTCGGGATTTGGTAGTTAATAGTCGGGAGGTATTTGCCAGGAGATGCAAAGAAGGAGCCGGGAGTTGGTAGTCAGGAGCCAATAACCGCTAGCGGTTAGTCAGGAGCCGCTAGAAAAAAGCCAATAGTAGGGAGCCGGGAGCTGGGGCTATAGTTGGGAGTTGGGAGTCGGATGTCGATAGTCGGGAGACGGGAAAGAAGATCCGGAAGTCGATTGCAAGTAGTTAGAAGCCAAAAGCCGGGTGTCAGGAGCCGGGAAAAAGGAGCCCGGGAGTTATTAGTCGGGAGACGGGAAAGAGGATCCGGAAGTCGATTGCAAGTAGTTAAAAGCCAAAAGCCGGATGTCAGGAGCCGGGTGTTATTAGTCAGTAGCCGGGACGCCAGCGTTTGGAGCCAAGTGTCGATAGCCCCCAAGCAAGTGCCAAAAAGCTTACCTTGGTTTAAGTGTTGCGCTGGATACTAAAATCTTAAACGGTTGCATGACTGTATTTGGCGAGAGAAAGGTATAAATGACCTTAGCTGTAGAATTATTGTGGCGAAAAAACAACGACTATTTTAATTGGCGCTTAGCACACAAATAACGAATCATTTAAAATACAGCAGTTCAATAGATTAGTTTTATACCTACATCAGGTTAAAAAACAATGGCAGCCTAATAGGGGCGATTATTGAACATGAGTTATACCAGGGCAACCGCAGCAGTACTTAAAAGTGTGGTAAAAAGGTGGCCTTTGCAGTTTGGATTTTCCAATTAACAGCAGGCGAAATTTGGCTTGACTACTTATATTTTAAACTCAGGTAGTGGCTGATGGTCAACAATAAGTTATGGGTTAATTTGGGTTTTTAGGAAATAGTATTTTACACAAATATTACCAACGCCAAATGTAATTATTACAAACCTTAAACGACTGTCCGCAATTTGGTTCTGATATTTTGGAACCGGGCTTTATAGCTGTTTTTAGCAGTCGTTGCCCGCCCGGCTAACGCCCCTTGAGAGTGACTTTGTCGGGCTTGCAGTCGCACGGGCGCTGCACACTTATACCTTTGGTAATTTTATCAAGCCTTTTTTATCATGATTTTATATTTTGCATTGAGCTTACCAAATAGTGGATAACTAAAAAACCTTGTCTAAAAATGACCATTACAACCCAAACCCAAATTGCCCCTGTGGCACAAGCCAACCGCATTAAACTTATTGATGCCCTGCGGGGTGTTGCGCTTTTGGGCATTTTGCTAATGAATATTCCTGGCTTTTCAATGCCCAATTATTTCTCCGAGACTTTTAAAAACGAACCCGCTTCTCTAAATTTTTGGGTAGGCGAAGTAATTACAGTAGTGTTTGAAGGTAAGATGCGTGCTTTGTTTAGCATGCTTTTCGGGGCGGGCATTTTGCTATTTATTTCAAAAAAAGAAGGCGTAGGGGTACACTTTTTATTTTATCGCAGAATGTTTTGGCTGGCGTTATTTGGTCTCATTCACGCTCATTTAATTTTATGGATAGGCGACATTTTGTACTTATATGGCGTGTGCGGTATGCTGGTGTATTTATGTAGAAATATAAACCCAAAATACCTGGTTTTAGCGATTCCCATTGTGGCTATATTGGATTTTGGGCTCAACACCTACTTTTACCAGGGTGTACGTAACGACCGGATCGCCTATGTGAACGCAAAAAAGGTAGAGACTGAAAAAAAACCCCTTACTGCTACACAAACCAACGCCCTGACTACCTGGCGGGAAATTGAAACATCAATGATCCCAAACCGCGAAGATGCCAAAGAAAATACCCGTAAAATGAAGTCGGATTATGCAACGGTAGCCAGTTACCTACGACCAATGGCGTGGGATGGTCAAACGGAATTTATGCTTTACGAAATTTGGGATTGTATTGCCCTTATGTTGCTGGGTTTTGCTTTGTATAAATGGGGTTTCCTATCGGGTAGCTGGTCAAACGCCGCCTACCGAAAAGTAATGTTGATTGGTTATGGCATTGGGCTTCCACTGGTATTGTATAGCTCGTACTATGGTTTTGTAAACTTTTCTACGCTGGAAGCCAACCTTAAACGCATGGAACAAGTGCCTATAAATTGGATTGATTTGATTTATCCTTTCCAAAGGATTTTTTTGGTGATGGCTCACGCGTCGTTCCTTATATTACTTTACAAATCGGGCAAAATGCAAGGGATATTCCGTCGTTTGGTTTCGGTTGGCCAAATGGCTTTTACCAATTACATTATGCACTCCATTATTTGTACGCTTTTCTTTTTCGGTTACGGCTTAAACTACTTTGCCAGGTTTGACTATTACCAAATTTATTTTGTGGTGGTTACTATTTGGATTGTCCAGTTAATTATAAGCCCAATATGGTTGCGGTATTTTTATTTTGGCCCCCTTGAATGGTTGTGGCGGAGTTTGACATATTGGAAAGTGCAGCCTTTTAAGCGGGGGTGACACCCCACCCATATTGGATGTCCAATTTTATATTTTCCACTAATTAGTGGCATTATTATTCAAAAAGTCTAAAAAATGCTACAATGTTGTTGATACAATTCGTTTATAGTATAAATCAACCGTAACTGAAGGCGCAGTAATTGCCCTCTGCAACAATAAGTGTTATGACCATTAGTTATTTCCTTACTCTCTAAACCATTCAGCTGTTTAAATGGTAGCATGATTTATCAGTAAGGCTATAAGCAAAAAGTTTTTGGAAAAAAATGATTGGAATTTTATAACATAATATCAGTCCTAAACACAAAGAATTTGCAATTAAAGAATCCTAAAAAGGCGAAAAATTACCTGCGTAAGCTGATGGCCAATTTCAATTCTATAACCAAGAATAAACAAATTCATTTTTAGGAAAAATGGTAAGTGGACAGGCTAACCCTGCAATTATCCAACCCACTTACCCTATTCTATTCTTAATTATTTACTTTATGCTTTTGCCAGATTACACCGTTTACTTCAACAAAAATTTTTGCGTAGCAGTATAAATATTTAGTTATGTAATCAATTATTTGCCTTAACAAATTCCTTTACCTGGCGGCCTTCTTTTAAATTGATGGATACATAATATTTACCTGCTGGCAGCCCGGTCACATCTACATTTATAGCGGTTAAGCCATCTATAGTAACAGGTTGTTGCAACACCTGCCTACCTAATGCGTTTACAATTGTAATAATTGCCTTTTGTTTTAAACCGCCAGCCTGTACATACAAAGTACTGGCGGCCGGGTTGGGGTACAGGTGTAAGGCTAACTTAACGTTTATATTAATTGCAGCCACCTTACTGTAGGTAAAGCTGCCATCAAAATCAACCATTTTAAGGCGGTAAAAATTAGTGCCTTTTGCAGGATTTAAATCGAGATAAGAATAGCTTTTCGTATTTGAACTATTTCCTGATGCCACTATGGTAGCAATCGCTTCAAACCTAAGGTTGCTGTTACTTCTTTCAAGAATAAAACTTTTTGCAGATAGTTCGCGGGCACTTTGCCAGCTAAGCTTTACCTGGCCAGTGTTTACGTAACTGGCATTAAAACCTGTAAGCGTTACTGGTAATAAAGCACTGGCCAGATATTTAATTACAAAGCCATCACTACTTCCACGAGATGTAAGGTTGGACACTGCTACCGACGGATCGAAATCAATAGTGCCGTTAAATATGCCGGTGGTGTGCAGGTTTCCGGCCGCATCCACGGCAACACCATACCCCTGTTCGGACGACGCGGTACCAAAACCTGTTGCCCAAACATAGTTGCCCGATGCATCCAGTTTAGAAATAAAAATGTCCAACGAACCGGCAGAGGTTATTGTGGCCGATGCTGCCCCGGGATCAAAATCGCTCACCACCGCGTAATAACCTGTGGTATACACGTTACCGGCATTATCCACTGCTATTGCATTTGCTCCATCGCCCAAAGCGCCACCCATACTTTTAACCCAAACAAAACCTCCGGCCGCTGTCAATTTTAAAACAAATACGTCAGAGTTTCCCTCGTTTGAAGGAATGCTTACACCTGGCCCCGGGTCAAAGTCAACGCTACTACTAAAATAGCCGGTTATATACACGTGCGCTGCGTCGGTTGTTATACCATATCCATAATCGTTTAAAACACCGCCAAAATTTTGGGCCCACAGATAATTGCCCGCGGAGTCAAGCTTTGAAACAAAAATATCCCTGGCCCCTTTTGGCACCAGGTTGGCAACACCGGCATTGGGATCAAAATCAACAGTTGATCCAAAAAAACCTGTGGTATAAACATTGGCTGCATTATCAACCGCAATGGCAAACGACTGAAGAGTTGAGGAGCCACTAAATTGCTTTGCCCAGCCATAATTTCCAAGCGAATTTAACTTTAGAATGTAATTAGCCCTAACATTGGAAGTAAGGTTGGCAGTTCCGGCACCTGGGTCAAAATCGGCGGTCCCCTGAAAGTCGCCCGAAATATAGGAACTGCCCGTAGCATCAACAGCTATGCCGAACGCGTAGTTGCTAATTAAGCCCATAATTTGTTTTGCCCATTGGTAGTCGCCGGCCGAATTATATTTGGCAATGAATATATTGTATTCACCTGATGATGCTGAACTAAGGCTGGCCGTTCCGGCATTAGGATCAAAGTCAGCCGTTCCCCTAAAACTGCCGGTTATTAAAACATTGCCCAAAATGTCAACATCAATAGCCTGGGCAATATCAAAGTCGGCACCGCCCATTCGTTTAGCCCAAACAAAATTTCCTGCTGCATCAATTTTTGAAATAAAAACATCGGAGTTGCCGCCAGAGGTAAGTTCAAAAACGCCGGCGCCGGGGTCAAAATCGGCTTTTCCTATAAAATAACCGGTTGTATATACGTTACCATCAAGGTCAACGGTCACTCCATAGGCAAACTCGCCCTGGGGCCCGCCAAAACCTTTTGCCCAGGCTAAAGCTGGTGGTTGTGCCACAGTGGTAATGAATAGAAACATAAATACGACTAAAGTGAAAATGGAAAATTTTCTCATGCAAATTGTTTTTTGTTGTTAGAACGGATTGGTTTAGTGGAAATACTAAAGCTATATCGTTTTAGCCTCCAGAATGTCATCATTATTAAATAAAAAGACAAAAAAACGAGCTAAAAGCCAACAGCTCAAAGGCAAAAGCTGGAAGTTAATAGCCGGGAGACAGGAAGAAGCAGACGCTAGCCATAAATCGCCAATCAAGCAAATGGCCTATGCTGGTTTATCTGTTACGAAGGACACTTAAATAAGCGGGTTTTCGGTTTTGTAACTGTGTCGTTTAATGCAGAAAAGTTGTAGTGCAACGTCTTTAAATAACAAACAACCAGTAACGTTTTGCATAGCTGCCGGGTAACCATTAACCAGCCAATCCTCTTTGCCCAGCACCATATCAAAACAACTTCCTAGCCTGATTTTTTGGGAAATTTTTCGATTTTCCTTTATAACGAACTACGGTTTATTATCACAAAATATTGCGTTTCTCCAAAACCATGTGCAAAACCATATAAACAGGAAATATATGCAGATCCATAGGCTCTATAGATATTGTAAGGATGGACTTATGTCCGTTCTGTAAAAATCAAAATCAATAGTTGACAGCCGTAGGTCCGGCACATTTACTTTTATGAGTGCTTAAAGAAATTACTGCAGACTTTTAAGTTTCTGAACTCCTAACCCGATATACTGAAATAGATATTTACTCGCAAATTGAAAAAGCTGGATAAAGCGCTTCAGTATTTTGATGCATCGGAACGACGCCCGTTCGGTTGACGGTAGCAGAGTTGGCAATGGACGTGAAAAAAAAATATAAATACTGGTCAAAAAAAATAATTTGGCTACACTTCAGTTTGCGATAAGTAAGGTGTTCTAAGTTTATAAACCAATATTACTTGCTGCAGTCATTAATTCACCTCACTTACCGGTTGCTTAAAAAAAATGTGTTGATGGCTATATCAAATCGCCACTTAGGCGGCTAAAAATTTCAATAAATCAACAGACTGGATAAAGAGGAAGAAAAGATCCCCTTATGCGGTCGTTTTTTATTTCCGCCGCCTTAAATGTTCCGCCTTCTACAGGCCATTACCTGTCAGCACTTTTTCCCTCAAAGCATCGTTGCCCATTGCGCACATCAACAACTGGAAAGCGCCTGTATTATTTATACATGGCGATGACGACCGTAACGCACCTTATAGCGAATCGGTAAATTTTGCCGGGCTATTGCGCAACAAAAATGTACAGGTAACTAATATTTCCTGATGAGGTGCATTCGTTTTTACTCTACAAAAACTGGTTACACGACTATGAGGCTGCGTTTGAGTTTATTGATAGGGAGTTGAGAGGGGGTAATGGAAAGTGTTGTAAAGGGGGTGGAGCGATAGGCTTGAAAATTACCTGGTATGGAAAGACAGTAAAATTGAAGGATCTGAAATTCTCCAAGTTTAAACCATAACTATATCGATTTTCGGCAATTAATTGAATTGACTTTCGTAAAGCATTTCTAACGCGCTTGCAAAGTGTTGTTCAAATAGTGTTGTAGTACAACCTTGCCTGCTAAACCTCCTCTTTAGCCTTATCGAGAGGAAAGCTTCTATGCCTCACTTAGCTCTTTGTTGTCTAATTCTTTTTCAACATCTTCCCAGCCAGTTATCGAAGGTTTGCCAATCTTATATTCCCCAATACGCCCTTTCATAATTTGTTTCTGCCAGCCATACACTTTCAGTTCAACATTAATGTGCCCACTGTTAATGTCAAGAACATCCGACACTTCAAGAAGTAGTAGGCTAAAGGTTAGAAAGCTGGTCAAAAAACGGGGTAACAAGTTCAACCACCCCTGATTTTATGCTGCGCACAAAATCCTCCCCTCCTTTTTAAAGGAGGGGAAATTAACGCCGGTTGCCGTGAGAAATTGAATTTCTATCAACCTGAGTTCTGGTGACGTAAAGATTAAATTTTTTACCAGCCAGCAACCCGGCCATACCTTCCGAAATACCCGGCGAATGGAAAAATAAATTGCTAAACCTGGTGCAGGCACAAAAAATGTATGAAGATCCCGAACTTTCGTAAACACAGGTAGCCAAACAATTACAAAGCAATCCGTCGCTAATATCAAAAATAGTAAACGAGGGCTTTGGTCTCAACTTCAACGATTTTGTAAACCAGTATGGCATTGAAGCGGTAAACGCAATGCTTCAACGCAACGAACATTAAAGGCAAATATTGCTAGGTATTGCGTTCAATTGCGGCTTTAATTTGAAAGCCACCTTTAACCGGGCTTTTAAAAAGTTTACCAATGAAAGCTTAAAGGAGTTTATTGCCGCACTTATCCAGTCATTTTTAATATGTTAGATAAATTGAACCAATGCTCATAATCTGAGACAACGAACGTTTGTCTCAAGATATGTTTTGCAGCGATTGGTCACCTTCCCTACCCGCATCTTTGTTTCATCAAATTAAAAAACAAAAATGTACGTTATGAAAACAATCATCTTTTCCCTCGGCCTTGTAGTCTTTATAAGCCTTATTTAATACTCACAAAACAAAAGCAGCCTTTCTACCTACAATGGCAAAACGTGGCAGCAATTAAAAGGAAGCGACAAACTGGTGCAACTTAACACTTCAGTTGGCGCCTTTACCAGCGTAGAAACCAACAACGCAAACATTAAAGTGATAATAGAAACCGGCGCCGCAGCCCATTCAATAAACATATTAATTGACGACAACCTGGCTAAGTTTTTTAAATGGAAACTTGAAGGCAGCGCCTTAAAACTATTGTTTGACCTCAGCGGCGGCAAATACCCACGGTGGCTGCCGGAAAACGATACCGTTGTTACGCTTAAAGCCCCGGCAGTTGACACGGTAAGCAATAACGGCACAATAGAAATAAACCTGCAATACCAACTTACATTTAATTAATTGAGCGAGGGCAACCCCAACATAACTCTAAACGGTAATGTAAATGAGTTAAACCGTCAATCGGCCGGCAATGCCGATATTGACGCTGCCAGGCTGACCGCTCGTAAAATAATACTATCAACCAACGGCAATGCCAACATAGAAGTCAATACCAAAGCGTTGGTTGAAAAATTAATAAAAGGGAACAACGATATCAATAACCGTTTTTATGCCACAACTACCGCAGCAACTTCCGGTAAGTTCAATTATTTGTGGCAGACCGATAATACTAACCTCATTACTTTCAAGCTAAAAAATAACAGCCTGCTACCCGCAAAAGTTACAGTCATTTCCTATCGCCCAAACAAAAGAAGAAACGGCACCACCGGCTTTATGCCTATATCGTATTTCAGCAAAATACTCAGGTTTCCGGTCGGCACTAAAATTTACCTGGCCAACAGCAACCAGGTTGATACCGTAATGAGTGGCGCAAAAATTTCTGACCAGCCACTGTTTTTAATAGTAAAGGCAGCGGATCAAGGCAAGTCGTTTAATATAAAGCCATAAAATCGGTTCAAAGCTTTAGGGTTTCTGTTGCGGGTACGTGTTTTGTTGATTACTTTTTTACTACCTGAGTAAAAGTTTTTAAATACCAGCGAAGGTTTTTCATAGGGTCATTCTTGCTGCTTGTCCGCAACGGAGGATCGCAATCCGTTCATCTTTTTTATGACTACCTGCAATCTGGTGCTAATATTTTGGAACCGGGCTTTATAACTGTTTTTATCAGCCGTTGCAGCCTGCCTCTATGACTATAGTGGTTGCACTCTTATACAGTTAGTGATTTTATTCAGCCTTTTTTATCATCATTTTATACTCCGCATTAGGTATATCAAAAAGCGGATAATCATTCTATTTTTTTGAATTAAAACAAGCAACGGTCAAAAAATAGGATTCGCTTATAGCATACTCCACCGCTTTATCAACACCATTACAAATTTTACAAAAATCAATAAAATATATCAGCATTTCCTTAAAGGCTAACCTTTTTGCTGTTACATTGAGATTTCATTTATTTGCCACGCACTTACTGTGAGTGAGGTAGCGAAGCCTTGTAAAAAAACAGCTCAAAAACTATAACCATGCAGTAAACCGTTGCTCTAAAGCCTTTATTAAGTAGGTGCGCAGAGCAAATTGGCCTATACTAGGCCAATAATATTAGTTTAAATACTGTGGTAAAAAAGTAAAAGACATAAAAGCGCCGGCCTTAGGGTAAGTATGATTACAATTATTATACAAAGCATATTAATGCGGCACGCATGCAAATACTGCTAAAGGCTGCAAAAGGCGAAAAAGACAGGTAGGTGATGCTGACCCCATTTGTAAAGGTTGTGTTGAGAAATTATATAAGCCAGTTAAAACCACGCCCTAATTGCTATATTTTTTAGGGATTGATAAAGGATATAGCCTATAGCCACCGCAGTGAACAGAAAGTTTTTATCAAAGCCAAACGACTTTGTGGCAATACCAAAGAGGCAACTTTTCATAGTTTGCGGCACAGTTTTGCCACGCATTTGTTAGAAAAAGGCACAGATGTAAAATACATTCAGGAGTTGCTTGCTCATTTTCACATTGGCACAACGCTGCGTTATTTGCATGTGGCACGAAAGGATTTGGGTAACATAAAAAGCCCGGTTAGCGATCTTTTTAAAGACGGAGCGCTGGAGTGTTTGTGTAAACTTGCGCAGCTGTAAGTTTGAAAATGTACCCCTGTAAACGTTCGATAATCAATAAAACCCTTATTTTTAAATTGCCAACAATTGCGCAAGTTTACGAGTTGGTGGCAGTTTTAAAACAACCCTAAAATGACACGACTGACTTTATTTTTTGTAGGCTTATTTATAACTTCTTGTTTTGAAAATAAGACAATTGACACTCCTGGCAATGATACTATAAATAGCAAAATGGCTCCCATTTTAACTTCTGCTCAGACGATTGGCACTTTATGGATTGAAAGTTTTAGAGAATTTAGAAATGCTGTTTTCCAATCGAACAAATATAAGGCAAAGGAATATTTCAATTTTCCTGTTCTGAATGTTAATAATGAAATTTGGTATTTAACGACTGACTACGACTTGCGTGGAGACATATTCATTACGGACAGTTTGAAGCCATTTACAGATAAAGATTTTGACAAATTTTTTTATAAAATATTTCCAACAAACTTTGTAAAAGCCTTTTTAAAAGTCAAGACTGATGAACTTTATAAAAAAGGGGAAACCGAAACAGTCGAACTAACTGACGGCAAAGCAACTACCTTTAAAATTATTGCTTCAATTGACAAAGAAAATAAGACATTAGAATTAAATTTTGCTTCAAATACAATTAGGAAGAGTACAAATGGCGAAATTTTAGACGGCGGGGAATTCAATATAATGTACCAGTTCAATATTCTTGAAATCAAGTTTATTAAATTTAAGCAAATCAGGCTTGCAGGATAAAAAAACTGCCACCAACAAAAGTATTGCTGCAAGCAGGGCTTGACGATGTTATCTTCGGCTGCGGTTCGCTGTCAGCTTCAGTTCCAGCAGGACAAGCATCTTTGAACTTTTGTTTGCTATCTTTTACTTTTATATCTTAATTCAGCAGCGGTGGGGGTCGGACTCAGCAATGAATTCCCTGCCTGCAGCAATACCCAATGGTTGTACGCAACCCGAAACTAAAATTTCGTTAAACTATGAGTTTTTTAAAAAGTTATTTGGTGACAATAAACAAAACCAGGCAGACAAAAAACCTGATATTGACAGCTTGTTATTAAAAGCTACAGACAAATTAATATTAGAGCTTGACACATATTTATGTGAACTATCTTCTTATGGAGACGCATTGGAAAAACTAACAGAACCTCAAAAGACTTTCTATTTTAATCAATATTTAGAGAAAGAAATTAATAACGGAGGTTTTAATTAAGATTTCTTCAACTCAATTGGAAACTTTGCACACCAGACAATTATT
>Ga0209181_10008771_pt1 | contig 13477 bp, 8 predicted proteins | sample MAT05_FD_187208 | JGI IMG/M metagenome (GOLD analysis project Ga0209181, IMG submission 187208) | Freshwater microbial communities from Lake Fryxell liftoff mats and glacier meltwater in Antarctica - MAT-05 (SPAdes) (version 2) | ecosystem: Environmental > Aquatic > Freshwater > Ice > Liftoff... | reverse complement strand
CTTCAAATGGCAAAACAAGCAATCGAGACAAATCGGAGATGTCGGCTCTTTAGGATTTCGTATGCAAATGTTTTCTATGAACATTTCAGGACTTCCCACAAGGCTGAAATCCTTTAAACAGACAAGCATTGTTGTCAGGGTTTCTGATTCTCTTTTTGTTAATAACAATTAACGAAGTCAATAAGGTTCAAGAAAGCTTGCAGAGCGTGATTACAAATTAGATAAAGCTCAGGAGAATGAAGATAATTCTTTCTATTTTTCTACGAGTTTTATATCTAATTTAATGTAATTTGTGCAACTGTTAGTTGATTCAAAGTTGCACAAAGTCGAGCGAAATACTGATACTATCTTGATCAAACATTGAAGCTAGATTAATCAGGAAAACCTCTTTTTTAAGAGAGATTCAATCCCCTAATAACTGGAGAACCTATGAAAGCTAAGCCTGCCTCTCAAGCCAAAACGATCGGTTACGTTCGCTCAAATTCTCACGATCCTGATGGGGAAACTTCTCTTCTAGAGCAGATTTCCAAGATTCGAGCTACTGGCGTGAGCACGATCGTTTGTGATGTTGCTTCAGTTTCAGATGATGATCGACAAGGATTGAAAATTCTGTTGAAGCTGGCAGAATCAGGACAAATCTGCGAAGTTGTTGTAACTCGCTGGGATCGACTTTTGAGAAATTCAAGGCTCTACTCTGAACTGTCTGCTGCGTTCAGGGCAGCAAACATTAGCATCCAATTGATTGATCAAGGTAAAAATTGTTTTCCTGTCACAGGGAGTGCCATACACGATCTCTTCAATTCTATTTCTCAGCAGCAAGATTGCCAGTCAAATGGCTTCGATTCTCCTGGTTCCAATCTGCCAAACAAAGAGGATCAGAAGGAATAAAAAACAAAGGCTCACAAGTTTCAAATCTGAGCGTACATCCGGGTTTCTAGGCAGGAGCAAGTCGAAAACTCTTGTGTTCTGAAACAGCAAGAAGACAATTAGGAGATAGGTTGCGATGATACTTTTTAACCCAAAAACTTGGGCATATGGTCGGGTTTCTAGCCTGGAGCAAGCTGAAAATTCTCATGCTCTCGATCAGCAATTAGATCGGCTCGCAAATGCTGGAGTCGATGGAGACTGTATTCTCCATGATGTCGAATCAGGTGCTGAAATAGACAGACCTGGCCTCAATAAGTTGATGGCTTTGATTCAGCGAGGCGAAGTCACTGAAATTGTAGCGACTCGCTGGGATCGACTGATGCGGAACGGGGCGCTCTACCAAACATTCAAGGCAATGGTTCAACGGAATGGAGTGCAAATTCGACTCCTGGATCAAGGAACGGTGGATTTTGAGACTGCATCCGGTGAGCTTCAAGCTGATTTGCAGGCACTCTTCGCCGTGTATGAGAGGAATATGCTGCGCGAGCGGGTTTCTAGAGGACAGAACTACCGCAGACAGAGACTCGCTGCTTCTCCACGCCCTCCCTGGGGGTATGTTGTTGTTGACGAGAAGTATAGGCTCAATCGAACGCCTTGCGTTTGTGTGATTGCCGATCGTCCGCCTAATTACCGGGAGCTTTCCCATGACACAGATGATTCGCCTAGGCTGGCTGGGTTAAGCAAGGCTGATATCGCCCGAGAAGTCGTTGAGACCTTTTTGCAGACCCGAATGAAGGCAAAGACGCTGGGTTTCATACGTGAGCGATACGGCATCCCGAAAACTAAATGCTACCAGATGGTCGTTGATGAGAATGGCATTGCTAAGAAGAAGATGCTTCGCAAAAGCATTGTCTTCCTGAAGCAATTAGAGTTTTGGAGTTCTGCTGAGGATGTAGCAGAGTGGATCTTGAATCCGGTTCTGGTCGGGCACACAGCTTATCTAAAGTACACCAATAAAGACGCCAGGCAACGGATGAAACCGCCTGATGAATGGGAAATGCATGACAACACTCATCCAGATGAGCGGTTGTTAAGTGATGAGGAACTGGAAGAAATTAAGCTGATTTTGAAACCCGGTGTCAAAAGGGCCAGGGCTTCTGGAACTACGTTTTATCTCACCGGGCTTGTCTTCTGTGGGCACTGCCAAACGAAGTGCGTCCTGAAGTCAAGCCCTCAAGCCAAGTATTACGGCTGTCGGCACTCTAGCACTGGATGCAGCAACCACACTTGCGTTCGCTTAGATCGAATTGACCAAGCGATCATTGACAGGATTGTAGAGACAGCCAATGCCCCTGACCAAGAGTTAGCCCGGAGACAGGTAGCGACGCAAAGGGTAACCCAGATTGTTGAGCTTCAACACAGCTTGGCGCAACTTGGCACACTCCAGTCTAATTCTCATGTTCAGCTAGCTCGTCAGAGTATTGAGCAGGAGATTGACAAACTCGTTCACTTCCAGGACACCCAGTTGACAACGGATAGTACAGCCATCAAAATCATCAATCATCCTCAGGCTCGTAACATCAACTTCTGGTACACCCTGACGCAGGAGGAGCGTGAAATTGTGTATCTCAAACTCGTCGATCGAGTGGTGCTGCTTGGGCGAGAAGCAATCCAGGTCGAATTAAAACGGTTTGCTGGATCAGCATCTGACTTTGACCTTACCCCGGTAAATCACCATGACTAAGTTCGCGATCGATATCTTCGCAGAGGCAGCCGATCGTTTTGCAGCGGCACAAGCTGAAGTGCTTCAGGAGTGGCAACCCAGTTGCGAATGTGATGCTCCAGGGCTGCGTCCCGCCTGTCTTACTTGTTCAGATTGCCATCAACTCAGGTTGCTCACCCAGCTGAAACTGAGTATCACACCGGAAACAGTTTTCCCAGTGGCACTGCCACCCAGGGTTATCTTCCCTCATCCGCTGGAGGTCAGGGAGAAAGCCTTAGAGATGTATGCACAAGGCTACCCACTGAGTAAAATTCAGGCAGAGACAGGTGTTGGCGATCGCCACACCATCCGAGCCTGGGCGAGAGAGTCTAACATGCCCCCACGTCTGGTCGGCTATCCAGCAAAGATTCGAGAGAACTGTCTGCGTCTTTATCAGATGGGTAAGAAGCCCAGAACAATTGAAGAGCTAACTAGCGTTCCAGCCGATACCATTCGGAGGTGGGCACATGATGCAGGGATTGTCAGAAATCCGGGTTACTCTGCTGAGACCAAGACACGCTGCTTGTCTCTCTATCAGCAGGGAAACACTCCGAAGGAAATTGAGGCATTGACTAGAGTTTTTCCCCATACGATTCAGCGGTGGGCTGCCGCAGCGGGAATCAGCCGAGGATCTGGGAGTCGATACAAGCATTCGGAGTCTGTAAGAAATCACTGTTTGCTTTTGAGACGGGAGGGAAAGGATTATCGAGAAATCGAGGTTTTAACAGGCATTTCTGAAGGTACAGTTCGAGGATGGTTCAAAAAACAGTGATCCCTCAAGCATAAAAGAAAATTATCGGAGAATCCAATTTGGCTTAGTTTGTCGAGTCCGCCTTTGTTTAGTAACAGACCTAAAAAAACGCTAAGCCCGAAAGCACGGTCATAACTGGGTTTCAAAAATAGATTAGTTGCCAAACCCCGCAACTAATCAGACGGGTTTAGGCTACTTCAGGCATTGATGGAAACGAGAGATCAAGGGTTTCAGACCATAACTTAGGGGTGATATAGTCCAAATCCATGCCAGAGTTGTTGAAAGGATTGGAAGGTTAAGTTGGATAAATGAGAGTGAATATTAGACCTGTTAGGTAATAAGATGGAGAAACGCTTCAAATCTAAGCAGTGAGAAGGTTTCAGCAATTTTTGATTAGAATCCATGAGACCCAGTCAGTGTAAGGGCTTCAGTTATTTCCTCGCTTATTACCCAGCAACTCTATTTCTTAATGTTAGGTTTTCTCAATATTGCCTGAAACCCCTACCATTCTGTTACATTCCGCGTTCTCACCCCTGTGGGTACTGTTTCCTCTGCAACGACTTTGATTAAATTTTTATAGAGGGATCAAAAACTTTGGAAGACACATCTTCTTCCTTTTTGTCCAATGATGTGGCGGTAAATTCCTCACAAATTGAACGTAACTAATGAGATGAAATATGGCACTCGGAAACACATTACGTCTTAAAGCGGCAGGTTCGATCGATCCTGAGAACGGATTTCCGCTATGGTTCGAGGATACGAATGGTGTGCGTTTGGATCTGGGTCTAAATCGAGATCCGCTTAATCCAGATCCCCTTATCCCAGCGATCGGCGAAATGGAGAAACCGGGTGAGCCTCTGAATTTTCCAAGCAATTTTCCCGAAGAAAGCTTTTACTTCATGGCTGAGGCTGAGCTATTGGTGCGTGGAAATGGCGTAGTCGGTCGAGCGCGAGTGATCCTAGCATTGGAGGCAGCTTTCGGCGGTGCGGGAACGCCTAAATCAGGGCTGAACGTGGTCTTTGCCCGGATTCGCGTTCGGATGGACGATTTGATTCCTGGGGCTAAGTACACCGTCACGCACCCCTATGGTGTAACCGATCCTTTGGAAGCCGATGAAAGGGGGCGAGTCTTTTACACCGAAGATCTGGGCTTGGTTGAAGGCGACGGAACTGCGGTTCTTCGCAATGGGCAAGTGGCTCCTTTCCTTATGGGAACCAGCGCAGTGCCCAATGGTTACATCGGTGACGGGGTGACCGAACAACGGGTCACGGGCAGCCCCTTCAACACCAACTTCGTGATGGTTGAAGGACCGCGAATTGGCGAAGGCGGCAGCAATCCCGATCCGAACGATCCCTCTAACCCGGATCGAGTCTGGACCGATCGATTTACGGTGCAGGGTAGAAAAGCAACGCGTGTCGGCGCTTTGGTCGAGGGCACAACCTATGCTAAGTCCAACGGTAGCTACTTGCTGAGCGTTCATGCCCGCAGCGGCGCAGGTCAGGATTTGCGCCTAGTGGCAGCCGGCGTGCATTTTAAGCTCGATGGTGAGGGCGAATTCTATATGGGGCTAGGGCAGGCAACCAACCTGCCTAGCGATGCGCGACTGACGAATATCAGTGATTCGCCGCCGACCAGTTATCCCGTGACATTTACCGATCGCGTCATTGTTGAATCGGCACTGCACGATCGTGTCACCGGGAAGTTGACCATTAAGGCCCACTCCTCCGATCCCACTGCGGTGCTGAGTCTCCCTCAACTAAATGAGCCGCTGATCGCCAGCCCCCAATCCTTTAATCGGGTTGCGGCTCCGGCTGAAATCATTGTCCGGTCAAGCCTCGGCGGAGAAGGTCGGCAGCGTATAGAAGTGACAGGTGCCCCTGTGGGCAATCTGCCTGTCAAAGCTATCATTGCACTCCCACCAGAGGCGATCGCCAGAGAATCCATCACTCTAGATGGCAGCGGTACACTCGGCGCAACGAGTTTTACCTGGAGCCAAACATCTGGTTCCCCTGTCTCCCTTACCGGAGCCAATACTGCGAAAGTGACCTTCACACCGCCCATGGCAGGGAACTATGATTTCACACTGACTGTACGGGGCAACGATGGCAGTTCAGACACTACCAACATTGCCGTAACTACGAAGCCGGAACCTGGTCTAGACACCCTGGATGTGACCCGACAGGAATTTCGCACCGCTACCCGTCAATTTCGGATCGAGGGAAATGTCAATCAGATGCCCAATGAGATTGTAGTGAAATTTCGCAATCAAGAGCTGGGTCGGGTGATGCCAGACATTGCTGGGGATTGGTCGTTGCAGCGTGTGTTGCTTGAATCGGAAACTAACTTAGTCCCAGCACTGGGCGAGGAGATTCAGGTTAGTTCCAAGCGCGGTAATAAAAAAAGTTTCCTCGAAATTAGAAATTAGGAGCAGGTGATGGTATCTACCGATAGGTTAAAAGGACGGTTTGTTGAGTGCTGCGACTGTTTCACTATCTGTCCCTGCTGGGTTCACGATCGCCCAGACGAAGATCATTGCAGTTCCCTCTACATCTGGACGTTTGACGAAGATGCGCAGATTGAAGGCAAAGCCATCGGAGGCAAGTCGGTGGCAGCTGTGGCGTTTCATGGGAACCGCAGTGGAGCGCAATCGGCAATTTATGTCGATATCACATTGGACGAGTTGACGCAACAGGTTTTACTCGATGCTTTTTCCGGCAAAACGAACGAACGTTTGAAGAGTTTAGCGCGATTGCTGGGAACGGTGGTGGTTCAAGGTGCAGCCCAGATTATGCACAAGCATGACAACATAGGATGGGAAGTCACCGTGCAAGCTGAAGGGAGCCGCGTTGCCTATGCGTCTGGAACCGATGCGAAGATGGAGGGGCGATCACAACCTCTAACGCTCAATGGCACAGCACTCCACGATGAGTTGGGCATTGAGGGAGCCGTCGGTGTGCAAAAGGTCAGCCGATTTGAGATGGCGGTTTCACCTTTGCCAGGTGGTCCCTTTGTCTATTCAGGGCGATCGGGGATGGCAGCTAATTTTGATTACAGTGGTAGGTGATAGCCATGTCAGCAGGCAACTCTTTTGGTAAGCATCGCAATCGAGCACTATCGCCCCTCGACGATCGGACATTGACCGTAGTGGTGGCGATCGTCAGCACCGTGGCTTGGCTGGTCATGCTCATACTGCATGGCGGCTGGCACGGATTCTCCTCCCATGCCTCGACCTTACCCTGGCTAAGTGGCTGGTTCATTATGGTGATGGCGATGATGCTACCGCCCGCCTTGCCTTTTCTGCAAGCCATGCAGAGGCTAACCTCCGATCTGCATGGGGGCGGTGCTATGGTGGCATTTGCTGCCGCTGCCTTTATCGCCACCTGGACATTGGCTGGTTTTCTCCTAGTCACCACAGGCAGTGTTGCCAGTTTGCTTACCGCTATCCCGTGGCTGGTCGATCGCTCCACTGTAATCAGTGGTCTTGCCGCAATTCTGATTGGTGTGTATCAGCTCTCGCCGCTCAAACAGGCTTGCCTGATCGCCTGTCGCAGTCCCACTGCTCTGATGCTCGTAGCCTGGAATGATGAACACCCGTGGCGGTCAGCTCTGACGATTGGGGTGCGTTATGCCATCGTCTGCATTGGTTGTTGTTGGACGCTGATGCTATTGACGCTGATGGTCGGTGCTTTTGTTTTACCGCTAATGGTGGTAGTTTCCGTCATCATGCTACTGGAACGTTTATTGCCTTCGGTTCGCCCGCTGGTGCCTCTACAGGCTGCACTTGCCTGTGCGATTGGTCTTTTGCTCCTTCTGGGTTCGCTGCCGCCCGGTCTAGACCTTGGCAGCACAAATATTTCTACCCATCACATGATTAGACAATAAATCATTATGATCATGCCAAAGTTTCATCGTCGTTACCATGTTGTCGCATTCTCTATGCCCATCGTTTACACGTTGGAAGGAGACCATGATCCGAACGGCATGGCTTATATATTGAAACCGATCGCCACGCTATTGAAATGGGCAAAGGAACGCTGGAATGATGGCGATCGCCTACTGCCTCGTCTCCATGTTCGCCGTCAACGGGTGCAACTGGTGATTGATGGGCTAGAACGGCTGGATGTAATGCTCGATCGGCTGCGACGCGGTTCGGATGCGGATCAGGTGCTGCTGGCAGAACTGCTCCGCCGGGAGGAGTTGCCAGACTATCTGGAAGCCGAAGATCGGCTGAGTCATGGAGCCAGGTATACAAGCGGACGAGCGATGGCAGTCCGGCTCAATGTTCAAAACCAGATCGATGCGTTGCGGATTGCCCTGACGGATTTGGAAGATGTGGATGGTCCAAACAGTTGGAATCACCCAGTCCCCCCCCGTGAAGGTGCAGCAGAAGGCGCAGAGCCAGAAGAACTCGATCCGGCGACCGCACCCAGCCCTATTCGCTTAGTGACGCTGACTAGTGCCCAGCGACGGGCTTGGCGAGCGGAGTGGATTGCCCAGGCGAAACTATTGGATCACGCTCTTGAACAGTGGTTCACCTATTACGAGGCAGATTCTAAGCGGTGCTTTAATGCCCAACAGCTATCGGAAGAATCGAAGATTCCGCAGAAATGGGTGCAGCGGTTGTTGTTGAATGATCACAAACCCGGAACCGATCGTGGCAACTTATACGATCGCTTTAATCCCATGAAGCCGATTCCGGCACTCCGTCCGCTGGCGCTCCGCTGCTGTCACGGGGAAACTGTAGAAATTGAGTTCGAGAATTCGTTGCGATCGCGTCAGGTCGGATTTCACGTCCAGGGTGGCGGCATGTCCACGACCGAAGGGGCTGGCGTTTTCTATGCCGATGGCGCGGCGATCGGGCGAAATCGAAATAGCACCTGCGCCCCCCAAGAATCCAGAGTCTTCTACTACAACGCCCAACACGAAGGCGTTTGGTCGATCAACGATCTGGCAGACGTGCGGGGTAGTGAAGAAGGGACGAACGCTCACGGTCTATTTGGGGCACTGATCGTCGAGGCAAAAGGCGCAGGTTGGCGCGATCCGGAGACTGGGGAGGATTTAACTGCTAATCCCTGGTGCAGTTTGCTGGATGTCGATATCATTGCCGCTGGTGAGAATACCCAGGATAGTCGTCATCAGAATTTTGTGGATTTCCATTCCGACGATCTGCCCCGCAGCTTTCGCGAGTTTACTGTCTTTATCCATGACGAACCAGAAATTCACTCTGGGCTGCACACGGTGGGCGAACATACTATTATGCCGTTGTCCTACCGAGCCGAGCCGATGCACAACCGCTTGCCCCACCGGATGCGTGCCCATGCCGCCGCAACTCAGTTTAAGCCATTGCCTGAAGACCCAGAAGAGATCGATCGCACGGCAGTGGGCTGGAAACTAGGGGACGAATTAGACGAACAGTTTTTTACTGCCCGCACTTCGACAGGCGAATGGCTGGAGCGCGTTGCAGGGGAAGAACAACACCACAGCTCATGGCTATTTGGTGACCCCATCACCCATGTTCTGCGTGCCTATAAAGGCGATCCATGTCGCATCCGCCTAGTTCATGCAGGGGTCAAAGAAACTCACCTTTTCCATCTCCATGTCCACCAGTGGCGAGCTGTCGCCTCAGATACTGCGGTTCCCTCCGTTCATGGTGTGGATGACTGCGGACAGCTCAAGCCCAAGGGTTCGCAACTCCTCGATTCCATTACTATTGGTCCCCAAAGCGCCATGACTATCGATCCGCTTTACGGATCGGGCAGCCGCCAGCACGCTGTGGGCGATGTGATCTGGCATTGCCATCTCTATCCTCATTTTCACCACGGTATGTGGGGGCTTTGGCGCAGTTACGATCGCCAGGTGGATGGCAGCAAGCCCTTTCCCGATGGTTCCTATTGCCCTCCTTTGCACCCCCTACCCGGACGCGAACCCGATCCTTCAACAGTAGAGCAACCGGGCTTTCCCTGGTTTATCGATGGGGTGTTCCCCATGAAATCGCCCCCGCCCCCGGTGGGTGAGAAAACTGCGTCGAATGGTCGTCGGCTCCTCCTGAAAATGGAGCCAGCCAGTCGGCTAGAAAAGAATGCCATGCCGGAACGGTGCCGTACAGGAGAAATACCAGGCACAGTCTTTGTAGATCTCGATAGTTTGGCAGAGAAGTGGAACAAAGCTGCAAAGCTGCCTGAACCTCGAATTATCAGTTATGACGTGGAAGTGCGATCTGCTGAATGTCACTACAATGTCGATGGCTGGCACGATCCGCGTACGCATCATTACCGACTCATGAAAGTCGAAATCCGCGAATGGTCACCCGCAGAGCAGAAATACCAACGCACCTACTCAAAAACTTTTACCCATCCCCTGAATCAAAATCCGTCTCCGTTTTACCCTCGTGCAAACCACGGCGACATCGTGGAGTGGCGGCAACACAACAGCCTCACTTCCTTTCCAGCGGACTCCTTTGATCACGGTCAGTTGCCCGTCGAGTGTGGGCTGCACGTTCACCTGGTGAAGTTCGATCCCCTTTCAGCCGACGGCTCGTCAACAGGCTGGAACTATCTAGCTGGCGCGAGTTGCCGCGAGGCAGTCGGCGGCGATGGCGAGGGAGAACTGCGAACGGTGAGTCGCCATCGCTGGGTGGTGGATGAAGAATTTGGTCCTTGTTTCTTCCACGATCATCTCCTGGCGAATTTCCGGCAAAAGCACGGGCTGTTTGCCGCGTTGATTGCAGAACCCCACGGTTCGCAGTGGCAACGGGTAGACGACCAGAGCTTGGATGCCTGGATCGAGCCAGAAGCAGTCATCATTCCCCCAGCGAACAGTGGTCTGCCGTCATTCCGCGAAGCTTGCCTCGCCATTGCCGATTTTGTGCCGTTGCTCGATCAAGGGGGTCGCCCCCTTAATCCTCCCTCCACGCTGTCTGGCGACGACGATCCGGGTGCAATGGCGGTCAATTACCGCAGTGCGCCCCTAACCTTCCGGGGTTCAGATCCCTCCCAGTGGTTCAGCTCTTCCGTCCGCAGTCGTCCCAATTTCGCGGGCATCCCTGGTGACCCTGATACCCCGGTGATTCAGACTTACCCTGGCGAACGCCTTCGTATCCGAATTGTCCAGGGTTCGCACGAGGAGCAGCATGGATTTGCCATTCATGGGATGCGCTGGCGGCGGGACTGGGGACACCCAGAATCATCTCTTGTTAATCAGCAGACCCTTGGCATTTCTGAAGCTTTTACCCTTGACATTGATCCCGCCGATGCCTCTCCCTACGGTTCCGGCGACCATCTCTGGCACTTCTGTGCAGCGGATGATTTGTGGCTGGGCTGTTGGGGATTCGTGCGATCGCTCGCCCCTACTCCCGCCAATTTCGCTCGCTTTTCTCCCTTGCCCGACCTCGTGCGCTCTCCGACTGAAGCTCGAAAAGCACTGCGCGAAGCTCGTGCCGTACCCAATCTGCCGCCCCAGGATGCTCAGAATATTCGCACCGTCGTCGTCGTGGCTCAGCGCACTGAGCACCACTACAGCGGGGCTGCCCTCACCGATCCCTGGGGACTGATCTATCGCACGGTAAAGTATGACTGCCAGGAATCGATCGCAGAAGCATTAGAAACGGCGATCAAAAACGACTACTGGGAACTGGAGGATGATCGCGATCGCATCGACAAGAGCGATCAGCCATTAGTGCTCCGTGCCAAACGCGGAGAGTGGATCAAAGTTATCCTGATCAATGATCTGTTCGATGACGATGATCCTGATCAGGAAAAAGATGGTCGGATTGAATTCGGCGTTGAACCGTCGCCCGCTAGATTACCACTGGAACATCTCGATGACCTCTTCCGCCCCGATCGGCGCACCGTCAGCTCACGAGTTTCTCTCCACGCCAGCCTCCTGCGCTACGATGTGTCGAAATTCGACGGCTCCAATGTAGGTCTTAATTTCGACAGCACTGTGGCTCCTTGGCGCAGGTTCAGCGAACATACGGGATCGCATCTGGGCGGCATGGATATTCCGGGTACTATCGTTCACCGATCGGAACATTATGGTCGCCGCAACTGGCACGAATATTGGTGGTATGCCGATGAACATCTTGCCCCTGCCAGTGCCCATACGGGAGCAGGGCAGGTCTGTTATTTGTATGACATGGCTGATATTCGCAATCATCGCCACCATGGACTGATCGGAGCGCTGATCGTCGAACCAGGGGATGCAGAGCCGTTCGCACCTGGTTCGATCGCAACAAAAAGCGATGGATGGACAGGGATAAATGCCGAAATCCGCGTCGAGGGTCAAGTCATCGCCCGCGAAACGGTGATTTTTGTCCAAGATGGACTTCGTTTCTTTGTCAATGGCAATCCCGACTTTCCCATGCCTGATGTCAATCCAGGCGACGACACGGAAGACAGCGGACAGAAAGGCATCAACTATCGTAGTCATCCAGTGCATCACGGGGTCGTTTCCAAAACGCCAACCCCCGCATTTCCGCTTCTGAAAGCCCAGGCTGGCGATAAAGTCTGGCTTCGGCTGATCGGTGCAGGGGACAAACCTCGCCAGCACACCATCACTGTTCATGGCTGCGCCTGGCTCCAGGCTAAGTGGGCACCGGATGGAGCTTGGACGAGTACGGTAACCGGTCTTTCACCCTGTCGTGCCGAAACCATTGAGATTCTTTTGCCGCATCGGGGTGACTACGCGGTTCGGGCAGGGGCATTCCGCTGGGCAGCGGAACACGGGGTCTGGAGCAGCCTTCGGGTAAGATAAGATGGGGTTATTTGCATAACCCCTCGAAAAGGCATATTCCAGGATGAGATTCGTGAGACTTATTTTGAAATGTGGCATTTTCTTGTCACCTGTTCTGAAGCAGGTAAAGATAGCTATACCAGCTTCTTCAGCGTTTCATAAAGTCTAAGACTTTGTGAGAACGCTATAACGAGACATGAATTGAGACACACTTACCGTAGGGTCTCAAAAGGTACACTTTCTAAGACGAGCCTGGGCAGGTAAAGCTTTTGCCGTGCGATCGCTCACTCAGAAACAGACGGACTCACATTGAGTCTCTATTGTCTCAATGTGGAATATACCTTTTCGAGGGGTCATGCAAATAACCCCAGACTGAAAATCACCCGTTAGCGTAGCGTGCAAACCTTCAGCCATTGATACCTCATGAGTGGAAAGATTTTAATCAAAGAACTCAGCACAATTTGCCCTGCCCCCGCACAGCAATTCCAAATTCAGAACGATTTTACGTCGTTCCAGCGATCGCCCGAATTATCAAAAATTGTTAAGTTCTCTTGGTGTAAGGCTTTCAGAGCCATCAAATTTTGAATTTGGAATTGCTGGCCCCCACAGGTCAATCGCCATCTACACGAGTGAAAGAGGCTAGAGCAGCACTAAAGCCACAGCGATAGCTCACGCTTCGAGTGCTCAAGTCATGCACTCTTACCCAGTTCTTATAAAAGTACCCATCTAACCCAAGAAATATCAGTGCAGGTGCTCTCAGCGTTGCTGGGGCGACCTCAGTGCTGCATGATCAGCGGTGGATTGAAGCGCCGATCAGTCGTATGGCAACGATCCTTGAATTAGGTGTCACAAGCCTGGAATCCCTGCTAAATAAAGATTTCAAGCCCTGGAAAAACATAAACTCTTTTTACTAAGCAATCGTTTTCTTCTCTTTCTACCTAATTCTGATGCTCGTAGTACGGACCTGGACTGTTTATAGGACTAGCTTGAACTCAATAGTAGATAGTGGGGTGAAACGAGCAACTCTTGCCCTAGATCAGGCGACAATAGGTACGTTTCGCTTTGCGATCGAGCTATAGTGCAAAGCGCCAGTTAGGTCTCGTGCAGATTATCTGTTAGTGATGTCTTTGCCAGAGGTTGAGTAAAACATTTTAGGGGGATTTTTTACAATGAAAACGGCATTACTCAATATTCAAAAGTTTGTTTTTGCTGAGAAGCTCACGCTCTCGGAGGAGGAACACAAAACACTGGTTGCTCCCATCGACAATGAGGTAACTGCTGTTGATATCGATCAGGTTACAAACTTTGTAGATTTTCTAAACAACGATCAGGCGAATTATCGATCGCCATCAGCCAATACACCTGG
>Ga0209181_10008769_pt1 | contig 13478 bp, 18 predicted proteins | sample MAT05_FD_187208 | JGI IMG/M metagenome (GOLD analysis project Ga0209181, IMG submission 187208) | Freshwater microbial communities from Lake Fryxell liftoff mats and glacier meltwater in Antarctica - MAT-05 (SPAdes) (version 2) | ecosystem: Environmental > Aquatic > Freshwater > Ice > Liftoff... | reverse complement strand
CAGAGGATCCTTCCTTGAGCAACATCTACGGAAAGCTGGGCGTCTGTTTCGCGGGAATGGAACTGTTGGACAGTGCCTATTTCTATGAAGAACAGAACTTGCGGTGTGCCCTGAAAGGACCTGAAGCGCCGGACGGACGAGCGGTTTCCTTGGCCTACTTCCACCTAGGGAACTTGGCGAACAATGCGGGCGATCCCGCTGCAGCAATTGGCTATTTTGAGCATTGTAGAAATGCACGCGAAAGAACGAGCGGTCCGCAGATCCCATTGGTGCGGGAGGTGGTCCTGCAACTTCCGTTGCTCTACATGAACACTGATCGTGCGGACAGCGCATGGGCCTACGTCCAGTGGCTCAAGGAGTATCCCTCAACGGACAATTCGGCCGAACAGGCCCAACTGCAGACCATTCTCGGGGATCTTGCCACCTTCGGAGGGCAATTGGATAGTGCTCTCGGACACTATCGCGCAGCGCATGCCCATTACGCGACCACAGGCGAGGAGCATGATCAAGAGAAACGCATCGTCGAGCAGAAGCTGGGTATCACACTAGGAAATATCGGAATGCCGGACAGCGCCATCCATTGGCTGGAGCGTAGCCGTTCCGGAGCATCGCTGAACCGTGACCCTGCAGCCGAACGGCAACGTGTACAGGCTGCGGTCGCACTTTCTTGGGATCTGGCCCGTGTGGGGAAGTTGGACACCGCGTTGACCCTCTGCGAACAACTCTTGCCATTGCAGCAAAGACCGAATGGCTCCTACATACCAGAGGCAGGCAGCACATTCATCGCCATGGGCTGGATCAAGGAACAGACCGGTCGGTTGAACGAAGCCCTCGCCGACTATCGCAAGGGTGCAGCGATCGATCAGCGGTCCCTTTCGCCGAAGCACTGGGACATGGCCCGCACACACTATTACTTAGGGCGCACACAGTACGCACTGAAGGACCGCAAGGCACAAGCCGCATTGGAAAGTTCAGCGGCGATCAAAGCGACCAAGGATGTCGCTTGGTATCGTTACAAACTCGCCATGGACCGTAACGACCATACACAAGCCCTCGATCAACTCGTTGTTTTTGTACGTGCCCCACATTGGGACTTTGGCGCGGTACCCGTGGACCATGATCGCGTACTAGCGGACCTGAAAGAACTCGCGACCGAGAAGGGTCGGAGTGATGTTCTTAAGGAGTTCCACTTGGAATGATCGCGGGTCCTTCATGTTGCATATTATCTTGGCCGGACCATACACAACACCGGAACTTCGCCGCGCAACGTGTGCCGAATTCCATACGCTGTCGCCGCGCCTCCCATTGTCCCACAGCCATCCACACGCACTTGATCCGCTCCACATGAACAGCAGCTACACCCCCCAAGCCCTCTCTGCGGATGCGCCACCACTCCTTCACGAGCTGCGTAATGCGTTCGACGCACGCTTGATGGAATTGCATGCCGTGGCACGTGAAAAGGCGCCAAGTGAGAACCCGTTACAGGGCCACGATACCAGTTCCATGTACCATATTGATTTCCCGTACGGCACGTTGCAAGTGACCGCGATGTACGATGCCGCTCAGGATCGTTTCACACAACTGGTGGCCCGCCATGCCAACGAAGCCCATCATGAACGGCCGAGCTTTACCATCAGCCTCTTTCTGTGATGTAGCGTATGCACGAGCACCCGCGTAAGTTTCCGTGGATGTTGCCGGATAGCACTGCGACCCTGCTTGGCTACTTGGTTCAGGATCCGCTCGGTTCCACGTTCTCTAAAGCTAGGGAAATTGAGTTCTCCTGACCAAGGTCGCGGGCGATCTCCGTTAGTTTGCTATCCGCTTCCAGTTCCTCGTACAATATTCCTTCACACAGCTCAGCGACCTTCTCGGATCGCAGTTGCTTGGCCAAGCCGATCACGTTTCGATAGCTCGCCAACTCGAACAGTTCCACTTGTTGGGCCGCGCCGATCAACGCGATGTCCAAAGTGGCACCCGGCTTCATGGTATGGATCATCCATTTCCCGTTCTCCAAGAGCCCCTCGATAGCTTGGCAAGTGTGGGCCTGCACGTTCTCATTCAATTCCGGGAAGGTGGCAGCGATCCGGTCCACATGACCCTTGGTTTCCACTCGATGGGCTAAGAACGCCGCTTTCAACGCGGGCTCCGTTGCAGCATTCGACATCATCTTCAAGGCGCGGACAAGTTGGTTCTCTGCATAATACAGCTTCGCTAGTTGGTGTACCAGTAAGGCTTTCAAGTCTGTGTTCATGTGTGCCATGGTTCTTTGGTTCTGTGGTTCGTCAGGCTTTTCCATTGCTCTTGCCGCCGGGTGTGAGCACCACTTTGCGGCAATTCTCCTCCTTCTTATCAAAAATGCGGTACCCTTCCGCAGCCTGATCCAACGGAAGGTGGTGGGTGATGATCTCGTCAGGCCGAAGGGCGCCATCTTGGATATAGTGCAGCAGTTCCGGCATGAGCTTCTGTACATGGGTCTGGCCCATCGCGAAGTGGAGGCCCTTATCGAACGCATCGCCGAACATGAAGCCATGGATCCATCCGGCGTACACGCCCGGCACGCTGATGTAGCCGCCCCGATGCGTGCAGGCGATCGCTTGGCGTAGCACAAAGCCGCTGCCGCCTTCGATCTTCATCGTGGTCAATGCGGTCTCCAGCTTACTTCCTTTGGCTTCGAAGCCGACGGCATCGATGGAACAATTCACACCGCGATGGTCCGTACGGTCCATGATGTACTGCGCAGGATCATCCACCTCGTCAAAATCGATCGCTTCTACCCCATAGGTTGCTACGGCAAAATCCAAGCGGTAGGAATGGTGGTCGATCATGAAGATATGTTCAGCCCCGAGCATCTTGCAGCACGCGGCAGCCATCAATCCGACTGGACCTGACCCGAAGATCGCAACTGTGGAACCCGAGCGCACTTTGGCATTCAACGCCGCTTGGTACCCGGTGGGAAGGATGTCCGAGAGGAAGAGCACGCGTTCATCCGCGAGCCCCGCCGGTATCTTCAACGGGCCCACGTTAGCCTTCGGAACGCGCACATATTCGGCCTGCCCTCCGGCATAGCCGCCGTTGAGGTGTGTAAAACCGAAAAGGCCCGCTCCTGGCCGGGCGTCCTTCTTATTCAATGTCAGGCCATGTGCCGAATTGGTGTTCTCGCATGCGCTGAACATCTCCTGTTCACAGAAGAAACAATCCCCGCAGCTGATGGTGAAGGGTACCACCACGCGATCGCCTTTCGCGAGCTGTGTAACGCCCGCACCGATGTCCTCTACGATGCCCATGAACTCATGGCCCAAAATGTCTCCATCCTTCATGCCCGGCACCTTGCCCCGATAGAGGTGCAGGTCCGATCCGCAGATCGCTGTCGCCGTGACACGCAGTATGATATCATCCGATTGCTCGATGATAGGATCGGGAACGTTTTCCACCCGCACGTCATGGGCGCCTTGGTAGGTAAGTGCTTTCATTGATCTGGCTTTTCCGATGTACGACATGTGCTATGCCAGTGTACACTTCCTGATGTAGAACGGCATTTGCAAAGCAGCAACCCAGCGCGCCGACCTATGGTGTAAGCCATTTGTCGTAGCTCCGCGGGGAACGAACTTCACACCGCGTGGTGGAGCGTCCCCGCACGCGTTTTACCAGATGGTGTATGCGGACACTGGTGGCAAGCAGTGTGCTGGACCATTGGTGTGTATGGACCGCACCAAGGCGGGGTTCCGGAGCGCAATGGACTTTGTCTTCCCCTGTTCGATACAGTTGTACAGGCATGCTGAGAGCGGCACGGAACAACTTGACCTGCGATCAGCGCCATGACGGGACCCCTTTCCTGATCAGGGTGTACATCGTAACAACTATCAACGCCATGTTGACCATCAGGAATGGATAGGCCTCGTTCATGGCTGCGTTGGCGATCAGTAGAACGGCAGCGACATTGCTCAGCACCATATAGCGGCCGGATTCCGGTCTCCAATCCTTCAAGACCGTCAAATAGAACGCCGCAAGGACCAGTAAGGCGCCACCCCACCCCGTTATCGCTGACCAATCCATTTTGCTATATCCTTGGCCTCTTGAACGGCCCACCATGCCTTATTCCTCCTTACCCGCTTATGGTTTTCGGCACTCGTACCTGAGGTGTCCATCGTACCGCTCACCGTGCTGCACACAGCCGTTTGAGTTGCGTCATCTGCGCGGCACTTAGGATGTTCGATAATTCCAAATTCGTAACTGGATCAGATCCATCCAGGTGCGCGTGGACATCGGTGGGCGATGTGCCGCCATGAGGATTTGCTTCGTAGCCTTCCGTGCCCATTGGACCATTCGTTCGGATCGTACTTGTCCCATTGCCATGTTCAACTCCCGATCGTATCGCGATCGCGCTGTTGTTCTCCACTGCTTTCGTACCGGCATTCTTGCCTTGCGTGCCATGGGTCGTACCCGTGCCAACGCCTCTGCCACTGCTCGCCGTATTGGTGCCCGGAGTGGTATTCAGGGCGCGCTCGTCGGCTGTGCCACTCACCCCACTGGGTGCCGCTGTACCCGCACCCCCGGTGCCACTGCCGCTATTTGCACCAGCTGATCGATCTCCTGCAGCATTTTCATTTTGCACCCTTTCGGCTTCTTGGTCATTGGTCATCGGCTGGGCACCGCTGCCAAGTGCCTGCCAAGTGGCAAGGCGCTGGCGCTGCTCTGGGGTTAGATCCAAGCTGGCCCAATCGGAATTTCCCATGTTGCGCACACAGGTCATGGAAAGACCATCCAGATCAACAATGGCCTGTTGATCCGTGGCTTCCATTTTTGTTGGGCCGGACGGTAGATCGTCCGCATCGGTCGTGTTCTTTGCAGTTGGCCCTGAACAGGCCATGGCTCCCATCCAAAGACATACAATAGCAATTGGTGTGAGGCGGTCGTTCATAGTTGAATAGTATTGTTCTTTTCCGAACCGCTCAATTGCAGTGCCGCACAGCGTTCTTACACCCCGCCCATCGCGGTGTGTGGACTCCGGTACACAACGGGATGATGCACTGTGCCGTTCTCTCCCCTGTCGATCAGGTCCCGGTTCGTGCCATACGCCCTACGTTTCACACAGCGCTCATCGTGTCCCAGCTGTTGGCGTAGGCACATGCACGGCCATGTTGTAAGAGCATAGGACCTTTGATCTTGCGGCTGGAAGCAATGGTGGATACGAAATGGCGATTCACCGTCGACGAAGTGGTTCTCTGGACGACAATGGCATCGTGGCTGACTATGGTGCCACCTAGGGCAGCGACCATTTCCTACACCTGTCGGCTTTCCAGGCGCATGCGTTCGAACATGCTGGGACCATTGGTGCGTGGAAAGACCCCATCGATGGCGAGACCTGTGTCAACAGCTGCGGCAGGGGCATCGATGTGGAGAACGCCCTGCGTTCCTCAGCAGCGAAGTGGAGATCCGGCGAAGCACAGTACCATGAGCAGATAGCATCACGGGTCGAAGGGTCGCACCTCGGCCGCGAGTTGTACACGGACCGGACCGAAATGATCGGGCGCATCGAAGGGCGCTATGGATGGAGTAGTACGGTACCAACCATCCCCGAACGGCCCAAGTTGGACCACGACGCATGCGGGGATGCTTATCATTGAACATTGATCATTTCACATCGTAGTCCAGGAGCAGGTCCTGACCGGCCACCATCGGCGCGGTCATTGCACCACCTGTCCTGCGCGGAGCACTAACGCATTACCTACGAACGACCCCTAGGCGGAATGTACGAATTGGAAGACCAGCCTTGGTTCCCGCGCCGATTACGGGAGTACCAGACGGGATACATCGGTCACGTCACCGCGCGGTGGGCCGGTTACGCGCGCCTATCTCCCTATCTCCAAGGACCGTGGTGTACAGCGCGTGAACAAGTCGATCTCTGCTCCGGCAGCGGCGAACCCGCGATCACCGTGTTCAAAGGCGCAGCGCGGTTCACTCGCTTGATCCTGACCGACCTCTATCCCCAGCACAGATCCACGGATGATGCACGCATAACTTACGATCAGCGGCCGGTGGATGTACGCCGTTTCGAACCGCGATCGGGCGCGTGCTACACCATGTTCAATGCGCTTCATCACGTTGATGATGGGGACAAGGTGCGCCTTGTAGGTACGCTGCGTGAGGCAGGTGCTGAAGCACTGTTGGTGGAAGTGCTCGAACCCACCGTGCTCTGCGCTCTTAAAGTCGTGTTGGCCTCCACGATCGGTGTGCTGCTTCTCATGCCGTTCGTGCGTCCCTTTTCGTTCGCTCGTCTGTTGTTCACGTACGTGCTCCCCATCAACATCATCACCATCACTTGGGATGGGCTGGTCTCCGTTCACCGCTCCCGCTCGGCGGCCGAATACCGCGCCTTGTTCGCGGCTGATCCGCGCGGGATCACCGTGCATCACCTGCCCAGCCGCTGGCGACCGCTCATCGCGATCCAACTGGTTCCCTCGTGATCACGCTCGCTACGCTCTGGCGCTTCGGTCGGCCACATACCATCATCGGCAGTGTGGTCAGCATCACCACGCTGTATGTGATCGTCTGCGATCGCAGTGGGAGCATGCATTGGGGGTTGCTCGGTTCGGCCTTGCTCATCGGCGTGGCCTGCAATGTCTTCATCGTGGGCATCAACCAACTGGCGGATGTGGATGTGGACCGGATCAACAAACCGGAGTTGCCGTTGCCTGCGGGCCACCTGTCCATGGCACAAGGATGGGCCATCGTGTACACGGCGTTGGCGGTCTGCCTGCTGCTGGCACTGGCCGTGTCGCCCTATTTGTTCGGTGTGGTGGCGTTGGCGGCCTTCATTGGTTGGGCATACTCCATGCCGCCGCTTTACCTGAAGCAACACCACCTCTCCGCCGCGCTGTCCATCAGCACGGTACGCGGGGTGCTCATCAACCTCGGCGGCTTCGTGGTGTATGATAAGTTGGTGAACGGTACGGTGCTGGTGCCTATGCCCGTTTGGATCCTCACGGTCTTCATCATCGCCTTCAGCATGACCATTGCGTGGTTCAAGGATGTGCCCGATGTGGAAGGCGATGCACGCTACCACATCCGCACCCTGGCGTTGCTGTATTCGCCAAAGGTGGCCTTGTTGGCCGGTCACGTGCTAGTGGGCTCGGCGTATGTGTTCACGATCGCGGCGTTCACCTTTGGAACGGCCGGGGAAGGTTGTGGTACGGCGTGTGTCCGGATCCTGTTGTTCGGTCATGTCATCCTGTTCTTTTTGTTCCTGGCCAACGCGGCCTTCTTGAAGTCCTACAAAGTGGGTTCGGTACGGCGCTTCTATCAGCGCTTCTGGTGGTTCTTCTTCGCCGAGTACCTGCTCTATCTCGTCGCCTACCTTTTCCCCTCCTGATTGTTCCGGGATCCCTAATGAAGAACTAGCGTGTGTTATGCGTTCCACAAAGGCACATTCTGTTCTGCACGTGCAGCACTGACACAGCGCACACCGTCAGCAGCAGGAGCCATGTTGAGCAGCACCACCAGCCGGCAGTTGGGCGTGGTGGTCCAAACCCCATGGACCACGCGGCGAAACTGCGGCGTGGGTCCGTCATTCACGCCTGCATGAGCGTTCAGCACTTTGGGTGGGGGTGGCGAATGCACGCTCACGGGATCCCTTCACTGCGCTACTAGGTCTCTGGTTCTACGGGGGGTGAGACCTTGCGGGCAACCATGGGCAGCGTCGATCGAGCGTCTGCGATACAGGGTCGTTCGTTAGCGGACCATCTGCCTGCATAGCTTTGTACGCCTCTCTGTGATCGCGTACGGGCCAGCCTGCCCTACATGCGGAAACCACGGCTATCGCACGACGTATGATCACCGGCCCTGTCATTTCGGAGGATATCGGCAAACTTGCTGTGCTGATCCGGCGGGATGGCGAACTGTTGCTCACACGTTGGCGCCAGCAGGTCAAGCAACTTCCGTCCGCCAAGCACTTGGATGTGCCCACGATCAACGACCACATCCCTGAGCTGCTGAGTGACTTGGCCGATGCGTTCGACGAGCGGTCCGACACCACCATAGTGGAAGCTCTTCAGGAAGGAACGCCACCGGCCCACGGAGTGCAGCGGGTGGAGGATGGCTTCGACATTGCCGAGGTGGTGGCCGAATACAATATTCTCAGGGGCTGCATACATGACCTCGCGGAAGCCAATGGCCTGATCCTGCAAGGCAGATCCTTCCATATCCTGAACAGGGTGTTCGATCAGGCCATCGGGCTCGCCGTACAGTCCTTCGCTGACCAAGGCGCAGCGGAACTTCGGGCCCGCCGAGAGGATTATCTCGCGTTTGTTGCCCATGATCTGCGCACACCGCTCAACGCCATCTCCTTGGCCGCGGATGTCCTGGAAATGTTGCACCCTGCGGAAGCCGACGAAGGTGCAGCGATGCACATGGTCACAACGCTTCAACGGAACGTGCGGAACCTCAAAGCGATGGTGGAGAAGATCCTGGAGGAGAGCACCCACATGACCTCCGCGAACGGGATGAATGTCGTGCGCCGGGACTTCGACCTTTGGCCACTTGTGGAATCCTGCGTGCATGCTCTCAAACCGTTGGCGATCTCAAGCGATACGGTGCTGATCAACAGGGTGCCCATCGAACTGGTCGTGTTCGCGGATGCTGGTCTGCTCCAACGCATTCTGCAGAACCTCATCAACAACGCGATCACGTATACACGGGGTGGAGAAGTTCGCATCGGTGCTGAGGTGAATACGGAGGGCTCTGTCACCTGCTGGGTGTCCGATTCGGGTTCAGGTATCCCTACCGATAAGCTTTCCATTGTGTTCGCCAAGGGCGAAGGCGACCCTGCAAAGGAGGAGAGTAGCGGGCTTGGGCTCGCCATCGTGAAGAACTTCATAGAGGCCCACGGTGGCACCGTTGTGATCGAAAGCGAATTGGGCAAAGGGAGCACGTTCTGTTTTACGCTTCCGCCGAACAGTACGCATTGATCCGTGGTGGGAACAGCGCGACCGCACTGCTCCTTACGGGAACCCACCGGAGGCGTTCCGTTCGCGCACGATCCATGTGCAGTGGAGTTGTCAGGAGCCGAGTTGTTGGCAACGCGCCACAAACGCATGGACGCATGGTTCCGTAAACCATCTATACAGCTAGTGTGGTAACCCGTAAGTTGGTTAACTGAAGATCTGTCATTATTTCGCCTTCATGCAAGCGTCCTCGTCCCGATCTTTCGGGGGCGGAACATGCGCGGCGTCCGCCGTACGGCAGATTCCAACGCGGCAGGAAGGTGAAAGAGGGGCGGAGATGGTTAATGAACTAGGGGTTACCACACTACGTCATGGTCGCGAAGTACGAACGCCACCGCCTCCCTTTTTCATTCCGGTGGCGTTGGACCATCCCAGCGTAGCGCCAGTTTTGCCGCGCCCGTGCCGCCGTGCATGAAGGAAGAATAGAGGCCCATCTTTCGTCGATCCACGTATCGATCACGACACTATCGGCTCATCGGGGATCTGTCTGCCGACGGTGGACCGAATTCCTCAGCATGGGGCTGCTCTGCCCGTAAGCGCATAGTCGCAGCCAACCCGGCCAGCCGTTGTGTGAACAGATGAGTGGTGCCACCGGCCAAGCACCGTGCCCGAACGCAGCGAATGGTCACTTGGAGCATGTGTACCGTTGTGGAAGCCACCGCCCGCCTGGCCTCCGTGCCCCACAACTCAACGCAAGCGTCATGGAACGCTTCTTCCGCACACGGGCCATCCGCCAAGCGGGTCGCCATGCCGTAGAGCAGGGGTGCATGCTTGGTGTACAGTTCTTCGGCAGATGGCATAGTGGAGCAGCGTTCGAATGTCCCTCATCAGTTACGATCCACATGCCACGTTGTGTTCGGGTCTGTGTCCCCGCCAGGGCGGATCCGCTTTGGCGTTCCCGTAACCTTGGATCGGTGTGACATGCGTCCACGCTTTTGCGTAACCACATTCAAGACCGGATCACGCCCACCATAGTGACGGAGCTTCAGGCAGGCCGGACGAATGCGGCTGCGCGGCCTACGTGGGAACAGGTGTTGGACAGCGCGAGGTGGGTTCAGTCCTGGTGTATGCCTTCGGCTATTTCCTCCACCAACTTGGCGGTGAATGCGGGCAGGTCCTTGGGGCTGCGACTGGTGATGAGCCCGTTGTCCACCACCACCTCCGCATCCACCCAGAGGGCACCGGCATTCGTAAGGTCGGTGCGTAGGCTCGGGTAGCTTGTAAGTCTGCGCCCGCGCACCACATCGGCTTCCACGAGCAGCCAAGGACCGTGGCAAATGGCGGCAACCGGTTTGTGCTGGTCGAAGAAGGCGCGCACGAACTTCACCGCGTCGGCGTTCATCCGCAGCGTGTCCGGGTTCATCACTCCACCTGGCAACACCAAGGCATCGTAGTCATCGGCCTTTACATCGGCCACGGCGCGGTCGGCCTGTTCGATATGGCTCCAATCGCCGTCCTTCCAGCCTTTGATCGCACCGGCCTCCGGGGCAATGAGGTCCACGAAGGCGCCGGCTTGCAGCAAGGCTTCACGCGGTTCGTGCAGCTCGCTTTCCTCGAACCCATCGGTGGCGAGAATGGCCACGCGTTTGTTGTTCAGGGAGATCATTCGGGGATCTTTGAGGATATCCATAGGGTCGGTTTTGGTGTTGTATCGCTTGGTCCGACCCCGCAGGCGAGCACGTTTGTGCGACTGCGGTGCGGGATGTGTTCAATTCGTTCCAGTGTTCGCCTTGCGTTTGGTCAAGGTCCGTGCGGTGCTCAACTTTCTTCGTGCGTGATGGACGTCATCGCCATCTCCTTACAGGCCTCGGCGCAATCACGGCAGGCCTTCGCGCAGGCCTTGCAATGCGCCATGGCACTGTGCTTCTCGCACTCCGTGGCGCAGTCTTCGCACACGTAGGAACACAGGGCACAGAACTCCCTAGCGTAGTGTTCCGTGGCTTCGCTGCTTCGGGCCATGAAGGCCGCGCTCATGCGGCATAGATCAGCACAGTAACGTCCGATCTCGATGCACCTCGCCATATTGGCCACCTCCTTCTCGTTGAGACAGGCGGTGGCGCAATGCTCACATGCGTTAGCGCATTCCTCGCATGCCTTGATACAGGTTGCGAACTTCTCGTGAGACATGATGCTATCGGGTTTTGGCTCCCATGCAGCGGATCGCGGGCCGGGCTTGTCCAACCCTTGGTCAGGTCCAGTAGGTGAGGCGGTGACGCGCAATGTGTATGGCGAGGGGCACGAGCGCTCGTCGAGATCACCCCAAGCTGGGGTGAAAGCACCTCAACCCCGCTCAGTACTTCAGCACGCATCATGTCCAGACCGGCGTTTCCTGAAAGGGACCTTGGCATACACCTGTGTCGGTCATCGCCGAAGGCAGTCGCCCCCTTCAGTCCACCGCAGTGTCGCCCGCGCGATGGGTGCCGACCCTTCGCATGGCCCCGAGGCCGAAGGAAAGCTGAGGACAAGCGACCTTGTAGCGGTTTGGAGCCGCACCATCCTCCACCGCATACGGTGGAGCTGGCGCTACGCCGTGGAAGGGAAGAATGCGAATACACGGATTCCCGATCAGTATCAACGGGCGGTATCCAGCCTGCGGGGAGCAGGTTGCTGAGGAGAAGGACCATTGCAGGGACCAGTGACAACGCAGGTGCTACAGCAGTGCGCGGCGTTCCAGTCCATCATCCAGCAGCTCGCCATTAATGGCCACGGCGGCCTTGGCCCCTTCTGCTGCTGCCACGCTTACGAAGTGGGTGCCTATTGCCGCATCACCGGCCACATACACGCCCGGCACGCCGGTGCCCTGCTTACGATCCGTGATCACGGTGCCGGTCCGGTATAGACGGCACCCGAGCATCGCAGGCAATTCGCAATGTTGCTTAAAGCCGGTTGCGAAGAAAAGCGAGCTACGTGCTGCCACGGTACCATTGGCGAGTGCCAAAGCGCTTAGCAGTCCATGGCGATGCACCAATCGGGTAATGCGGGCGGTGTGTACTGGTATACCCGCGCGCCGCAGATGCTCCCGGTCCGCAGGTAAAAGGCCGGAAGGCCCATTGGTGAAAAGCGCCACATCCGCACTCCATCCGTGCAATAGCAAGGCGAAGTGGGCTGCATTGCGCCCCTTGGCCAGCACGGCGATGGGTGTATCACGCACCTCCCAGGCATCGCAGTACGGGCAGTGGAACATGCTCTTTCCGTAACAGGCATCAGCGCCCTCGATCGCTGGCACATGATCACATACACCGGTCGCCAGCAGCACCTTTCGGCACCGGTATGTGCGCCCTTGGGTGCAACCCACCCTGAAACCATCACCGTCCGCCGAAATGGACAGTACCGTAGTGGTTCGCCATTGCACGTTGTACGGTTCCAGTTCCGCGCGGGCGTGGCGGTGGAATACCGCCGGGGCCATACCCTCCCGTGTAAGGTAACCGTGTACCGCCATGGTGCGCCCATTGCGCGGGTCGCCACTATCCAGCACCAGCACGCTGCGCCTGCACCGGCCCAACAATAGCGCACCGGCGATGCCTGCCGGACCACCACCCACCACGATCACATCATACTGTAGTACGGCCATGGTGCAAGATCGCACTTGGGCAGAACACCATCGCCAATGCGGATCTGCTATCACGCATGCACCTTAGCACACCTCACGGTCCAGATGGGGAGCAGGGAACGCAACACCCCGCACCGGGGAAATAGTGGACCACTTCTGCACCATCCATTGGAACATCGTGAGGTTCTGCTACTTGCAGCAAGAACATGGCACACGGCATGTTGGCTAATGGAAAACCCCAACACCATGAACTCTTTACTCAACCTCATCATCGTACTGCTCATCGTGGGCTGGCTCGTGGGCTTCATCGGCTTCGGTGCCGCAGTGGGCAGCCTTATCCACATCCTGCTGGTACTGGCCGTGATCGGTATTATTTATCGGCTCGTGTCCGGCAAGAAGGTCATCTGACGTATCCTGCCATTTGGTGCACTGGCTCCAAGTGGACCAATGTGAAGTGCGAATAGCCCGCATGGTTGAGCGTCATGCGGGCTTTTTCGTTCTCGCCAAAGTCGTTCATCTGCCCTACGCCAACGCTCCATTTCCGTTGGCAGGACTACGTGAAGCACGAACTGTGCATGTGTGTGGCCGTCGTAGCTGGCGATCACGGGAGGAAGTGCCTTGTGGCAGGTTCGCGAACAACATACAGGCCGCGGGGGTCAGGTTCGACCACTACGAATATCCCTCGCCGTATTTCATGGGCGCTTCAATCCCGTGCATCGATCGCATCACAGCACGCAGCTTGGTAGCCTCTGCCGCCAAGGCTCCAAGGACCGCCGCCACAGCATCCATTGCGTCCAGTTCCTGCTGTGTAATACCGTTTCGCAATTCGTAATGGCCCGATCTCGCCATACGGCTCATCGAGCCAAACGTATTGTCTCACGCGCATTTACCACTTCTAAGTCCAGCCCAGCCTTGGGGCTGTCCTGAAC
>Ga0209181_10008768_pt1 | contig 13479 bp, 10 predicted proteins | sample MAT05_FD_187208 | JGI IMG/M metagenome (GOLD analysis project Ga0209181, IMG submission 187208) | Freshwater microbial communities from Lake Fryxell liftoff mats and glacier meltwater in Antarctica - MAT-05 (SPAdes) (version 2) | ecosystem: Environmental > Aquatic > Freshwater > Ice > Liftoff... | reverse complement strand
CAACCCCTATCAACCCCTATCAACCCCTATCAACCTTTATCAACCCCTATCAACCCTTATCAACCCTTGTCAACTCTTATCAACCCCTATCAACCCTTATCAACCTTTATCAACCCCTATCAACCCCTTATAAACCCTTATCAACCCCTTATAAACCCCTATCAACCCCTATCAACCCTTATCAACCCTTATCAACCCTTATCAACCCCTTATCAACCCCTATCAACCCCTATAACTTTTATCAACCCTTATCAACCCTTATCAACCCTTATCAACCCTTATCAACCCTTATCAACTACCGAGACAGCCCCTGGCATCTGGAAACTTCACTGCTTTACCACAGCAAGCGATTTTCGTCCTTTGGAGTTCGCCACGGTAAGCACATACTGCCCTGCTGGCAAGCCGGTAACCGGAAACGCAGCGGTGAAGTTCGATTGACCGCTCACTGTTTGTTGGCCGATGAGGCGGCCTTGTGCGTCATTGAGCAGGAGGAGATAATCGGCCGGTTGTTCAGCATTCACCTTCACTTGGAAAACATCGGCGGCAGGGTTGGGAGCAATGCTGACCTCCGCTTGGATCGCAGCAGGCGAGAACAAGCCGACCAGCGGACTGCCCGTGTATTTGAACAAGCGGGTCGGATGGTCCAGTTGCTGAAATTCACCCGCCCAGCCTGTCTTGCTATCGAGGAAAGTGGGCCATCCGATGATTTCGCCACTGCTGATTTGTTGCCAGGTCTTGCCCCGGTCGGGACTCAGCCAAGTCTCGAAAGGCCCACTGAGAATACCCTTTTTGGTGGTGCCCAGCAGGATGTATGTCGAATTCGGGATGTACCTGATCCCCAGTGTGCGGAATTCACCGTTCTGCGGTGTGATATCTGTCCAGGTGCTGCCGCCGTCAGTGGTGTGCAAAATGGCCGAACTGCTCAAGTCACCGCCGCTAACGAGTCCATTTTGAGTGTCGGAAAATGAAACGGAGGTGACCACTGGCAGCGATGTTTGTAAGGCCGACCAGGTAAGCCCTGCATTTTCGGAACGAAAAACGCGCCCCACGCTGGTGCCAAACCACATCGTGTTGCCCTGCACATCATCTACGTTGTTAAAGCCAAATTCGCCCGGCAAAGGGTCCGGAATGTTGGTCCCGGGAATCCTTGTCCAGTTAATGCCGCCGTTGGAGGTGGTGTAAATTTCAAATTCACCGTCGCGAGGGTCGCCCACCACACAGGCTTTGGCAGCAGAAAAAGTGTGGAGGTAGTCGGGCCACGACACCACGGGGTCCCAGCCTACCGGCGAGAGGGTCCAGGTCTGACTACCGTCGGTGGTTTTCAACGCTTTGGCATTGCCAAACTCGTCCAGACCGCTGATGAACGCCGTGCTTGCGTCCACGACGCTCATATTGGCCACAAAGGGCAGAGCACCTATCGGCACTTGGGTCACGCTCCAGTTGGTGCCACCGTCCACCGTGCGCGCCATGAGCACTGGAGAAGGCCCGAAAAAGTTATACAGCGAGTCGTTGACATCGAACTTGACACCGACTGCCCAGATGACCTTTTCATTGAGCACTTCAATGTCGGCGATACCGACCGTATCGCCAAAAGGTGGGGTGTAAGCCGTCTATGTGGTTTGGGTATATACTGGGTAGGAGAGCAGCATGAAGGTGGCTGACCGAAGGAAAGAATGCAGATTTTTCATTTTTCTGGTCGTGTTGTGAAGGTGAAACTTTGAGTTGTTTGCAGCAGTGCGCATTGCTCCCCAAAAGTCCTTTCACTCCTGTATCCTTCGTTTTAGTCCGGGTTTCACAAATTTTAGTTGCGGAGCAAAAAGGCAAAAATTTTTGTAGCCAGTGTTTTACGCTCTGTGAAACATTGGCTACAAAAAACTGAACAACAACTGCTTGCGCGTTACATAAAAAAGAAGGGACTACTTGCGTGCATCGCGCGGACTTTCGCCGAATTCTTCCCGGTAAGCCTGCGAAAACCACGACAGGTTTTCAAAACCTACTTTCCACGCCACTTCGGAGACCGTCAGTCCGGCATTGGCCAACAGTTGCCTGGCGCGTTGGAGGCGATAGCGGCGGATGTACAGACTGGTCGAAATGCCTGCCAGCGCCGTCAGTTTGCGGTGCAACTGCACTCGGCTCAGCGCCATGACCCGGGCCTAATGTTCCGTCCTGAAATCTGTCTCGTCCAGACGCGCCTCGATGGCAGCATCCACCTGGTCCAGAAAAGCCCGCTCGATGGGTGGCAGAGGATCGGAAGGCTCAGGGGCGGAGGGTTTGTTTTGCCAGAGGAGTTGGCACTGGTGGAAGTTGTGCAGGCGAAGCAGGAGTTCTGCTTTGTCAAAGGGTTTGACGAGATAATCGTCGGCGCCCTTGGAAAGCCCCTTGATCAGGTCTGCGCGGCCAGACCTGGCCGTGAGCAGCAACACCGGGATATGGCTGGTGCGCACATTGGTTTTGGCCGCTTCGGTCAGTGCGAAACCATCCATGCCGGGCATCATCACATCACTGATGATCACATCGGGCAATTTTTCCAGCGCCACAGCGAGTCCCGTCGTTCCATTCCGCGCAGCGACGACCTCCCAATCCGGCAGCAAACACGCACGGATATAGTCCAGCACGTCGGCGTTGTCTTCGACGACCAGCGCGAGTGGTTTGGCGCTTCCTGCCAGTTCGTCGGCATCATTCGGAAGGCGGGCGGCCACCGGAGGGATGAAGGTCGGCATAGAGGGGGTGGCTTCCTGTTGCGCGTTTCGCGTCACCGGCAGTTCGACCCGGAAGGTGCTGCCGCGTTCCGGTTGGCTCGCCACTTCGATGCGTCCGTGCAGCAAGTTCACGATTTCTTTGACCAGCGCCAGACCGACGCCCGAGCTTTCTTCTCCCCGCAGTGGCACCGAACCACCGTGGTAAAACCGGTCGAATATGCGGGGGATTTGTTCTTCCGGAATGCCAACACCTGAATCGCGCACTTCTATCAGCAGTTTTTCTCCCTGCCCTTGTTTTGCCGCGACCCTGGCCGTCACAAGCACGTTGCCGTATTCTTCCGTAAATTTTAAAGCGTTGGAAATCAGGTTTCCCACGATGCGCTGGAGCAGTTCGGGATCAAAATCCATTTCAAATTGCTCCGGGGCAGCGTGGAACTGGAGGCCGATTTTTTGCGACACGGCATAGGAGTGAAAAGCCTCCACCAGAATGCGCAGATGGCTCATCACGTCGCTTCGTTTCATCTGTACCGGCAAACTGCCCGCATCGAGCCGGGCCAGGGCGAGCATTTGATTGACCAGATCGAGCAACCGCTGCCCGTTGCGCCGGATGAGGGGCAACGAGCGTTGCATGTTCGATTTCAACCCGTGTACCGTTTGTTCGGCTTTTGCATCCGCTTCCAGTTCGCCTGCCATGCCGAGGATTACGGTGAGCGGCGTGCGAAATTCGTGGGTGATATTGGTGAAAAAACGGTTTCTGAAATGATCCAGGTCTTTGAGCCGCTCGGCTTCGCGCTGCTCTTCCCGGAGTTTTTGTTGCACGAGCAACTGCCAGTCGCGGTTGCGAAGCCACCACCGGGCCGCCCACACCAGCAAACCCAGGTAACACAGCCACGCCAGCCAGGTACGGTACCACGGGGTAGCAATGTGAATCCGCAACTCGAATGGCTGGTTGCTCCAGTGCCCCGTGGCATCGCGCACTTTGAGGCGAAACACGTAGTCGCCACCGTCGAGGGCGGTGTAGGCTGCCACCAGGTTGTCGGCATCGGCATTCACCCAATCGTCGTTCACACCCACCAGTTGGTAGGCAAACTGAAAGTCTTCCGGCCTGAAAAAACCCAGCGCGGAAAATCCGATGGAAATAAAATTTTCATTTGAGGCAAGCCATATCTCGTTGGGAGAGAGGAGTTCACCTGGAAGCGGCTTTTCTTTGTCCAACACTTTGAACCAGGTCGCATAGGGGCGCGGTAGAGTGGTGTCGGTGCGGAGAGAATCGGGGTAGAACAAACTGACCCCGTCCATGAAAGGAACTGCCAGCCTCCCATCGGGTAACAGGTCCATGTTTCCACCGGATGCAGGATAGATGTTGCAGGATTCCTGATCGGGAGAAAAGCGGACCAATCCTTTAACGCAAGTGAACCACATAAATCCTCGCTTATTCGCTTGCAGATTCCCAATTTGGGTAAAATTAAATCCATTAGAAGCATTGTACAGTCGTTGAATCCCTTGTTCGGGATGGGCCTGGTCTATCCAGCCGATTTCCGTCGGCCCACAAACCCACATGCGCCCTTTTGGGTCGGCACAAAACTCCCGGATGTCGGGGAGGATTTTATCAAAGTAAGAGGCGTATGGAAACCGCAGAAACTGCCCGTTGCGTGGATCGAAAATAACAAAACCACCAGTGCTCCGTATCCACGCCCGTCCCCAACTATCCACATCCATCACCTTGAAGCCATTCAGCCCGTTTGGAATGCCATCTTCTATGGTGTTTGGGGTATATGAAATCGGAGTTGTACTATCCGGCTTGAAATGAAACAGGTATCCGCGTGTCCCGGTAATAACGACGCCTTTATTCGGCAATGATTTGGCATAAAACCAACCAGCATCGGTCGGCAGTGAATAGCCGGTCGGGATAAAACGTTGCCCCCCTTCCGGCAGGATGTACAACCGCTCCATATCATTGGCGAGTAATCCTTTAGTTGTAAATTCCAGGATGTCTCCATCTGTCGTCGGATTGGTATTTCCTGAAAAAGGCAATGGGCGCACTGCTTGAGTGACTGTGTTGAGCGACAACACACCCGACTTGCCATACTTCTTGATATAAATTTCTGGACCTGAAGTGTCTATGACGAACCGCTTGACCTGTCCTTCCGGAATGGGAGTCACCCGCAATTGATTCTTGATTTTGCTACTTACCCAGAATGCATCGGGGCCATTTTCTGATAATGTGTAAACGCCATTATTTCTCCCCTGATAATCCGGCTTCTCGGGCTCCGGTAAATAATGCTTGAATTGTTGCGTAGCCGGGTCAAATTCAAGCAACCCGCCGCTCCAGGTTCCGATATATATCCGCCCATTGCGGTGCGATACAAGGCAAGTAATGGCACCGCAGGCCTCCTCCAAGGCAACATCGGGATGCTTGTACCGGTAGTAGCGTAAAATCTTGCTTGATTTATTGACCCGTATCAGGCCCCAGCGGGTTCCGGCCCAAATGATGGAGTCCTGATACACATCCTGTACCACGGTCTTTATTGTATTGGCAAAGTCAAATAGACCTGCACCCTGAATTTGAGATTCGGAGACGACAAATCGCTCCACCCGGTTATCGCGGGGCGCGTAACAAGTGAGGCCCTTTGCATTGAAGTCGCCCCACCAATCGCCCTGCCGGTCCTGAAAAACGCATATATTGCCTCTGTCTACTTCACTTTTAGAAAAGTAGGTTTCCGGCCTGAATTGTTCAATCACCTTGGTGTTCAAATCATACCAGCAAATGCCCCGGTCGGAACAAACCCAAAGCGTGTTGGTTGTCTCGTCATAGTCAATGTCATTGACAGCGCCGAAACTTTCATTTTTTTCCGGTTTGTAATAAATCTGCCGGGCATGGGCACCGTCAAATCGAAGCAGCCCTTCCCAGGTACCCACCCATAAGAAGCCTTCGCGATCTTCAGCAAGGCAGGAAGGCCCCATAATGCCTACCTCTATACCCAGATGCAAAGGGCTCCGAAATGGATTTTGCGCGTCAAGCGCCCAAGCCAGGCAAGCAAAAAAATAGGTAAGTAAAAAGCGTGTTTCAGGAGGCACCGGGAAAATCTGGCGAGTAGGAGGCGGAAAGTTGTCTCGGCAATAATAGGTATTTTTTAAGAAGTGGGAATTAAATATTGGGTAAAAATCGAAAAGGCGGCCCGGTGTTCCACACATCGGGCCGCCTTTGTGGCAGAAATAATATTGGAGGATTATGAACGGGTCTACTTTTTCTTACTTGCCCGCTGCATATCGGTAGATATTTCCGTCGTTGCGGGCAGCAGCCAATTGGACCATACCCTGGCTATCCGTCCATACGGCTATCTGGCCGGAGAATGGCTGGCAGGGAGCCGTGATCGCCGCGATCCTTTTACCTGTATGGATTTCATAGATGTCGAGCAGGTCGCCGTCTATTCGGAACAAGCGGTTGGAGGCAAAATCCACCCGCACCGAACCTGTCATACCCACTGTCCGGTACAACTTGGCATGAGTGGTTTTATCAAAAACCTGTACATCGTTGTTAGTTGTTTCGACGACGATAGAGCGGTCGTTCATCCACACATTCCTGGCCGAGGGATTACTGCTGGGATAAGCGGAAGTATTGAACAACACAATTGAATCCCGCACAAGGCCTGTAGCCAGATCCCACCGGATCAGTTTATCTTCAAATGCCAGATAAGCCGATGTGCCGGAAAGGGTCATGTTCTGGATGCCGGTGCTGTTTTTAGGCAGGTTTCCAACTACCCGCTGGCGCTCATATACCCATGCTTTTGCCGTTGCATCGTACAATCCCATAAAATTCGCGAGTGCAATAGTGCCTGTTTGGGTTTCAAAAAAAGAGGTCAGCACGTAGGTATGACCGTCAGCCCCGATATAAGGCGCTATTGCGGTGACCCGGCCATAACCGGCCCAACTGTTGGAAGCGCGGCTGTATGAGGGCGTGAACAGCGGTTCCAGGCGGTTGGGTTCATGCAGGTTGCCGGCAAACACTGCTTCGGCAGATACGCCGTCCGGCTCCATGATCTTGCGCACCACAAAAAACTGATCACCTGCACCGTACACACCCAGGCTGATGTCGCAGTCGCCCAGCGTGCGTTCCCAGACCACGGCGCCGGTTTTGACGTTGAACACCGCCAGACCCGTCCCGGAAGCCGCCACCGCCAGATCGCCGTGGCGATAGATGGCTTGGGTATGACTGAATGCTTTGCCAGCGACCGGCGATTCGGTTTTTTGGATCAGAAAACCTGCGCTCATATCGTACCAGTACAGGCCCTTGGGTGAAGAAAGCAGCACGTTCGAGCCTTCCGTGAGTTGCACATTGCTCAGGTAACCGGATACTGAAAAACGGCTGTCGTAAGGGCTGGCTTTGGTGGAGTCACAAGGCGTTGCTGGGGTGTCGGGCAAGATCACGTTCCAGAACAGGTCGCCGCTGTCTTCGCAGCAGGAAGAAAACAAGGTGGCTATCAGGACGAGGGGCAGAAAGGCCTTTTTCATAATCAAGTTTGTTTAAACGTTGAATGGTATGGGGCAAAGGTGGGGGCAACTGCAGGGGGCTCAGACTTGACTTGCGCTGTTCTGGTATATTTTTTTATTGAAAGTCAAGATCAGTCATCCAGAGCGAGGTGCATCATCTGCTGTGGATGTACCGCAGTTTGGCTATGTTTGCCGCTGCATCAACCCATACATGGAATATCTGATCATTATTTTGCTTACCCTCCTCAATGGATTGTTTTCCATGACGGAGATCGCGCTCGTCTCTTCGCGCAAGTTCAAACTGGAGAACATGGCCAAAAAAGGCCACCTGGGAGCGGCCAAGGCGCTCGAACTCATGGCCTCGCCGACGCGGCTGCTCTCTACAGTGCAGATCGGCATCACGGTCATCGGCATCATGCTCGGTATTTACAGCGGCGAAAACCTGACGAAAAATTTGCAGGTCGCCATCGAACAGGTGGAAATGCTCCGCCCTTACGCCAAATCGCTGTCCGTCGGAGTGGTATTGATCTGCATTACCTATGTTTCCATTATCCTGGGGGAATTGCTGCCCAAGCGCATTGGTATGACCTTCCCTGAATCGGTCGCCATGACCGTTTCCCGTCCGATGGACCTGCTCTCGAAGGTGATGGCTCCTTTTGTCTGGTTGCTTTCTAAAACCAACCAGTTGCTGCTGCGCCTGCTCGGCATCCGGACCAATCAATCTGGTATCGTTTCAGAGGAGGAGATCAAATCCATCATTGAGGAAAGCACCGAAAGCGGCGAAATCCAGGAAATCGAGCAAGCCATCGTGGAGCGTGTATTTGCGATGGGCGACCGGAAAGTGAGTGCCCTGATGACCCACCGCAGCGACCTGGAATGGTTTGGCCTTACCGACAATCTTGAATCTATCCGCCAGGCAGTGTCCGATAACCCGCACTCTTTTTATCCGGTAGCCAAAGAGGAACTGGACCAGATTCAAGGCGTCGTGTCGCTCAAAAAACTGTTTGCCTTGTCGCCCGATCAAAAGTTCGACCTGAAAGACCACCTGCAACAGCCGCTTTTTGTGCCCGTCACCAGTTCGGCGTTCAAGCTATTGGAAGACTTCAAACAGCGCCGCCAGCACGTGGCTATTGTACTGGATGAATACGGCTCGGTACAGGGCCTGGTCACGATGGACGATATTGTGGATGCCTTGGTAGGCGACAGCAGTTCGGAGGAATCAGGCGAATATCAAATCGTAGAGCAGACCGACGGCAGCTGGCTCATGGACGGTCAATTCCCGTTTTTTGAATTTGTTCGCCATTTTGAGATCGAAAACGTGCCGGACGATCACGCAGAATTTAATACCGTCGGCGGGTTCCTGGGGTATGAACTGCATCGTATCCCCGAAGTCGGCGACAAAATAGAATGGCACGGGCATTCCCTGGAAATTGTGGAAATGGAAAACAGGAGGGTAGATAAAATCCGGGTGGTGAAGAATGCGTGAATATTTTATCGTTCCTAATACAAGGTGAAAATTTGACAACTTTTCAAAAGTTGTCAAATTTGGCACCTCTCGCGGTCGCTCCTAGGCTACTGCATACCCATCCATCTCTGCCCGCGTGGGCGGGTCTTGGAAGCCGATCACCATGTCGTGCTTGGGGATGCCCCGGCTGTGCAGTTCTTCGGCAATGCGCAGGCTCGTGCCGTCGTGCTGGAGCCAGACTTTGCCGTCTGGCTTCACGTCAAGGTGGACGTAACTGCCGTAAACCCAGTGCTTTTTGTCCCAGCCGACCGAGTAGAGCAGGTAATGCCCCCGTTTCTCATCTATGATGATCTGGTGATCCACCCCCTCTTCGGAGGGGGTCATCGCATAGATTTCCTCCATCAGGCTCTGAATGATCTGGCCATATGTTGCTACTTTATCCATTGCGTGACTGTTTTTGTTTCGATGTCGTAAACCATCATGTTGACCCCGTAGTGCCGGGCTATTTTCAAAAAAACTGGGTCGTCGAAGAAGCGCTCGTAAAACCCCGAAGGCACCGCCAAGATCAGCTCGCGGTCTGGCTCCTTCTCTGATAGAACGACCAGATAGAGCAAGAACTGCCCCAACGCGTCCTCAAACTGATCAAGGTCTGACGAGCCAATAAAACTTTTGACCTCTACAGCGATCTTCTCAACCCCTCGCTCGGCGGCTATCACCGTCCGTTCCGCGCCGAGGTCAACGTAGCTCCGCCGCCGACCGATTGCCAGGAAATAAGGGTCATGGGTGATTGTCCAACCATCTTTCTCAAGGGCTTCCCGGACGTGTTGATGGTACTTGTCTTTTGCCATAGTGTTCAAATCTTACACAAATGTACGACGTACAGCATAAAAAAAGCGGCCCAGTGTCCCACACACCAAGGCCGCCGAATTTAGCAGAAATAATCTTTGTTGGACTTTGGACTGAGGACAAGGGACGTTGGACGTCATAAACTCACGTGTCCCTCGTCCAACGTCCTTCGTCCATCATCTCTAGTCTAGGTTGGACTGAGGACAAGGGACATTGGACGTCATAAACTCACGTGTCCTTCGTCCAACGTCCAACGTCCAACGTCCCTCGTCCCTCGTCCATCATCTCTAGTCCACGTTGTCATGCAAGTACGAATTCCCTCCCACCCGGATCTCGCCTTCTTCTTCGAGCGAGACGGTCCAGTTGGACATGGCGGGCTGCTCGGCATCCGGCACATCGTCGAGGTTGACGCTGCGGCGGAGGTAAGCGGGCTGGCTTTCCAGGTCAATAATGGTCTGCGGCGACGATAGTTTCACCACATTGATGGGCCGGGCGAGTGCTTCCTGACGACGGCGTTGGGCTTCCTCGATGCGTTTGCGGCGTTCTTCCGGTGAAAGTTCGTCCTCCTCCTGTGTGCGCAGGAAAGGATCACTGTTTACAGGGGTCGTGCGGCGGATTTTGTCTACCGTCTCCCGGATGTTGTCGAACTCGAATTCGAGTGCGCTCGCAGCCTTCTCATCTACCGGGACGTACGCCTCATCGGACGTAATCATAAAGAGAGAAGGCTGGGGCTTTTTTCCAGCCACAGAGTCGTCGTCGAGGTGTACCACCTGGCGCTCGTTGGTTGGAGCCTGACGTTGTGCTGCAGGTTGAAGCGGGTTGCGTTTTTCGCGTACATCGAAGCCGGTGGCGATGACCGTAACGGCGATTTTTTCACCCAGGCGTTCGTCGAAGCAGTTGCCCCAGATCAGGTTGGCGTTTTCGCCTGCTTTTTCCTGCACGAATTGTGTGATTTCAAAAATCTCGTCCATCGTAGCCTCCTTGGCGCCTGACGTGATGTTGACCAGAATGTTCTTCGCACCGTAGATGTCGTTGTCTTCGAGCAGCGGCGAGCGCAGGGCTTCGTCGGCAGCGCGAAAGGCACGGTTTTCCCCTTCGATGGTCGCGGTGCCCATGATGGCGACCCCGGAGCCGCGCATCGTGGTATTCACGTCCTCGAAGTCTACGTTGACGTAGCCGGGTACGGTAATGATCTCAGCGATACCTTTCGCGGCAGTGCAGAGGATGCTGTCAGCCTCGCTAAAAGCGGCGGAGATGGTCAGGTTGCCAAAGATGTCGCGCAGTTTGTCGTTGCTGATAATGACCAGGCAATCCACGTTTTTGCGCAAATCTTCCAGCCCTTCCATGCCGTTGCCGACGCGGGTTTTGCCCTCGAACGTGAATGGCAACGTCACGATGCCGACCGTAAGAATGCCCAACTCCTGCGAGGCTTTGGCGATGATGGGTGCTGCGCCGGTGCCGGTGCCGCCGCCCATACCGGCGGTGATGAACACCATTTTGGTGCCGTCTTCGAGGAAACGTTTGATCTCGTCGAGGCTTTCCAGGCAGGCTTGTTTGCCCACGCTCGGTTTGCTGCCTGCGCCGCGTCCTTCCGTGAGGATCTGGCCCAGAGAGATTTTGTTCGGCACGGGGCTGAGTTGCATGGCCTGTGCGTCGGTATTGCAAATGGCGTAGTCCACGCCAACAATGCCTTGTTTGTACATGTGGGTGACGGCGTTGGAACCGCCGCCGCCGACGCCAATTATTTTTATGATTGAAGGTTCATCCTTCGGTAGGTCGAAAAGCATAACTAAGTGAGTTATGAGTTATGAGTTATGAGTTATCCCCGTGATTTCGCGTTAAATTTGTTGGAAGAAAACGTAGATGGATAGTGTTACCAATAGAATTGTCTTGGTATTTTCTATTAACTTATTTTTCTTCTTTGTCAAAATTGCGCTGCGAATGATTCGCAGCATCTCGTCAGTATCCTGATACATGGATTGAAATTCAGTATCGCTCAAGTATTTTGTACGATGCAGCAATTCAAGCCAGTATAGTGTTTCGTCTGTCTCCTTCTGGGCAATACCCAGTTTATGAATAAAATCAGCAACACTCTCACCGTTTTGCGCTTCCCGAATGTTAGCGCCTGGTGATGTCCCTGATTTCAACAGTTGTTTACTCAAAACATACTCTTTTTTCTCCGTCACCAAGTATTTATACAAGTGTACAACTCGAACTGCGAGATTCATAGACTTCTCTCGCATGGGTGATGGATTGGCCATAAGAGTTATGAGTTATGAGTTATGAGTTGTGAGTTATAACTCATAACTCATAACTCATAACTATTTTTTATTGAAATCCATATCCGGTTCGGCCTCGAACCACTCTTTGGTCTTCTTGAACACATTGTCGAACCACGACGCCCCTTTTTCTTCCGAAACGTTGGAGGGCTCGCGGTCTTCGTCTGCGATGGCAACTTTCGGCTCTTCCACTGGTGCTTTCGACGGGTCGAGGTCGTGCAAGCCGCGCAGCAGCAGACCGATGGCCGTGCTGAAAATCGGGCTGCTGACCGACTCGTGGTAGCCGTGCGCCAGGTTCTCGACCGGGACACCAATGCGGCAAGACATGCCGGTGTGGAACTCGGTGAGTTTGTCGGTATTGGCCAGCAATGCGCCGCCGCCGGTGAGCACAATTCCGCCAATGAGTTTGCGCTCATAGCCGCTGCGGCGGATTTCCCACAGCACATAGTCGAGCACTTCCTCCATACGGGCCTGGATGATCCGGGCGAGGTTTTTTTCGCTGATCTCCTTGTGGTCGCGGCCTTTGAGGCCCGGAATGGTGATGATCCGGTTGTCAAATACTTCGTTGGCGAGGGCGGAACCGAACTTGACCTTGAGTTTTTCCGCTTGCGGGGCCATCACGGTACAGCCTTCCTTGATGTCGGCAGTAATGACATTGCCGCCGAAAGGAATAACGGCGGTGTGCCGGATGATGCCTTCGTGGAATACCGTGATGTCGGTGGTGCCGCCGCCGATGTCCACGAGTGCTACGCCTGCCTGTTTCTCCTCATCGCTGAGGGTCGCGTCGGCGCTGGCGATGGGCTCGAGGGTGAGCTCGGCCACTTTCAGGCCGGCCTTTTCGATGCAGCGGTATATGTTGTTGACGGCAGTGATCTGCCCCGTGATGATGTGAAAATTGGCCTCCAGCCGAACGCCGCACATCCCGACCGGGTCGGTGATGCCCTGCTCGGAATCCACCGTGTATTCCTGCGGGAACACATGGATGATCTTGTCGCCCGGAGGCAGCACAAGCTTGAACATGTCATTGATCAGGCGGTCAATGTCGCGGCGGGCGATTTCGGTGTGATCGCTCTCGCGGGTCAGGATGCCCCGGTGTTGCAGGCTTTTGATGTGCTGTCCGGCAATGCCGACATGGACCGTGCGGAAATTCATGCGGGCATTGCGCTGGCAGATTTCGACGGCCTCGCGGATGGCTCCGACCGTTTTTTCGATGTTCGAGACCACGCCGCGCAGCACGCCGACACTTTCGACCTTGCCGATACCGACGATCTCGAGTTTGCCATGTGCGTTTTTGCGGCCGGCGAGGCAGCAGACTTTCGTCGTGCCGATGTCCAGGGCAACGACCACATCGTGGGGTTGTGGGATAAACTCCGTCATAATGTGTTGATTTTGTAGTTGATAAGGTTTATTAGGTTGATAAAGTTGATAACGTGGCGTACACCGCGCTTATCAAACTCATAAACCCTATCAACCTCATCAACTCGTTTGAATGTGCGAGTTTCAGTTGTTTTCTCATCCCTTCGTTGCGGTGCGAAACTCTTTCCCGCGCCAAAGGTATATTTTTAAAATTATTTGTGTCAAAAAAAAGTTTATGAGGGTTGATGAGGGTTTATGAGGGTTTATGAGGGTTTATGAGGGTTGATGAGGGTTGATGAGGGTTGATGAGGGTTGATGAGGGTTGATGAGGGTTTATGAGGGT
>Ga0209181_10008765_pt1 | contig 13480 bp, 14 predicted proteins | sample MAT05_FD_187208 | JGI IMG/M metagenome (GOLD analysis project Ga0209181, IMG submission 187208) | Freshwater microbial communities from Lake Fryxell liftoff mats and glacier meltwater in Antarctica - MAT-05 (SPAdes) (version 2) | ecosystem: Environmental > Aquatic > Freshwater > Ice > Liftoff... | reverse complement strand
CCCTCTGGTCGCCCCTCCGGGGCTCCCTACGGGCTGGACGCGGCTGAGTCATTCTGCGACGCTGGCGCGGGAAAGAGAAGTCACTTAAGAAGAACTAATTGCAGACCCCAGAGTATAACTTAAATTCCGGCTTTTCTGGTCCAACGATTGGGGTCCACTTCAGTGATCCCCGTGGCGCGAAACGTGTGGCAGCACACGCGGTCGGACAGTGCGGCGGCAAGCGCCCGGCGGCGGATCATCCGGAACACGTCCACCCGTGTGATGCGATTTGGCGTCAGAATCCCGGTCTTCGCGCGCGTCGTCCGAAAGAGCGGGCCGTCCTTTTCGCTCGCGATACCCGCCGCCTCGATGTACGCCTCGACGTAGTCGGCCGCGTTGTGGTGGGCGGGCACCTCATGGAATTTGCCGCCCTTCTCGTGAAGCCGGATCCAGACGCGCCGCCCGATCCGGTAGAAGTCGTCGACCTTCATGCCGCAGACGGCCGACACCCGGGCAAAGCTGTAGACCATGACGCCGATGAGCGCCCGGTCGCGAAGACCAACGACGGTGGAGATGTCGATGGAATCGATGAGCTGCCTGGCATCATCCGCGGTCAGCACCGGTGTTTTCCCGCGCTTCACCACGTGCTTGGGCCCGCGGACCGATCCGGCCGGGTTCATCGGGATGACCTGGCCGACCACCAGCCAGCCGAAGAGCATTCGGATCGCCGCCAGGTGCTGCTTTATGGACGGGGCGGCGAGCGCCGTCCGTCGAGAAACCGCTTCAAACGTTCGGCCTCGCGAACTCTGGCGTTCCCGCGAAATGTCCTCGTCGGGCCGCTTTCCGAGGTGCTCAACGTACGCGGCGACTCGGAAGGGCGTCATTTCGCGAAGGGTAAGGCGATGTCGCTCCGACCACTCCAAGAACTGCACGACCGCCTGCAAGTACGCGGCACGTGTGTTCGGGTTGCGGATGTTCGCGGCGAAGAAATCCGCGAGGCGCTGGCCTGCATGCGGTGGCGCACCTTTGAAAAATGTGGGGAACGCCGCCTCGATATTCTCCGAGAACGAATCGACATCCAGACTGCCCCCGCCGCTGGAGCAGGGCAGGGCAGGGGGAGACTCCGGCTCCGCGACGGTCATGACGGCCAGCGGGCTTTCGAGATGCTCGGGGTTGATGCTGGCGGACGCGACGTCGCGAGGTTTCATGAGAGACCTCCTGGTGTGATGGGACGGGGCGGTAGGAAAGGAGCTGAATTTGAGCCTGGGTTACGCGCTTCTGGCGGGTCCTTCGGTGGAAGCTCTTTGCCCAGCGCCTCCAACACATCAAAGAGGCAATCGGAGTTCTCGGGGAATGCCTACCAGTTGATGACATCGAGGGCCGCTTCTCGGTTTTGGGCATCGAGGCGGCGGAGCTCCAATCCTCCGGATCCGGCATAGCCGGTTGGGTCTTTCTCGCCCCCGAGCTAGAAAAGCAGCGATCGGGCCGCCTGGGCGCCACCGCTGCGGCCACGCGCTTCCTGGTGCAAGCGTTCGAGGGCGGCCGTCGGAACAGGCCGTGGAGCGAACTCCAGAAACGGCGGAGCATCGAGGTTGGGGGCCGGTGTCGGTGGCGTTGACTTCATAAACTCTCAAGTTCTTTGGCGCGCCGTAGGGCGTCCTTGGCCTCCCACAGAGCCTCCCGTGCGCGTTTAAGTTGGATGTGCGCGTCGCTGGGCGGAATCGAGCGCAGAGCCGCTTCTACCTTTCCTACCGCCTCATCGATCCCTTTCTGCTGCTCGTCGTCTGGCCGGACTTCATCCCAGCGCTGGATTTCGCCGGCCACAAGAAGCGCCCGTTTGATGTCGTCCTCCTTGAGGTTGCCCACGAATCTGCGGAACTGGACGCCGCCGCCGGTGTCCTGGCTGCCCCTGATGGTGTTGCCGATTCCGGTAAGCGCCCGTTCGAGGCTCTGGTGCTCAATACGCTCTTGGGCGAGGTCGACCTCGGTCAGAAACGGCCGCGTCCTCAGGATCTGCTTCAGAATGGCCTTCACGGATGCCGGGTCGGCATCCCCGAAGTCCGTGGACCTGCCCTTGGCACCGTTTCCTGGATCGGCGTGGACCTCTGTGCCATCAACATCGATCGAGGCCTCTCCACGAATGAAGATCGTCGGAGACGACTTGGCGAAGCCGCGATCGGCCAGGAATTCCACGAACCACGATTGGTCGACAAGTGCCTGGTGGGGCAGGTCGGGCTGGAGCGGGCTCATCGTTCGATCTCCTCGTTCTCGCTATCGTCTTGGGGTCAGGAAAAAACAACGATTCTTCCAATCGAGCTTTCCCTGAAGCTCCCACAGATCCACGAGCGCCTTGGAAATGCCGCCGGTGTCGTTTTGGGCAAAGCTCTTGTTGTCGACGAATATGACTCCTCCATGGTCAATGCCGCGTTCTCCCCAGACCCGCAGAAGCGGTGGAATGGTCTTTAGGTCAAACGACAGGAGAGTCATCGCCTGCCGCGCCGCCTCCCGAAGCAGTTCCTCATTGGAAGCGCCCACGAAATGGCCGTCCAGCCAGTCAAGGAGCGAGACAACTGAAATCTCTCGGCATCGCCTCTTGGCGGCCACCGCCACATTCGGGCCAATCTGCTCGTCGGTGAGAATATGGAGCATCGGCTATTTTCGGATTTTAGGCAGGCCAAGGTCCTCAAACCGTTGGATCCCCGGGAGCAGTCTGGAGAGCGTTTCGAAGTCGACGGTTTCGTTTTCCTTGATGGCTTGGTCGATCTCGGTGGGAAACGCTTTGGTGTAGGCGACCGCCGCGTGCATCTTGGCTTCGGGCCACTTCAGATGCGCTGCTGCCTTGACCACGTTGCCGTCATGGGACCGCAACACCGTGATGGCCTGCCAGACCGCAAGCCGCGTTCCTTGGATGTAGGCTTGGCGACCGCAGGCCGAGTCTAGAAACTCGATAAAGGCGAAGTCCGCACGGCGAATGGACTCGCTCAAGAGGTCGGCGCCGACCTCGCTCGGGGTCCGACCAACGCGGCGGGCGAGCTGCTTGAGTTTCTCAACCTCGTTTGGGTCGAGGCGAAGGCTGACGACGGTGGTGGCTGGCATAATGTAATCCGATGCAAATACTGTTTACAGTGTAACCCATTTGCCGATTCATCACAAGTGGCGTCGCAGGCTCCGCGATTTAACGTGTTCGAGAATGCTGGTGCCACTGAAGCGTGGTGGTGGGCATGTTGATGCTCCTTTGGTCCTAAACCGTTCGGATTCAGGGTATCAGATCCGCCTCTCCGGGTCAATCCATAGCGTAACATAAAGGACGTTATGTTACTCAAATTAACCGAAGGTTCAGTTGACGATGGAGCTCGGGTCTAGGCGGCCAGCGGCCGGTGTCTTCCTCGTTAGTGGATGGAAAGAAGCCGCCCGGAGTTTTCGATCCGATGGTCTCATCGGACTACTGGCACCGGGCGGCTTGCGCTGCTTTTTGCTGCCGCCGACCGTTGCGCGGCAGACAGGATGATAGCCGGGTTAGCCGTCGCATCGTCCGATGCGAGGGGTGAGCTGGGGCTAGGACGACGCGAAACCCGTTGTTGTTCCAACTGCCACCGCGGATCACGCGGTTCAAACACGTGTTCGACTTCACCTCAAGCCCGAGCTTGGCAGCGAGAAACTGTCGGACCTGATCCAGGACGCTGATTAGTTCAGCCGGGTGGTCACCCCAGGTTACAAAATCATCCATGTACCGCACGTAGGCCCTGCGGCCGAGGACTTCTTAGATGAAGCGATCCAGCGGAGCCAGGTAGAAGTTGGCGAAGTGCTGAGAGGTCAGGTTGCCGATCGGCAATCCCCGCCCTAGGCCCGTCGCATAGCTGTCGATGATCCGGCCGAAGAGGCGCAGCACGGCCGGGTCCTTGATCTTGGTTTCGAGCAAGGTTTCAAGGACTGTGTGGACCACGCTGTCGAAGTACTTGCGAATATCCAGCTTCAGGAACCAACGATGTTTTACCGCAAAGTGCTGTGCGCGGTGGATGGCCGCCAAACGGCCTTTGCCGCGGCGGCACGCATAGCTGTCGAAGATCGCTGCCCGTTCGACAATGGGCTCGCACACGTTCATGAGGGCATGGTGCAGCACCCGTTCGCGAAAGCTCGCGGCGCAGATGGTGCGCTCCTTTGGGTCGCGGATCTGGAAGTAATGATACTCACCGACACTAACGCGATCGGCGAGCAGATCCTCTCGAAGCTCATGCAAATGGTCATCCAAGCGGGCCTGAAACGTGCGGCAGTCGAGCTTGCCCCGCTTGCCCTTCGCGGCCTTCCAAAAGGCCAGGCGTAAATTATCGGGCTCAGCAACTGCGTCCATGAGCCGGCCGACTCTCTTCATGCGCCTTTCGGAGTTTCCGCCGCGAGAATTCCGAGCAACGTCTCGCCGTATTTCGCTACGCGCGCCTCACCAACACCCTCGATTTCCTGAAGTCCACTCTTGTTTACCACCTTCCGCTGGACCATCAGGGCCAATTGCTGATTCGTCAGGATGGTGTACACCGGCACTCCTTCTGCCTCCGCGACGGCACGTCGCCACTCCCGCAGGCGGCTGAAAAGCTCGAATTCGTCGGGTTTCAGCACTTCCTTGTAGTCCACCTCCGGCCCTTTGCCTGATGCCGGTCCTTGAGACCCCATCGGGTCAATGTATTCAACACAGAACGTCCAGAACGAGTTTCGTCCATCTGATACAAACTCCTTCTCGGCTGCCAATGTGCGGTGCGATCGCAGGAAGGTGTTCATTTCGGCTTCATCGGTTGCTGGAGAATGGACTGGGATGAGGAAGATCTTGAACTGCATATGGCGTAAGCTGAATTCGAGCATTCGTTCAAAAAACCAACCGCTGCGCGGGACTGTTTCGTCTCCCTGAGCGCCCGACACCGTTAACCGCCGCTGCTGTCCCCTCCGCAGGCACGGCTCACCGTCCCGCTCATGCCTGACCTGGGGCCAGGACGGCGCGAAACCCGTTGTTGTCGTACCGGATGCCCGGCGGGCTGATGCCGCGGTTGGCGGACCGGCAGTACCTGCCGTAATTGTTCCAACTGCCACCGCGCATCACGCGGTTCGAGCCCAACGCACGCCCCTGCGGGTCCGTCACGCTCCCCCCGGGATACGTATCCTTCCAGTCCTGGCACCATTCCCACACGTTCCCGTGCATGTCATGCAATCCCCACGGATTCGCCGCCTTCTCCCCCACAAGATGCGTCTTCTGCCCGCTGTTCTCATTGTACCAACCGTACTTCCCTAGCTCGCTCAGCTCCAGGTCGTCCCCAAAACTAAACCGGTCCGTTGTCCCAGCCCGACACGCATACTCCCACTCCGCCTCCGTCGGTAATCGATACACCTGCCCGGCCGACAGCCGCCCAGCTTGCCGTTCCCGCTCCGTGAGCTTCGCACAGAAATTGGTCGCATCCTCCCACGACACGTTCTCCACCGGAAGATTCGTGCTCCCCTTGAACCCACTCGGATTGCTCCCCATCACCGCCTCGTACTGCCCCTGCGTCACCTCGTACTTCCCCATCGAAAAACCCCGGCCGATCGTCACCCGCATCTGTGGACCCTCATCACCCTCCCGGTCCGCCTCTTGAGCCGGGCTGCCCATCACAAACGTCCCGGAATCAATCTTCACCATTTCAGGGACCAGGGGGTGGCTTGGCTCCGCTCGTCCCTCGCTCCGCCCCGCCGCCCCCGCCACGGGTGCTGCCGCTTCTGCCTGACCTGGGGCCAGAACCACGCGGAACCCAATGAAGTCGTACCTGACGTCCGGGATGTTGTAGTTGCGGTCCGCCGACCGGCAGTAGATCGCGTAGGCGCCCCAACCGCCCCCGCGGATCACGCGGTACGAGCCCAACGCACGCCCCTGCGGGTCCGTCACGCTCCCCCCGGGATACGTATCATTCCAGTCCTGGCACCATTCCCACACGTTCCCGTGCATGTCATGCAATCCCCACGGATTCGCCGCCTTCTCCCCCACAAGATGCGTCTTCTGCCCGCTGTTCTCATTGTACCAACCGTACTTCCCTAGCTCGCTCAGCTCCAGGTCGTCCCCAAAACTAAACCGGTCCGTTGTCCCAGCCCGACACGCATACTCCCACTCCGCCTCCGTCGGTAATCGATACACCTGCCCGGCCGACAGCCGCCCAGCTTGCCGTTCCCGCTCCGTGAGCTTCGCACAGAAATTGGTCGCATCCTCCCACGACACGTTCTCCACCGGAAGATTCGTGCTCCCTTTGATCCCACTCGGATTGCTCCCCATCACCGCCTCGTACTGCCCCTGCGTCACCTCGTACTTCCCCATCGAAAAACCCCGGCTGATCGTCACCCGCATCTGTGGACCCTCATCACCCTCCCGGTCCGCCTCTTGAGCCGGGCTGCCCATCACAAACGTCCCGGAATCAATCTTCACTAACTCAATGGGCAGACCCCCCCGAACCTCGGGAGTTGGCGTAGGTGCCAAGGGCTTCCACCACGCCAGGGCAAGCACCTTCACAGCCACAGCCACCGCCGCCGCCCATGTCCAGACTCGGCGTTTGTGGAGCGGAGCGCGGGGGAGTGTTGCCACGGGGGCAGGGGAGGGACCCGCGAGGTTCAACCGCCCCTGCATCTGAGCGAAGCTTTCCCCTCCCGGGGCGGGCGAGCCCGCCAGCCCCGGGAGGGTGCCGGGAACCGCCGGCTTCACGGGCGCGGAAGGAATGGGCGGCGAGAGCAGAAAAGCGGCGTTGTCCAGCAGGCGCTCCCGGAGGGGCACGGAACCTGCCTGAGCTCCGGACATCTTTCCTTTCAAGAGACGCTCGAAGTTGGTTTCTTTCAGCGCCTCACGGGCCAGATCGATCACCGTTTTCAACGGCAGCAAGCGATCGATGGCGGGCTGGCGCGTGAAATTCCACAGGGCCACCGCGAGCCACCGCACCATGCCGCCCATTTGATGCAAGCGAAGGAAGACCTGAGTAGGGGCGGGCGCGGCGAAATCGCCCGGGAGAAAAAGAAGCTCCTTTTCCCGGACCGGCGGGAATTTGCTCCAGAGGTCGGGAGCTTCCACGAGGGCGAGGAGGCAGAGGTAGATGACGAGCTCGGCAAAGTAGTCGTCCTGCGCCGTCGCCGCTGGCGAATCAGCCCGACGCGGGTGCTGGTAACATTGGAGGCCGATGCTGCTTATGGAGCGGCCCACGAGGGCCGGGACGACGAGGGTGTCGTAGTCAATGAGCTTGTACCAAACCAAGGGGCCCGAACAGCCGACGATCATGTTTTCGGACTGGAGATCGCCGTGGGCCACCTGCTTCCCGTGCAGCGTTCGCACCAACTCCAGAAAGGCGGAGGCGGCCTCGCCGAGAATTTTGGTTTTCCTGAGGTTGCTGGTGATGAAGTCGCCGAGCGTCTGGCCCTCGACCCACTCCATGCGCAGGATCGGGTAACGCTGCCCGTTGACGAGGATTCCGTTGGGGATGAAATCGAAATCCCCCACGAAACACGGCAGCGGGTGCTGTTTGAAGAAGTCCCGCACCGCGGCGTAGTGATGCGCGGCGTCCCCGATGTCGTTAAGCCAGACGCGCAGGGCGTAGTTCTTTCCCCCGGAGTTTACTTTGTAGGCCTTGGCAAATCCACCCGGGTAGGAAAGCGGCCCGCCGCCATCCCGCCGCAGCGTGGGTGTCCCGGTCTTAAGGATCAGGTCAGATACAAATGTGCGGATGTTTTGAACCGCCATGTCGTAGTCCGCGTGGCTGGGATACTCTCTACGTGGCCGCTGAGGATTCATGGCACAGGTCCGACGGAGGCAACTTGAAACTAACAGAAACCGCGCCTGCCTGATCGGGTTTGCGGACGGGCGGCACCGTTATTCCTTGTCTGCGGCGCCGGGTCGGTCGGCGGCTTCACGCCCGGTGGAGCGTTCTTGAGATCCTTGATCTCCTGCTCCAGCCCCAAGATCGCTTTTCTCATGTCGTCGTTGTCAGCCTGAAGCCGGGCGATTTTGAATTTCGCGTCGTCGAGTTTTTGTTTCTCCGCCTCGGCGCCGCGCTTGAGTTGGTCGACGAGTCCGGTCTTCTGCCGCTCCGATTCAGCCAGCTTTCCGGCCACGATTTTGTACTGCACCTGGATGTGGTTCAGATTCGTCCTGAGCGATGCGACAACCTCCTCCTGAGTCGTGATGCTCCCGGTCAGGGCCGTGTTCCTCGCCTCGGCCTGGTCGAGACCAGTCCTTAGCCGTTCAGTGGCCTTTTTTGTGGCCTCGACTTCCTGATGGAGGGTGTTCCCCTGCCTTTGCGAACGGTTGAGCGCTTCCTGAAGGCGGGCTATCTCGTCTGTCCTGACCGCAACCTCATGATTCAACGCGGCAATGGTGTCTCCATTCCGCCGGGTACGGCGCGCATCCCAGCCGAGCGCCGATACGATCACGAGGAGGCCCGCCAACGACAGGGCGATGAGCCGCACGTGTTGGGTCGCCCAACTGGCTGCGGAAATCACGGCCGACGTGAGGGATTGCGGCATGGAAAGGGGCTTTTCTGTCGCCACCTTGGAAGCCGGCGAGATGTCGCCCGGCCGCACGGCGGGTGGCGGTGACTGCTGGGGTTTCGGTTTCGGATCGAAGCGGCATTGGAGATGGCGCTGGTGCGGGGCGCCCATCTTCAGGACGACAAGCGCCACGTCGTCATTGTCGAGCGGGGACTGCGCCTCCCGACGGGCATCGGCGATGAACGTCTCGAATTCGAACGGGCTGCCCAGCGAAAGCACCGATCCCCAGACGGGCTGTCCGAATTCCGCGCGAACCAGCAGCCACTTCGAGAGCGCATCCGTGGCCAGCAGGATCACATCCCCGTCGAGAAGTGCCGGTTCCGGCCCCCGCGGGGCGGACGCGAATTGTACGGGCTGGTGCAGATGCCCGGTTTCGTAGCTCTCGGCAGCCTTGACGCTGTTGCTGAACTCTTCCGCCCTGGTGAGTGCGATGGAGCGCGTGCCGTCCTTGCCGAGGAGGAAAAGGCAACTGTCGCCGAGCACCAGCGCCCGCCACGGGATGCCGCCGTCGGGGTTCGGCGGCTCCAGGAGCAGGCCGAGAAAGGTGGCGGCGCCCGGCCTTCTGCCACTGACATCATTCCTCGTGTAAAAGCTCGCCTCCGGGGCCTCCGCGCGCTGCCTGACCTCCGTCAGCCATTCGCGCTGCGCGTCTTTCAGCCAGTCCCCCCAGACAAGGTCGAACGCCGCGGCGGGATTCGCGGCGAAGTGGCGCGTCAGAATCCGCGCCCACAATCCGCTGAAGAAGGATGTTGTCGTGCCGTCGGACACCGCGAAGACTCTCCCGGCGCCCTCCGGGCTGGCTCCCGGCTCCGGGTGAACGCTGTCTTCGCAATCCTCGGGGTCCTCACCTTGTTTCGGCGCAAGGAAACACCGGAACGTTGAGTTCATTCGTCATCGAAATGGTGCGATCAGGCTTTGATCGATCCCGATCCGAAAACGAGCAGCTTCGTGAGCGCTTCCGGGCTGGCGTTGATGATCAAGCCGCGCGATCCCGCCTGTGGTGTCAGGCCGGCATTCTGTGCGATTGGTAGGAGTTCCGCGGGAATGACGCTCGACATGTCGAAAAGCAGCCGCGCGTTCTCGTCCGGCAGCGCGGCAGCGCTGGCGGGGAGCTTGATTTCCGGTGTTCCGGTCCCGATGTGGCAGTTGTAAATGAGCACACGGCCATCGGTGGTACCGAGCCCCGCAAGCCGCGTTGCTGCCGCTCGTGTGGCCCCAGCTTCGTTCGGTGCGCCGTCGGAGATATTGAAGACGATCGGGGGGAAGTTATCCGGGTTCTCGGTCGTCCATGCCACGACGAGATCCGCGGCGAGATTGAAAGCGTCCTGCATGGGCGTGCCATTGCCGGCCTTGGGCTGCACCCATATCCCCAGGTCCCAGTTGATATCGACGAGCCCGCCAGCGCCATCCGACACCTTCTTCCTGACGGGGCACGTGCCGTGTGGCGGCTTTTCGATCTGGGACGCGCGCCCACCAACAATGAGTTCAGTCTTCTCTCCGTAGCCAATCACCGTGATGTGGCACCGGTCGCTGATTTTTTCCCCCTTCCGGCAGCTCGCGACGATTTCGTAGATGGTGCGGTTCACCGCAAGGGCCGCAAAATCCGCCTTGTTGGATTCGCCATAGTGCTCATCCATGGATCCCGACTGGTCCACGAGAATGACGAAGAATCCCGGCGACGATGCCCCGATAAGTTTTGAATACATGGTATGAGGAGTGTGGTTGGTTGTGGTTGGTTACGTTGTATGGTTGTGGCTTGGAAACCCATGTCTTACCACGGACGATACAGGGAGTCTTGAATTGCGTAAACCTGTTGCGATAGCGACTCCAATGGCGATACATTTGCGCAATGATGATGGGTTACGCCCGCGTCTCCACCGATGACCAGGACTCCACTGCGCAGGTGGCGGCCCTGAAGGCGGCCGGTTGCGAACGGATCTATCGCGAGAAGGCTTCCGGCGGGCGGTGGGATCGCCCGGAACTGCACCGGCTTCTCGATCAGCTCCGGCAAAAGGACGTGCTCGTCGTGTGGAAGCTGGACCGGCTTTCCCGTTCTCTTCGAGACGTTCTGGTCATTATGGAAAGGCTCGGGGAGGTCGGGGCGGGATTCCGGAGCCTCACCGAAGCGATTGATACAACCACCCCGGCGGGACGGATGATGATGCAGATGGTGGGCGCGTTCGCCGAGTTCGAGCGCGCCATGCTGCGCGAACGAACGAAGGCAGGGCTGGATGCTGCGCGTCAGGAGGGCCGCATCGGAGGACGACGGCCAAAGCTCTCGCCCGGGCAGCAGGCCGAACTCCGAAGGATGGTGGTCAAGGGAGAGAAGACGGCGGCCGATGCGGCCAGGTTGTTCCAAATTCATCCCGCCACCGTCTCCCGCCTGCTCACGCAGCAAGCCCGGACGCTGACGGAGCCCGCGGGTGCGAAAAGCGGTGCTCACGAAGGGCCCCATGTCCCTGCCCCATCGTCAACAGGCCGACGCGTTCCGAGTGGCGGTAGGAAGAAGAAACGACGGCAGAACACGGTGGCGCCACAGCAGCTTCTTAAGGCTTCTGGCTCCGTGTAGCACGCGAACAATCTCCACAACTCCAGTGTCCGTTTCTCGTTAGAACACCAGGTACTTACTGAAGCCATGGACCTGGAATGATCGGACTCCTCAGCCGGACTTTCGTCGCCTCTGCCGCGCGGATAACCCGGTCGGCGGCGTCTGGATTGTCGCGGGCGATGTAGAGCCAGATTTCGAGGAGGTCCTGGCCAACGAGCCGCGACTTGCGGAATTCAGCCATGCGCTTTACGGCCAGCTAGCTGCGCCCGCCCGGAGGCGATAATGTCTTCGGCGGTGCTGGTGCTGAATTCGCCCCGCTCCAGCGAGCGGAGGCCCTCCTGCAGCTTATGTTGCAGTTCCTCCGACGAAGAAATCATGAAACTGGGCTTGATCTGGTCCCGTTCCTCCAAGAGGCGGAGCCCTTCCCGGGCCACCTCGCTGGCGGTCTGGTAGCGCCCCGTGGCGACCTTCCCGGCAATGAACTTCTCCAATTCTGGGGTGAGCGACACGTTCATCGTTGGGCCTCCGAGCAACGAATTGACCGACAACATCATTAGAATAACAAATCTTGCTACTTTTGGCTATCACGTTTTTGCTGCCTTTCGGCGAGTATTCGCTTAATCCATGTTGCTCGAGGTCTTACAATGAACAACGCCGGAGCCTCAGGCATCCAAACTGCTCGTTATGTTACGTTATCGGTAAGGCGACATGAGCTTGTGTAAGGCGAGAAATGTATGGTATGCTGAGTGCATATGGGAAGTTCTGTGTCCACTGTCACGTCGAAATTTCAGATCACCTTGCCGGAAGATGTCCGGGAGAAATTCCACATCGATATCGGGCAAAAGATCCAGTGGGAAGTTCAGGGCGACAGCTTGGTAGGTAAACGCCTGCCGTCTCTCATGGATCTGGCCGGCTGCATGAAGGCTGACAAGCCACCGGCAACGGATGCCGAGATTTCCAAAGCGTGGTCCAGTGCCGCTATAGCTCGGGATCAACGGACCAAGAACCAGAAATGAAACGGCTGATTCTTGATACGAACGTTCTGGTGCGCTTTTTGGTCCAGGACGACGCCAAGCAAGCGGCGGCGGCAACCAAGCTCATCAGCGACGCACAATTCGGGGTCTATGAGCTGCTGCTGGACCGGATGGTGGTTGCAGAGCTCGTCTACGTGCTGATGTCGCACTACAAGCGAGCGCGTGAGGACGTCGCCAACACCGTATTGGCGATCGTGCGAAGCCCTTACGTTCGGGTGGAACGAGAACCAGAGCTGGTCGATTCCCTGCTCAGGTTTCGCGACCAGGGAGTGGATCTCGTCGACGCGTGGTTGGCGGCAACCGGAGCGAACAGCCGCCTCGACGTGGCTTCCTTTGACCGCGATTTCGGCAAATTCAACGACGTGAAACGCCATGAGCCGAAGGCCTGAAGCGGTCGCCCGCGTCATCACGAGCGGCAACTACCACTTTGCCGAAGCCACTACGGCCCAATAGCCCCTTATCGTAATTTTTTCCGCCGCTGCGTCATGGACCCCACATTGGGTGAGGATTGTTTTCGCCACAATCCTCGGAAAGCCGTGCAAACCTTCGTAATAACCATGAGGAGTTCACGCGCTGACCGTGACCGTTCCGTCTTGGCTCAGCGTTTCACCCTTCTCCATACGCTTTGCGAGGCTCCATAGCCCATTGTTGAGGTCCAGCTTGGAGTCGATGCCGCGAAGCGCCCGGACCGACCGGAGCCGGCCACGCCCATCGTCCTTCTGTCTGCGCACCTGAAAGGACCGCCTCCGCCGGTACCGGCGCCTTGCTGAGGCTGGGATACCGAAGCAGCAAAGCCGCTTCGGCGAACAGTCGCGCCGACACCGAGTCGTCCAGCGTTCGCCGCCGGACCGCTCAATGAGACCGCCCAACCGTGGCATTTCCGCCAAGAGTCGCAGGCTCGCTTCGACCACGATGGTCGCGGTGAGCCCGGCATGGCGGAACCGGAGTGCCGTGAATCCGCCTTCCGACACCACGAGTCCATTCGCGCACAGGCGTCTAAAGACCCCGGCGTGCAACTGGTAGGCAGAATCCGCATCGTGCGAATTCATCAGCACCAGTTCCACGTTCCACTCGTCGAGCGTTGCGATCTGGCCCGCCCGTTAGCCTGACTTCCCCGGAAAACGAGACGAAACATCGTATTCATTGGCATTTGGTCAGATTGTGTAGCAAGTAAACAATTCACATGATCCGATTATTGTGTTGCCTGATGTTCATTCATTGGCATTGCATGTAGCCCGCGTTCGTGCAAACCACCCGTTCCTCCCGCAAGAACGGCAAGAACTACGTCTCCTACCTCGTTCGCGAATCCTTCCGCACCGCGGACGGCCCCCGCTCCCGCACCGTCTGCAACATCACCGACATCCCGCCCCCGACCCGCGATCTC
>Ga0209181_10008761_pt1 | contig 13489 bp, 9 predicted proteins | sample MAT05_FD_187208 | JGI IMG/M metagenome (GOLD analysis project Ga0209181, IMG submission 187208) | Freshwater microbial communities from Lake Fryxell liftoff mats and glacier meltwater in Antarctica - MAT-05 (SPAdes) (version 2) | ecosystem: Environmental > Aquatic > Freshwater > Ice > Liftoff... | reverse complement strand
GAACTAGCAAAATCTCCCCTTGGCAAAGCTTTAGCGTCGGAACTAGGCGATCGCTCTGAAGAAATAGCACCCGCAACTTCCTACTTCACTAAGCCTCAAACAACTCCAGCCCAAGAAATCCTTACTCTCAACCAGTTTTGGCAGGGACAAAAGCGTTTACCGCAAGCAATACCGTTTTCTAATCCCGCCACAGTATCGGCGATCGTGATTAAAAAGCAAGGTGACAATCCTCCCTTTTGGGATAAGAGTACTTCCTTTATTGAAACGATAGAAGAACTCTATGAACGGGTTAAAACTAAGAATTCGGCATTATTGTAGTAGTCCGCATTTTTTGAGATGACACTTCTTAGCCAATCCAAATTTTATTTGAATCATAGAAAGCACCTTTTTGCTCCAGTTTGAAATCACCCAAAAGTAAACCTAGCCAAACTTCAACGATTGGTAATTTCAACTTATTCTGTAAATCTATGAGACTCATTAACAAGGTTGCTAAACTTATTTACACTTTCTTAGGCGATCGCTGATAGCTTGCGAAAGTTCATGCAGTTATAAGCTAAAGCGATCGCAAAGCATTCAACAAGGGAGTAGATGATTAGCGATCGCATTAGTTTGTTAAACAGGAGTTGAAAATCGAATTTTAAGGTAATCATCTTCCATCTTTGCGCCAGCAGTTTGGAGAACAGACAAAGCTTGAGGTAAGACTAGATTACGGCGATGGTTGCCAATCCGAATGTTTAGCTCATCGCCAGTCTTGGTTAGCTCAATCTTCTCTTTAGGTACACCCGGTAGATATAACTCTAAACAATACTGCTTGTTCTCTTCAACAACACGCATCGTATTCTCTTTGTAATAAACTTGGGACGGATCTTCATCACCGTAGAGAGTTTCTTTAAGTCTTTCTAGAGCAGCAATCCCACACATTTCTTCTGCATAAAGCGGAATTTGTTTAATTGGGAGAGGATGGAAATCTCGGTAAATTTGTTCGCAATATTGCTTCTGATTCTCCTTCCAAGCCTTAAAAAATGGGTCTTGAACTTCTTCAGGAATAATGCGATTGGCGATCACCATATCTGTTGCTATATTGTAAAGACTAAGATAGGAATGCGCTCTCAACGACTCATTGATCACCATCTTTTCAGGATTGGTTACTAGCCTTACAGTTGTAGTTGTATTATCTGTAAGAATTTTTTCGAGAGCTTCTAATTCTTCATAAAACTCATAAGGAGCATCCATTACATCTTTGTCTGGTAAGGAGAAGCCAGTGACACGCTTAAAAATGGGATTGAATATAGGACTCAAAACCTGTGCCATACCTTGCAATGGCTTATAAAACTTCCGCATATACCAACCTGCAACTTCAGGTAAAGAGAGCAAACGGAGGGCTGTACCTGTAGGTGCAGAGTCAATTACCAAGACATCAAATTCTTTTTCGTCATAGTGACGTTTGACACGCACTAATCCAAAAATCTCATCCATTCCTGGTAAAATCGCTAACTCTTCTGCTTGAACACCTTCCAAACCACGCGCTTGTAAAACTTCGCTAATATAACGTTTGACTGCCCCCCAGTTCCCTTCTAGCTCTCGTAAGGCATCAAGTTCTGCTCCCCAGAGATTGGGACGAATTTCTTTAGGATCATGTCCTAGCTCAATCATAAAGCTATCGGCGAGGGAGTGAGCAGGATCGGTACTCAAAACTAGGGTTTTATAACCCAATTCAGCACAGCGTAAACCTGTTGCTGCTGCGACAGAGGTTTTACCAACTCCGCCTTTTCCTGTCATTAAAATGATACGCATGGTCGATATAACTCGTCTTGTTTAATTATCTAGAGACTAATATGGACAGCATGTAGGCTGTCTATACTTATAAATATTGAATAAATTTGAATAAATAAAGGGCTTTGCAAATCTTTACATTTGACGATTATTCTAGCACTGAATATAGATTGTAATCGCTAGTAAAGCTAAAATATTAAGGTAAGAATAATGCTGTAAGGCTTTTAACCTATATGGATCAGCAATCGAATACTCCTATTGACTTAGAACAACTCAATCAAATATCAGAAGGAGATTTAGAGTTCGAGATTGAGGTTTTACAAGCTTATGTCGAAGATATTCTACAACGGATAGACAAAATTCGTGATGCGATCGCTAGCAACGATCGCATCCAAATGATGAGAGAAGCCCATCATATTAAGGGAGCCAGTAGTAATGTGGGTGCTTTGCAAATACAAGCTCTGGCTATACAACTAGAAAAGTTAGAGCAGTCTCAAAGCTCAGAAGAATTCTTAAAAATAATTGATGTAATGCTCGAAAAGATGAAAGGTGTTGAGCTATTTATTACGGAAATGTCAACAACTTTGCCATCTTAAAGCAATTTGCTTTCAAACCTACCACAAACAATAATATAAAACCCGTTGCGGGGCTTCGCCCTGCGACCCTTATCATAGTGGATTTGATCAACAACTGCTATAAAGTAAGGGGCAAAAATCTTGCGCTGTACTTTAAGACTAATAGACTCTAAATAAGACTATAATCATAATTAGTCATAAGTAAATTTGTCATGAGTCTAGCGTCTTCTTTATCCGTTCTGACTGCTGATAAAACCTACGAGCTAATGGATGTCGAAACAATCCAGAAGTCTTTGGGGCGATCGCGTGCTTCGGTCTATCGCTATGCCAACACTGATCCTATCCAAGGGTTGCTCAACTTGCCTTACGATCCGACTAGGCTAAATCCCGAACTGCGCCAAAGCGATCGCGAACCTTTATTATTTCACCCTACTGAGGTGTCAAGGTTTGCGCGAGATGTTTTGAAAATGAAACAGGTGACAATTCAGGTACAAGAGCCGACTCAAAATGAAACTAATCGTTTATTACGCGAGATTTTGGAAGAGATGCGATCGCTAAATAAGTCGATCATATCTCTTCGCAATCCATAAAAAGAAGTAGGGGCCATTCATGAATTGCCCCTACTTCTTTTTATAGATTTAACGCTAGCTTAGATAGGTGTACCCGTTTAAGCAATGCTCATATTTTTGTAAAAACAACCTTGCTTCATCGAGAGTTATTTGCTTGTCTTGGAGTGCGCGTTCTGTCTCTTGACGAATATTTTCCAGCATCGAATCACGATTGTATTGGACATAGGCAAGTACTTCGGTCATCGAGTCACCTTTAATAACGTGTTCGACTTTATAGCCAGTGGGAGTTGTGTGAATATGTACGGCATCGGTATCTCCAAATAGATTATGCAAATCCCCTAAGATTTCTTGATATGCACCACCAAGAAATAGAGCCAAGAAATAAGGTTCCTCACTAATAAAGGGATGCATCTCTAGTGTGGATTTAACATCACGTAAATCAATGAAGCGATCAATTTTGCCATCGCTATCACAGGTAAGATCGGCGATCGTACCGCGACAGGTGGGTTCTTCATTCAATCGATGGATCGGCATAATTGGGAACAGTTGATCGATCGCCCAACTGTCAGGTGCAGACTGGAATACTGAAAAATTGCAATAGTATGTCAGCGCCATTGCGCGTTCTAAATCTTCGAGATCATCGGGGACATAGTTGAGTTTGCGGGTTACTTTGAGAATGCGATCGCAACATTCCCAGAACAGTCGTTCTATTCTAGCGCGTTGTTTGAGGGATAGATAACCAAAAGTGAATAGGCTAACTGCTTCTTGGTTAAACTGTACAGCATCATGATAAATCTCTTGATAATTATTTTCATTGATGGTTTCCAGTGCTTCAAAGAGATTGCGAACGATTAAATGTTCTTGTTCTTGTAATGGCTCAATTTTCTGATTGGGAGTACCACTAATACCGACTACATCAAAAACTAAGACTGATTGATGTGAGGCGATCGCTCGACCGCTTTCACTAGTTAGTGTTGGTACAGTTACACCTTTTTCAGCGCAAGCTTCTTTAATCGCTGCCACAATATCGTAAGCATAGTTCTGCATACTATAGTTTTTGGAAGCATAAAAATTGGTTTTGGAACCATCATAATCAACCCCTAAACCACCGCCCACATCAAGATGTCCCATCGGCGCACCCAATGCGGCAAGCTGCACATATATTTGTCCTGCTTCTCGCAGTGCATCTTTAATTGTGCTGATATTACTAATTTGGGAACCGATGTGGAAGTGTAATAATTTGAGAGAATCCAGCATATTAGCTGCATCCAATTGTTCAACCGCTTCTAGGATCTCCCACATACTTAACCCAAACTTAGCGCGATCGCCTGTCGAGTCTTCCCAATGCCCGACTCCTTTGGCACTGAGCTTTGCCCTTACCCCGACAACAGGGGCAATTCCCAACTTAGTTGCAGCGCGAATGATCATTTCTACTTCTTCAAGCTGTTCGATCACAATAATCGTATTTTGTCCCAACTTCCGCGCTAACAGAGCTGTCTCGATATATTCTGCATCTTTATAACCGTTACAGATTAGCAAAGACCCTGGTGTGCGTAAGGTCGCCAGCGCAATCAGAAGCTCGGGTTTAGAACCTGCCTCAAGTCCAAATTGAAATGGTTTGCCATATTTAGCAATTTCTTCCACCAATTGACGTTGTTGATTGACTTTGACAGGAAAAACACCGCGATAAACGCCATTGTAGTTATATCGAGAGATCGCCTTCGCAAATGTTGCATTTAACCTCTCAATGCGATCGGCGAGAATGTCCGAAAATCTGACCAATATCGGCAATCGTAATCCTCTTTGCTTAAGGTCATTAATTAACTCAAATAAGTCAATACAACCACCGCGATCGCCCTTAGGGGAGACAGTCACATGCCCTGCTTCGTTAATACTAAAATAAGGATCTCCCCAACCCTCAATGCGATACAGTGTTTCGCTATCCTGAATCGTCCATTTCTTAATAACATCTGTAACAACAGGTAATTGAATCTCTTGCAACATCGTATAAACCCTATAAATCTTCCAAAACCTAAAGTTAGAATGGACGGTACAAAACACCAACCATCTTAACTTTAGCATTATCAACTAATCTACTCACTTAAATTAAGACAATTTAAAACCCCAAATGTATAAGAGGCGGGAATAAATCCCTCTAAGTTTTGCTCGGAAATCATATTACAGCAGATTGAGAACAAACCAAACCTAGATTTTTTGTAAAAGCCCCGCTTCGCGGGGCTTTTACAAAAAATCTAGTGGTAAGTTTGTTCGGGATTTGCTGTAGATCATGTCATCTTTAGAATTACCATTAAAGTATTAAAAAAATACTAAAAAAGTTTTCATGAATTTTGAAGCTGACTTAAATCTAACGCTCCGCGCTCGCTATCCTTTAATCTATATACCCTCAGCAGAAGAAGAACGAGTCGAAGCATCGATTATCAATGTCGCAAAATCTCTTGGACGCAGCATATTTGTATGGGATTTTGTCGATGGCTATCAGTCTAATCCTACCGATGCAGGAATGGGCAAACGAAATCCTTTACAAGCCTTAGAGTTTGTCGATAAAATTCCTAAAGGTGCAGTGTTTGTATTGCGAGACTTTGATCGCTTTCTCGAAGATGTGGCGATCGCGCGTAAGCTCAAAAATTTAGCACGGAAGCTCAAAAGCGAAGCTCAAAATATTATTGTAATTGCCTCACAAATTAATATCCCTGATAGCCTCAGTGAGTTTTTCTCGATTTTAGAATTTCCGCTTCCTAATCCTAATGAATTACGAACTGAGATCGAGCAAATTGCCTGTTCTGTTAATGATGCTAATCCGACTTGCGATATTCAGTTAGACAAGCAAGCGATCGATGATCTCGTGCGGGCTGGACAAGGCTTATCGCTAGAGAAAATGCGGCGGGTATTGGCAAAAGCGATCGCTGAAAATGGAAGCTTACGTCCTGAAGATGTAGAACTAATTCTCGAAGAAAAGCGTCAAAGCATTCGTCAAACTCAAATTTTAGAATTCTATCCATCGACTACCGAAATTAGTGATATTGGCGGTTTAGATAATCTCAAAGAATGGCTATTGCGTCGGGGGAGTGCCTTTAGCGATCGCGCCCGTAAGTATGGATTGCCTCATCCACGGGGCTTATTACTAGCAGGTATTCAAGGCACAGGCAAATCGCTCACTGCTAAAGCAATTTCCCATCATTGGCATCTGCCATTATTACGCCTTGATGTCGGTCGGCTATTTGCAGGAATAGTCGGCGAGAGCGAATCTCGCACCCGTCAGATGATTCAGCTTGCTGAAGCTCTCTCTCCATGCGTATTATGGATTGATGAAATTGATAAAGCCTTCGCAGGAACTGATGGTCGTGGCGATTCAGGCACGACTAACCGCGTGTTTGGCACATTTCTAACATGGATGGCTGAAAAAACTTCGCCTGTATTTGTGGTAGCGACTGCCAATAATATTCGCACCTTACCGCCTGAACTATTGCGAAAAGGTAGATTTGATGAGGTCTTTTTTGTAGGACTGCCCAATCAAGAAGAGCGATCGCAGATTTTCTCTGTCCACTTGAGCAAATACCGTCCCCACAATACTCGTGCCTACGACATTGATCGCCTTGCTTACGAAACGCCTGATTTCTCAGGCGCCGAAATCGAACAAGGCATCATCGAAGCGATGCATATCGGCTTTAGTCAAAATCGCGATTTTAGCAACGATGATATTCTTGAAGCAGCTAGTCAGATTGTCCCACTAGCTCAAACTGCCCAACAGGAAATTCAAGTTCTCCAAGAATGGGCAGCCTCAGGCAAAGCAAGATTAGCTTCGCGACAGAATGTATTTAGAGGATAAATTAAAAACAGTGTAAAGCTGTATTTTTACTTAGTGACGGCAAACTTAAACTTTCCTACTAGGTAGCCTGATGCGCCAGCAGCAAACTCACAGGTTTTCATAAACAACATTCCAATTCCTAACAGTGGATTCTTGAAAAGCTTGATCGGATTTGCAAAAAAAACTCCGTACCTGCGAATAATTGAAGTCTGTTTGCGCAATCGATCCTGATTCGTATCTTTACGGATGTATAAATTCAATGTTTTTGCATAGTAAAATTTTTTGCGGCAAGATGTTAATAAATCCAATTTACGTTCATTGTGATATATCAATGTTTTGACTCGACTAACGCTTTTTGAGCCATATTTTGACTCAACACGGTTGGGGAGATCGTAATCTTCCCATCCAGTCATGGACTCATCATATCCACCAGCCTCAAGATACGCATTCTTATCAAAAAATCTAGAAGCTTCTTGCCAGTCAATACCGCTATAAAAAGATCTTTCTAGCTTTTTACATTGCGCCCATATCCCTTCTCCAAAAGATTCTTCAGGAATAATTAACGTCTTAATTTGGGCATCTTCTTGAATAGCATCAACGCATGCTTGTACAACGCCTTTAGTCAACACCATATCACTATCAATTATCAGAACATATTCCCCATGAGACTGATGAACTCCAAAGTTCCTCTGAGCACTTCTTTCGTTCCCTTTAGTATAAACAAAATCAGTATATTTCTTAGCGATCGCTTGTGTATCGTCCTGCGAGCTATTATCTACGACAATGAGTTCAGTTTTCTCATAAGATTGAGCAAGAATAGATTTTAAGCATTCTTCTAAACAGTCGGCAGAATTATAAGTTGGAACTATAACTGACACTAATGGATTATGCATAGATTTTTTCTTTGTTCAAATTGATGTATATAAAGGGTTTGAGAAAAATGCTTAGGAGCCTAATATAAAGCTCATTTTTTTGAGTAAAAAGTAAATACTCGGTCTAAAGCATTCTTGATAGTAGGGTCTTGCGTTAGCTGATGATAGTAGCTTAGTCCTTGAACTAACGCTAAATAGTCCACGCTTTTCTCCTTATCAAAGTAAGTTTCTCCACCAACAAAAACTCTTGTGTTTCCTTTAGTTGAAATTTCGCCACTAGGCAAAATATAACCCAATTCTAACTTAACAGCGCGATTAATCGTATCCCAAACGATAACACGTTGACTAGATTGAGAGCTCAAGTTGGTATAGTACAGCGTTGCTTCTTGTAAAGAGACCCCTTGATAGCTGCTATCAAATCCATTTTTTTCTAGAAATGCTCCTGTTGTATTTTGTTGCTGCAAGGACAACATGGCAAACTTTTCTCCTAATCGAACTGCATCTTTGCGATCTAGCGCTCTTCCTGTTAGGTAGAAGGCATTAGCATCTTTCCATAAGCGATTGGTTGCTCTGCCATTACCATCTCCTTTGATTAATTCAGATTCTTGCGCCATGAGCCAAGTTAAAGAGTTAGAAATTTGTGGCTGCATCTGACCAACCTTTACCCGCAGATATTCAGTTTCTTTACTTTCCTGAAACCATCTTGATTTTTGGCAAAGTACCAAGCTATGACCAACATCATTTAAATAGAAGGCAACACTTGATGGCGAACTCTTACCTTTACTTTTGGGTGAAAAGTCGTTAAAGCTACCGTCATTTTGCTGAAAAGATAAGGGATATCCAATACTTTTGATGCCAATGTCAACCATCGCCACATTTTTAGTTAAAATTCCATAGGCAATAAATCGACTCGAATAGCGTTGAAAGCCCACAGACATAAATCCTTGTCTATTTCGCCCAATAGCACCGTTCTGATTATCGATAACTACGGCTTTTACCAAAAAACTCAACAAGTTGGGATCGATTTTGGTGAGCACGTTCCATTGTGAATTCGCAGGCGTTTGGGCTTCGGCGAAATGAAATTCACTTGAGGTTGATTTAAATTCATCTGACAAAAGGCTAAAAGATATACAAATCGCCGTGATGGCTAATAAATATTTTGGGTTCATCAATTTTGCTCGCATCATTTTATAGTTTTCAAACCTTTGGTATCTAGTAACAAAATTATGGCTCCAGGAAGCGCAAGAATCCAGCCAAGTATAGTAAAAGTAAGGGATAACAGCACAGCTTGCTCTGCTGTTAAACCAATACGACTAAATAGATAAGCCCATAATCCTTCTTGAATACCTAAACCCCCTAAAGAAATTGGAAGTAAAGTCACGACAATAGAGATAGGAGTAAACACTAAAAGCTCTAAATAAGATATGGGAATCTTAAGTTGTTGTGCAAGAAGATATTGATAAAAAATTACTGACAATTGAATAACAAAGGAAAGCGATATAGCAACCATCAATGACTGACGATGTTTAAGAAATTGAATAACAATAAATTGAATCTTGGCTAGGCGCTCGTGAATCTTGCCGAGTTTTAGCTTAAATAACCAAGGTGTACTCCACCTCAGTAAGTAAGGACTGGCAATTAATAGAAATCCCCCCCAAACAACGCTAGCACAGGCAAAGAATAACAGAATAATATCCCAACTGCCAATAATTTTTAGCGCTGGTGGGATGCCCACAAGAGCAAGAATAAAAACTGCTGCTAATCCTGAGAATCTTTCTAAAAAAACGGATGAGAATGCTGCTTCAGGGTCATTGATCGCTTTAGTAACCCGATAAACCCGATAAACATCTCCACCTACAGAACTTGGTAAAAAGATGCTAACAAACATACCTGCAAAATAACTGCTGAGCAAATAGCGGATTGGTACTTTATAACTTGCGGAACTCAGTACAACTTGCCATCGTAAACAACTGAGCCATTGACAGCCTGTATAAAAAAGTAGAGCAGAAATGACAAAAGGGACAGAAAGATATTGAATGCGGATGAAAACTTGATTAAGGTCGATGCGTGTAAAAATAAAGGCAAGCAGCCCAATACTCACTGCTGATTTTAAGACTATTGGCAACTTATCTTTCATAAATAAATCTTGGGTTTCTCAGTAGTTTAGATGAAATTTAATAATTTCCCAGATCTTTTCCTTGATTTATCTCTTTTGGAAGAATACCATCCGCTTTTTGCCATAAACGTAGTCGCACACCATAGGGTTCAAAAACTGAATGCCCCAGCGATCGCACATAATCATATAATTGCCGTTGATTTGGTTCATTAGGTTGGGGATTGTCATCTAACTGAATCCAGACGCGGTTTGATTTTTCTAAAATAGCGATAAATTGATCAACGCTATTAATTACTTGCCCTCCAGCCCACCGATCAATAAGCCGACCCTGATCTAAATAAAAACCATCAAGGCTCAAAATGCCCTGAGATGGCAGGAAATAGTCTAGTTTACCCAAAGTAATAGCTGCTGCTGCTGGCAAGTTAGCAACAACAACATCTTCAGGCTGTAGATGTTGTTGTACGTATTCAAATAATTGGGGGTTTTGTCTTGCTAAAGCCTCTTGATAGCCAGCTAATACTCGACTAGGTTCAAGATTGCTGGCAAGCAGAAGGATCACACTGCATAAAGCGATCGCTCTTAACGGTAGTAAGCCATGGATCGCATTTTCTAGCGATCGCCCTAAGCTACCTAAGATACAAAATGCACTATAAATCGATAAAATTACAAAAAGCGGGTAGATACCAAAAGTATAGCGGGGAGAAATCTGAATTACTAAAAGCGTAATTGACAGTAAAAATATGCAAACACTACTAAATAAAAAGATTAATTTGCCATTTTTTTTAATCAAAAAGTAAGCAAAACCTAACAAGAAAAACAAGCTATAAAGTATATTGATTCTGCTATTGCCAACCAAGAATCCTTCGGCAAAACCAGTGATTTCGCCAAGATGTAGCTTGATTTGTATAGATGAGCCACTCGATATGCCGACTGGAGGAGTCAAACAACGAATTAGAAAGAAAATGATATTAAAAGCAAAGATTGACATCATGATTATGCTACCTAGCACAATTGACCAGTCTTGTTTTAGGCTAAATGGGCGGTAAAAACACAAAAAACCGATTAGAAAGCATGGCAAAAGCGTTACATAACCCTCTTGGGTTAGCAGAAGTGCCAGAGTCGACACAAAAAACAGATTTTGATAAGTTCTTCCTTCTTTAAAAATAAATCCCTTTGCAAAGAACCAGAAGGAAAACATCACATTCATTTGCAAGAATTGGTAAAACCGCGTATTGCGTGAAATCGCTAATTCCCACGGATCGATCGCTAAAATTGCCGTGATTAACAAGGCTAACCAAACCTTGCCCGTAAACTTGCGAGCTATAAAAAAGGCTACGGCTAAAGTGATCGTCCCAAAAATTACGGATGAAAATCGAGCATTTTCAGAAGAATATCCGACTAACTTTAACCAAAGAGCTACCGCATAGTGATAGAGAGGGCCGCGAGTATACCAAATTCCTGAGGTTGCTACAGGCGCACCTGTCCGCAAAATCCCCCTAATTGCGTCAAGAGATGTATTCTCATCAGAGTCTCTGGCTGTAGCTTCAAGATTATAGGCTCTTAGACCAAAACCTACTAAAATAATAATTATGAGTGGAATCCATTGTCTCAAACTAGATAATTGAAACTGCTTGGATAGCCTATTCCATTTGCTATGTGTAATGGAATCGCTATTTGCTGTGTCAAGTATACTAGCGCCCCTATTTAGCCAAAAGCTCCAGAACAAGGTAAAAACTTGAATACTAATAAAACCAAGTAAAATTAGCATGTTAGTGGAAGGCTGAGCAAAGATTAGCCCTTGTTCCGATTCAGCATAGCGATGTTTAATCAACCCCATCCCGATTAAAAATAACGTCCCTGGCAACATTAAGGCAGTTCCTGCACTAAACGTCTTCATGCCACCGCGATAACCTAATCCGACTCTTCCCAGTAGCCAAGCATAAACAACAGCTAAGCCGATGCCTAGTAATTGCCACAGACTATTGCGCCACAAAAAATCAGGATAATTGAGCAGATAAGCATTGCCTTCAAATCGCCGATCAAACTCTCGCGGGTCGGCATGGTTAAGAGCGATCGCGCGATCCTGCAACGCATCAGAATTAATTTGAAAATTTGGCTTTGAGGAGGTTTTCCAGTTTGTATCCGTGGCAATTTGGGAAACAATCTCTCCCGATGGTGTCTCTAACCAACCATCTAAGAAGAAGCTCAAGGGTTTATTTTGGAAAATAGATGACCCTGTATCAAAAGGCTTGGCAAGTCTCACACTTAGGATATTCTGACCTTTTTTGATCAAATTAGTAACTTCAAATAGATGTAATTGATTTTTGTCATCGCTTTGATAGGACTGAATCATGTGATCATTGATCAATAATGAATATTCGCCATCGCCAGCAAAACGAATAAAAGAACGTCCCTGCGTTTGGGGAATATCCCACATTCCCTGCATCCAAAACTCTCCCTTATTACTTTCATTTCCCGTAATCCAAGAGCCTGTAAGAATACGATCATAAAGAGTCTGACTTACTCGACTGAAAGTTTTTTCTGAAATTACATCAGCGACCTTAGCTTCAACCCAACTTTCGTCTGGGAAATTTGGGTTGAGCCAAGAAATCTGATGGTGATTTTCGGCAAGAGTCGAAACTTTCCACCTAGCTTCACCAGTTGTCAAGTTTAATGGCTTCGCTCCATTTTTGCCATAGATATAACCTTCCACAGCCACGCGAACACTCTTTTGAGCTTTCTGTACCTCTAGCGCAATAACATTTTTACCTGCATGAAGATCTTTAGATAAATCTACATAAAAAGATTGTTTCCAGTTGTGCGGATATCCAATGAAGCGATTCTCAAGACGAACCCGATAGGGAGCGCTATCATTAATATCTTGATTAGGAAAAGTATTGCGACTCGCAAATGATAGCGAACTATTAGAGGTAGTTAATTGTCGTCCAAGTTGTTTCCCATTGACGTAGAGAATAAAGCTATTGTCGGCACTCAGCCTTAACCATGCGCCCTGAACATCATCCGTTAGATATAATGTTTGACGCGCATAAAGTCGATAGCTTGGTTGCAATGGTTCAATCCATCGCACATTTGGAGACCAAGTCACAGGATTAATAGGTGTAGGCATTTTATCCCATATCGAGAAGCCCAACATTCCTAATAAACAACCCAAAGTTATAACTAGAGCTAGGTTTACAAGAATACGTCCAATTTGCTTCATGACTCTGCCTCAATAACATCTTTCCATGCGCCATCATCAACTGACTGACGATAACGCTTCCATGCTTTTTCAAAATTATTGTCCTTAAAATCTTTCCAAGAGAGATGTAAATAAGCTTGACCAATTAACGCCGAACGAGGACGTTGAGCTATTTTTTGGCTTTGGATAATCTTTAGAGCTTTATTCGCAGACTTATCAAATTCACCATTAATAGCCCTAGCCAGCATTAAATCATAAAGAGCTTCAGTGTGATTTGGGAAAATCTGTAGCGTTCGCTCAAAAAAATCTGTCGATGTCTCAGCATTTTGCCGTTTAGGAGCGTTGAAATTGTTGACACCACGAGCTAAAATTACTGTAGCTAAATATCCTCTCACTAAAAAACTTTTGGGTTGGAGTGTAAGAGAATTTTGAAAATGAGTTTCAGCATTTAGCAAGTCAGATTGGCGATAACTTTCTAACCCTTTCCCAAATTCAATTAAATATGGTTCGGGTTGATCATTATAATAGCCAGACTTTGCCAACCTTTCTAAAAAATATT
>Ga0209181_10008759_pt1 | contig 13490 bp, 10 predicted proteins | sample MAT05_FD_187208 | JGI IMG/M metagenome (GOLD analysis project Ga0209181, IMG submission 187208) | Freshwater microbial communities from Lake Fryxell liftoff mats and glacier meltwater in Antarctica - MAT-05 (SPAdes) (version 2) | ecosystem: Environmental > Aquatic > Freshwater > Ice > Liftoff... | reverse complement strand
ACCATCGCCAACGGCGCCGACGCATGGCGCACGGAAAAGTTCACCCTCGGCAACCCCGCCGACCTCGCCGCCAGCGCACTCGACGTGGATGCCGACGGCGACGGCCTGCTGAACCTCTCCGAATACGCCACCGATACACCGCCGAAAACCCCCGGCCTCGCCCGCCTGCCCGTCCGGCAGATCGTGAATGACGCCGGCAGCGACTATCTCGCGCTGCAGTTCGTCATTTCAAGGTGGGCGACCGACATCACCTTCCGCGTCGAAGTCACGCCCGACCTCGGCGGTCTCTGGAGTCAGATCGATCCTGCGAATCCCACCTGCCTCGTCAGCGAGCAGGACAACGTGCCGTCCTTCAGCCTCAAGACCGTCACCGTCCGCGACCTCCTGCCGATGGACACCGGCCCGCGCTTCATGCGCCTGCGGGTGACGAAGTGACGGGACGCGCTGACATCACCTGCCAGCGCATCGACCCTCGCCCGGGCAACTGGATCGAGGACACACTCGCCCACCCGGCACATCCCATCAGCCCCGCACCTTCGCGCCTGCAAATCCTCTTCCACCCGGGCATTGGCGTGGCTGCATGCGAGTGTGTGAGCGTGGTGAACATCTCACCGGCGAAGAGCCATCGGTCTTACTTCCCGGCGCGATAACCTTTCCACAGCCACTCCAACGCGCCCGGCAAAAGCTGCGGCTTCGCGGGGCCGATGCCATGGCCGGCGTTCAGGCAATAGACGTATTGGTAGTGGTAGCCTTTGGCCTTCAAAACCTTCGCCATGCGGTTGTTCGCTTCCACCCAGTCGTGCATGTCGTCGCGCATGACATTGGGGTTGAGCAGGTCGCGGTCGCCGACAGCCATCCAGATGCGGAGGGGCTTCGCGGGGCTTTCGGGGATGAGCTTGCTGTGGAAGCCCCACGCGCCATCGGGCGTCTCGGGATTGAAGGGCCACTGCTGGTTCACATAGGTGCCGGAGGTGGTGAGCACGCGGTGATATAAATCGGTGCGATACCACGCCATCGCGAGTGCGGCGGAACCACCGGAACTGCTGCCCATCGCCGCACGGCCTTCGGGATCCTTGGTGAGTTTGACGCCCGCATTTTTCTCAACAAGCGGCAGCACTTCATTCTCGATGAACTCGGCATACAGGCCGGACATCGTGTCGTATTCGCGACCGCGCTCATGGCCTTGTGCATCGCCTCCGCCGCTGGAGATCAGGATGGCGATCATGGCGGGCACGCGCTTCTGCGCGATGAGGTTGTCGAGGATGTGCGGCAGCGTCATGTCCGGCTTTCCGCGCGGCCCGTCGTGCGCGACGATGAACGGTGCGTCGGAGCCGGCGACATATTGCGCGGGGATGTAAACGGTGACGGTGCGCTGGTAATCGATGGGATAAGTCTCGACGATGAGCGTCTTGGGATTCTTCAGATCCACGGTGCCGAACACCTCGCGCGCGATGCCCGGGTTGAACAGCTTGCAGTCCTTCGACTCCATCGTGAACTGCTGCACCTTCCCCTGCGGCACGCCTTCGACGACTTTGGTCTCCGCTGCTGGCGTGTAGTCCGGGCCGACGACGAAATCACCGTCGGCATTCACGGGCGGAGTCGTGCCGGGCTGGCCATCGAGCCGCGTAAACTTCGGCGCTCCCGGCGCATCGAACGGACGCGTCGGAGGCGTGGGGCGTTCGGGCTTCTTCTCCTTGTTCTGAGCGAGCACGGAAAGGGTGAGTGCGGCGAGACTGAGGCAGAGGAGATACGAGGGAAACGCATGGGATGAAGATTGGAGATTGGACGCAACTTGGCGAAGGCCTACTTCGCTTCGACGACGTCGATGACGTTGAGCTGGATGAACTGGCCGTTGAAGGGCTGCGGGGCAGGGGGCACGTCGGGGACGACCAGCTTGTCGTAGTTCGTGATCATGCGGCCGTTCTGGCCGTTGCCGTGAAAGGTCAGCGTGGCGCCGCCTTCGATCTCGATGGTCCTGGTGTAATCGATCGTGAAGATCTTGTGGCCGACCTTGTCCTGGCGGTTGAAGAAAAAGTGCGACGCGGGCGCGGAGACCGTGAGCTGGTAGATGTTGTAGGTCGCGTTGTTCGGCTCGCCGCCGATGGTGAAATAGTCGCCGTCCTGCTTGCCGTCCTTGTACATCATCGGTTCGACGACGCCGCGCACGCGGATGGTGACCTTGTAACGTTTGCCCGCTTCGCCGCCGAACTTTTTGACGTCGGTGAATTTGTCATTCGTCGCTGGATCATTCGTCGTGCGCGCCGAGATGCCGTCCGCACCCGCCTTGGGATTTTCCGGCATCGGGTCCTTGCACGGGAATTCGTAGCGGTAGCCGTCGATGGAGGCTGCGACCTTTTTCAGATCGTCGGCGGATGCGGGAGCAGCGGCGAGCAAGGTGGCGGCGAGGGAAAGTGCGAGGATGGGGAGTTTCATGGCGGGAACCTTGGCGGCTCCAGTGACGCGATGGAAGCGTGTTTCTCGCGCTCCTCTTTCGTCCGCGGAGCCAGGCCAGGGGTGTGCCATACAATACTTTTACAACGCCGAGAATGACAGTGTCCGCAAGTTCCCGCAGAGTCGGTGCACCATGAAAATCCACACGCCCACCGTCCTGCTGGCCTCTGCGTTTATTTCCCTCGCGGAGGAGACTGCCGTGCGTCCGCAAATTGATTCGGTGGGCTTGTTCAAGAATGGGCTGTGTGTGGTGAAGTGTTCCTTCACTGCGGACCGTGTGGGGGACTTCGTCTGGAATGAGCCTCCACGCGCGGTGCATGGGACTTTTCTGGTGGAGTCGGAAGGCGGCGTGACCGTGCGGTCCACGATGCGCAAGGCGGCCAATTCCGCCGAGGCCAGCCTCCCGACGGGAAGTCTGCAGGCGGATCTCGCGGGCGCGGAGGTGAAGATCACGCTTGCGCCCGATGAGACCAAGGCGGGCACGATTGTGACCGGGAAGGTGTGGACGATGCCGGAGCCGAAGCCGGAGCCGCGGGTGTGGGGTTCTCAGGACGGCGCGGGCGATCCATATGGGAGAACTGGCTACAATGCACGCGCCGCCGTCGCGCCGGTTCCGACGACGGGAGGATTCCTGGTACTCGAAGGGGACAAGGGCGCGAGGGAGTTCATCGCGCTCGGGCGCATTGGGCGGGTGGAGATTCTCAATCCAGGGGTCGTGCGACAGCGCCTTCCGGACAAGCCGGCGATGATTTTCACCCTGGCGAAACCGGGCCCGGTGAAACTTTCCTATCTCACCCGGGGCGCGAGCTGGGCACCGGCTTACTTTGTGGACTTGACCGATGCGAAGAGTCTCCGCATCCGGCAGACGGCAGTCGTGAAAAATGAGCTGATGCCGCTCACGGGCGCGGAGCTGTCGCTCATTTCCGGGTTTCCGAATGTGGAGTTCGGCCATGTGGATTCGCCGCTGTGGCAGGGTGGTTCGCTGGCGGCGTTTTTCCAACAGATCAGCCACAAGCCCGGTGCGCGGGGCGGTGCGTTGAGTCAGCAGCTTGTCACGAACAATGACAGCTCCGGGGCGGACATGGGTGCTCTGCTCCCTGCCGCCGATGAGGCGGGTGCGACCAGCCAGGATCTCCATTTTGAAAGTCTCGGAAAGCGCACGCTGGAACTGGGCGACGCGCTCTCGCTGGACGTGGCCTCGGGGGAAACGGCGTATGAGCGTGTCGTCGAGTGGGCCATCGCCGACAAGCGCGATCCGTATGGGAATTACCTGCATGCCAGCCGTGGCGAACCCGTGCAATCATCGGACGCTTGGGACTCGGTCATCTTCCAGAACCCGCTGAAGTTCCCCATGACGACGGCCTCGGCGACGATTCGCGAGGCCGGGCAGTTCCGTGGACAAAGTCAGAGCAACTGGACCAATCCCGGGCAGCGCAGTTGCCTGCACATTACCAAGGCGCTGAGCCTACAGACCGACCACACCGAGATCGAGGAATCGGGCAAGCGCGAGAATGAGATCTGGATCGGAGGCCGCAGGTATTATCGCACGACAGTGAAAGCGGAGGCGACGGCGCGCAATTTCCGCAACTCGCCGGTGACGCTGCTGATGAAGGCGCAGTTCTCCGGCGCACTCATAGAAGCGGAGGAGAAACCGGGCGATACGCTCCGGCATGAAGGCGTCTTCAGCGTGAACCCGCGCCACGAACTCGAATGGAAGCTCACGCTCAAACCCGGCGCTGAGAAGAAGGTCGTGTATCGTTACACTGTGCTGGTTTCGTCCTAGTGGATCGAGCGTCGTGGATCAGCGGAAGATCCGCGCGGGAAATTAAAGCGACTCTGTTCCGTGGACAGGTACTAGAGCGGCGCGATGCGCATGTTGCGGTATTCGCACTTCATCTCCACGCCGGGGTGGATTTGCAGACCGAGCGGTGCGGTGCCGGAGAATTTTGCATCCGTGTATTCCGAAGCCTTCTGGCCGTTGATCCAACACGTGAAGGTGTCGCCCTTTGCCTGAATACGGAAGGTGTTCCATTCACCCTCGGGCTTCATGAGCGTCTTCGCCTCCTTGGCCTGTCCCGCCTCGGGGTACTTGCCGACATAAAATGAACCGGACATGTCCACCTTCAGGCTGCCGGAGATGCCGAGCTGGAGCTGGATCTTTGGGTTCCTCATTTCGATCCCGGTATCGACGCCGCGCGGCGGCGTGCCTTTCCACCGCACGTCGAACTCGATCACGAAATCGCCGTATTCCTTCCCGGTCCGCAGGTAGTTGCCTTTCTTCGCGGCGTTGTTCTCACCGATGAGCACGCCGTTCTCGACGCGCCAAAATTCCGCAGCTCCCTCGGACTTGAAGTTGGTGAGATCCTTGCCGTTGAACAGTGGCTCGAGTTTCGGCTCGTCGGCGGAGCAGGAGACAGCGAGAACGAGGGACAGGGCGAAGACGGGGAGTTTCATTGCAGCGATGCTGACGGCTTCGGCGACGCGAAGGAAGCAAGTTTCTTCCACGACAGTTTCGTCCACGCCGTTTGCATTCACGCCGCCAGCGCCGACGGAATTTGCGCGACCCGGCGCGGCCTCCAAAGTTTTGCCGTGGGAGGCTCTTGCAAAACCTACACGGTCACCGACGCGCGGCGTCATCGCGCAGAGGAGTGAAGGCATCTCGCCCTCTTACGGCTGAGGTTTTGCAAGAGCCTCGTGGGACAGCGACTTTGAACCGCTGCAACGTACGGAGAACGCAGGCGGCGACGTAACGCGCTCGAAGTCTCCCCGCGCGCGCTCACGCTGCCTCCGAGTTCAGAACGGCGCCAGAATCCGACCTTCGAGTCAGAGTTGAAACTGCCCCCGCTGATCAGGCGATGATCTCCTTCGCCACGTCGCCGTAAACATCCGTGAGGCGGAAATCGCGACCGGCGTAGCGATAGGTGAGCTTGGTGTGTTCGATGCCGAGCAGGTGCAGGATGGTGGCGTGCAGATCATGCGTGCCGACTTTGCCGACGACGGACGTGCCGCCGGTTTCGTCCGTGCCGCCGTAACGCAGGCCGCCTTTCACGCCGCCGCCGGCCATCCACATGGAATAGCCGGTGTTGTTGTGCCGCCGTCCGTCGCCGCCATTGGCCTGGTCCTGCGGGCTGCGTCCGAATTCTCCGCCCCAGAGCACGAGCGTGTCCTTGAGCATGTCGCGCTCCTTCAGATCCTGGAGCAGCGCGGCAATGGGGCGGTCGATGCCGCCGCAGTTCTTGGTGAGGGATGCCTTCAGGTTGCTGTGCTGGTCCCATCCGCCTTTGCTGACCTGGATGAAACGGACGCCGGACTCGGCGAGCCGCCGGGCCATGAGGCATTGGGTGCCGAAATCATTCGTGGTGCCGTTGCCGATTCCGTAGCGCTCGCGCGTCGCGGCGTTTTCAGCAGCGAGGTCGAGCACGGTGGGCACGGAGGTCTGCATGCGGTAGGCGAGCTCGAAGGATTGGATGACGCCGTCGAGTTCGGTATTGCCGGGGTGTTTTCCGAGCATGTCGCGGTTCATTCCCTGGATGAGATCGATCTGCTCGCGCTGGCGCTGGCCGGCGAGGTGCCGGTTGAGGATGTCGGGGATGCCGCCGACGGTGAGATCGACGCGCGTGCCCTGGTACGACGCGGGAAGGAACGATGAGCCGTAGTTTTGCGCACCGCCGAGGGGCACGGGATTGATGGTGACGTAGCCGGGGAGCTCCTGATTCTCCGAACCCAGTCCGTAGGTGACCCACGAGCCCATCGAGGGCCGGACGAAATTCACGCTGCCGGTGTGCAGCGCGATGGTGGCCTGCGGGTGGGCGGCGTTCGAGGTGTGCATGCCATTGAGCAGGCAGAGGTCGTCGGCGTGGCGGCTCAGTTCGGGAAACAGCGAGCTGATGGGCAGTCCGCTTTTGCCCTGCGGCGTGAATTCAAACTGCGGCGCGAGCAGGACGCCGGCCTTCGTCTTGCCGTCGGGAGACGCGGCGGCGGTCTTGCCGGCGTTCGCCTTCAGCTCGGGCTTCCAGTCGAAGGTATCGAGATGGCTCGGCCCGCCCTGCATGAAGAGGAAAATGACGCGCTTGGCCCTCGCGGGAAACTGCGGCGGTCTCGCTGCGAGCGGCGAAGTGTAGGCTCCGGCGGCTAGCGCCTTCTCGGCGTTCATCGCGGCAAAGGCGAGCCAGCCGAAGCCAGCCGCAGTTTTTTGCAGCATGCCGCGGCGGGTGAGAGGAGTGAAGGTGTTGCGACAGGTGTTCATGGGATGCGATGGGTGGCTGGTTTACGGAATGTAACGGAACTCGGCGGCGGAATAGAGCGCCTGGGTCAGCGCTGCCAGACTGCTCTGGCGCTCCTCGCCAGGGCGGAGGAATTCCAGCGCACGCTGGCTTTCCGCCTCGGTCGGATAGCGGCACAATGCATACGCGTAGGCTTGGCGAACCCTCGCCTTATCGTCAGGCAGGTTTTGGGCGATGACGCGCTCGGCAGCGCGCCTGGCGACATTGACGACGAAGGGATTGTTCAACAGGAACAGCGCCTGCGGTGCGACGGTGGTGACATCGCGGTGACCATTCACCTGATCCGGCTCGGCAAAATCGAACACGGTGAACATGCCGGGCAGCCTCGACCGGAACACGGGCAGATAGACGGTGCGCATCGGTTGCGCGATGGGATCGCGCTTGCCATTGCCGTTGTCCTTCCCCTTCGAGAGGTCGCTGCCGGCGGTGTAGTCAAAGGGCGCGCCGGCCGGTCTTTCATTCTTCAACATTCCGCCCGCGACGAGCAGCGAATCGCGGATCGCCTCGGATTCGAGACGGCGCAGGTTCGCCCGCCAGTGGAGCTGGTTGTCCTCGTCGGCCCTGGCGTTTGCCGCAATATGAGTGCCGCTGAGGCGATAGGTGCGGCTGAGCACGATTGAACGAATCAGTGACTTCACCGACCAGCCGCCGTCCATGAAGCGGGTCGCGAGATGATCGAGCAATTCCGGATGCGTCGGCGCCGCGCCGGAAGCGCCGAAATTATCCACGGTCTCGACCAGGCCGCGCCCGAGCAGATGCGCCCACACGCGATTCGCCATCACCCGCGCCGTGAGCGGATGGTCGCGCGAGGTGAGCCATTGCGCCAGCTCGCGTCTGCCACTGCCTGAGGCGGAAAGTGCGGGCGTGGACTTCTGCGTGAGAATCACCGGAAACGCGCGCGGCACGATGTCGCCCTTCATGTCCGGTTCGCCGCGCACGCGCAGCGCAAGATTCTCCACCTTGCCTTCGGCCGCGGCCATCGCCAGCGGGGCGTTCGGGTCGATCTTTTCCTCGTTGCCACCTTTCTTTTTCTTGTCCCCCTGCGCCGTGTTCGCCGCGGGATCCACACCGCCGAGCGCGACGAGCTGCCCGATGGTCTGCTGGAGTTGCTTTTTGATCTCCACGCGCCGCGCCTTGTCGAGATCCTTATTCTTGCCGGCATCCTGAAGTTGCTGAATCCGCTCCTTTAACCGCGCGATTTCAGCGGTGTCGGGAGCCTTCGCCTCCACCGCTGCGAGGAGATCGTCGGGCGTGGCGGGCGTGGCGGGCGTGGCGGGCGTGGCGGGCGTGGCGGGCGTGGCGGACAGCGGCGGCTCCAGGCGCGCGAGCAGGCCCAGTTGCGTATATTCCTTGTTGCCGCCCTGCCGGTTCTTCTGCCCGCTCAGCGTCGTCGTGCTGGCGAAAATCCCCGCCATCGCATAGTAGTCGGTCTGCGCGATCGGGTCGAACTTGTGGTCGTGGCAGCGTGCGCAGCCCATGGTGAGGCCCATCGTCGCGCGGCCCAGCGTGTCCATCTGGTCGTCGATGCGGTCGAGCTGGAATTGCTCGGCGTTGCGCTCATTCAGATCCATCGTGCCCAGCGCCAGCAGACCGGTCGCGATCACCTTCTGCTCGCGGTCCTGCGGATTCTTCGCCTCCATTAGATCCCCCGCGACTTGCTCGGCGAGGAACTCATTGTACGGCTTGTCCGCATTGAACGCATCGATCACATAGTTCCGATACCGCCAAGCAAACGGAAACGGCACATTGCGCGTCCGTCCCACCGAGTCCGCGTAACGCGCGACATCGAGCCAATGCCGGCCCCAGCGTTCACCGAAGCCCGGCGATGCAAGCAGCCGGTCCACCACTTTTGCCAGCGCCTGGTCGTCCGAAGCCTTGTCGTCCACGAAAGCATTCACCTCCTCCACCGTCGGCGGCAGCCCCGTCAGATCCAGCGTCAGCCGGCGGATCAAAGAATACCGATCCGCATCCGGCGCGGGCTTCAAGCCAGCGGCCTCGATCTTCGAAAGAATGAAGCGGTCCACATCATCGCGCACCCAGCCGGCATCCTTCACCTTTGGCACAGTCGGCTTCGTCACCGGCTGGAAAGACCAGTGCTTCCTCCCCTTTTCCCAATCGATCCCCGATGCCTTCACGATCTTCTTCCCCGTGCGCGGATCAGGAGCGCCGATCGCGATCCAACGCTCCAGCACCGCAATCTCGTCCGCGGAAAGCTGATACTTTGGCGGCATCTGGAGATCCTTGTTCGCATAGCGCACCGACTCCATCACCAGACTCGCGTTCGGCTTGCCCGGCTCAATCACATCACCCGAGTCGCCACCCGCCATCCAGCCTTCCTTCGAATCCAGCAACAAGCCGCCCTTCACTTTCTTCGAGTCCGTCGCGTGACATTCGTAGCAGTGCTTCGCCAAAAGCGGACGCACCTTCCCCTCGAAAAACGCCAGGTGCTCGGCTGAAGGGTCTGCCGCCTGCGCCAGAAATCCCGACGCGGCAAGAGTCAGCGAACAGGCCAGGACAGGATATTTCCGGAGGGATGCGTTCATGGTCACACACTAGACAGCGCAGCGATGCACAAATTAGACACCGGACATTTCCTCCGCCGGCCACCGACTGGTGCGCGCTTCGGCTTCGACACACGTCCGACGGAGGCCGCCGCAATCCGCAGATCAATCCAAGCCCACTCGCACGAGAAGAATGATAACCGCAGCCATCCCGATGCGGTACCAGCCAAAGCCCACGAACGTGTGACTGCGGACGTATCCGAGCAGCCAGCGCACGGCTAGGACCGATGAGACCGCCGCGACGATGCTCGCCACGATGAGCGGTCCCCAGAGGATCGGGACGACCGTCTTCGCCACGGCTCCGGCGATCTCCTGCTCCATCACGGCACCATGCATTTTCAGAGACTCGAGCAGCTTCAGCCCTCCCGCCGCGCACAGCGTCGGCACGCCGAGGAGAAAGGAGAACTCCGTCGCCTGCACGCGCCCGAGCCCGAGCACGAGCGCGATGATGATCGTGGCGCCCGAGCGCGATGTCCCAGGGAACGCCACTGCCGCAAGCTGCGCCGCGCCGAGGGCGATGGCGATGCCCCATGTCACTTCCTCCGCAGCTTTCTTTCCCCGGATGGATCGCTCGACGACCAGAAAGAGCACGCCGCCGACGCCCAGCGCGATCGCGATCGGCCAGACGGTGTGCGGCAACCGCAGGCCCATCTTCTTCATCAACAATCCGCCGCCTGCGGTGATGGCGAAGGCGACGGCCAGCTTCACAAAGTAGCCGCGCACCCCGGGCTCGCGCCAGCGCTTCAGCGAGCCGAGCCGGTCCTTGAAAAGCGGGAGCGCGGCAAGCACCGCGCCGACCTGGATGACGGCGTTGAAAAGCTCGCTGTGGAAGAACGTCTCGCTCAGGCGCACGCCATCCAGCTTCAGAAAATGCTCGGCGATAAGCAGGTGGCCCGTGGAGGACACGGGGATGAACTCGGTGATCCCTTCGACCAGCCCGAGGATGACGGCAATGAGGAGTAGCTGCATGAATGGTCGATCCGCCTGCACTGCCCGCGGAGCGGGCCCCACCGCGGCGATGATCCTCCGGCCCTAGACGGCCCTGTCTCCGCGCTCCTCGGTGCGAATCCGGATCGCTTCCTCGATTGGCAGGATGAAAATTTTGCCATCGCCGATCTTCCCGGTCTTGGCGGACTTGATGATGGCCTGCACGGCCTGATCGACCCGTTCATCGGGGAGAACGAGGTCGAATTTCACCTTCGGCAGGAAATCCACCGTGTACTCGCTGCCGCGGTAAATCTCCGTGTGTCCTTTCTGCCTGCCAAAGCCCTTCACCTCCGTGACGGTCAAGCCCTCCACGCCGATCTCGGCGAGTGCTTCCTTCACGTCTTCCAGTTTGAACGGCTTGATGATCGCCTCGATTTTCTTCATGAGGCAGACACGTCTAGCGGACGCGATTTGATTCGGCAAGCACTCCCTCTCCAGCACTCCCTCTCCAATTCCCAAGGCTGCCGTACCGAACGCGCGTTGTGCGGAGAAACAAGACTGCCGACAGGTGGTGTCACCAATGTCCTGACCGGCTCAACGTTCAACTTCCGAGGCCCAACTCCCAACTCCCATTGCTGCGCGATCCGATTCCAGCAACGTCCCGCTTGCTGCCGGATCCTCGACGTTGGGAGTCGGAAGTTGGGCGTTGAGCGCTGGGCGTTCGATGTTGAGCCCCGCGCAGCGGCCCTTCCCCGACGCACCTGCCGCCCGCTTCCTGATGCGTCGGCCCTATCCCGCGCACCACGGCGAATCACCACAATGGCGCCCTGCCCGCGGCGAACACCGTCCTCCAAAGCCACCAGAAAAGTGCCAGCACCACCACCAGTGCGACGATCCGCCAGAACGGCCCCGGCCCCCGTGGCGGTCCATAGCGCACCGTCCCGTCGGCCTCCACCTCGCCCTCATCTGGGAGATCCAGCGCATCGTACACATGTGCATCCTCCTTCCACCCCGACTCGTGGCACGCACCGCACTCCGGGCAAGCCTGCGCCTCCGGCGGCACATCCTGGCCGCAGACCGGACACACTTCCGGCGGTCTGCGCCTCACCATCGTCCCTCTCCGCGTTCATTCGCGCGCACACTGGCCGCATTCACCAGGTGGCGTTTGCCGAGCACCGCCCGCAGCGGATCGTCCTGTTCATCGCTGAAGCCGTAATGCAGATGCCGCACCCATCCCTCGGTGTGCCGGAACTTCCGCGCCTGCCGCCCCAGCGCTTGCGAGAACTCCGCCATCGTCCGCAGATAGCTGTCCATTCCCTGCGTCTTGTCCAGCCACTCCTTCTGCGAAGCATGGCACGCCAGCGCCGCCAGCTTCCGCGCATGCACCGTCGTCGTATCCACGAATGCCTCGGGGAAAACCCTCCGGCGCGTCGGCGTGCGCTGCCCGTGCGGCATCGCGTGATAAATCACACAGGGATCCAGACACGGCTTGCGCTGCGGTTGCGACCGGTAGTTCGGAATCCCGCGCGCAAAAGCCGCCGTCACCGCCAGTCGCGCGGCGATCATATGATCCTCCATATAATCCTGCAGCGCGTGCGTCAGCACGACACTCGGCCGCGCCTCCCGCACCACCGCACAGATCCGCCGTATATTCCGCTCCGTGTAAAAAATGCCGAGGTCCGCACAGATCGGCGCGTGCCATTGCGCACCCATCACCTTTGCGGCGGCCTGCGCCTCACGGCGTCGCGTCCGCGCCGTCTCCGCCGCGTTCATCACCGTGCTGCCCATGTTGCCGTCGGAAAGATTGAAGCAATGAATCTCCCAGCCGGCATCCCGCAGCAGCAGGAGGGTCCCGGCCATCACAAATTCGATGTCGTCTGGATGCGCGGCGATCGCGAGTGCGGAAGGCATGGCGCAAAACTGGATCGACACCCCTCCCCTTGCCCAGCGCAAACATCACCGCCGCGCCACATGGCCCAATCAACCCGAATCCACGGACAGGGCAATCGCATCAAAACCGCGGGAAGATCCGCAGGTGCGACGGCGACTGCCGGTGGCTCTCTGCTCCACGCCATCGCGCCACCGAGGTTGCAAACCGCGCCGACTTCCGGATGCTGCGCGGCTCAACATGATTTCACCCGACACCGGCGCGACCTCGGATTTTCCGGAAACCATCCGGAAGATTTTTTCACAGGACGGGCTGCTGTCGGAGGCGAAGAGCTTTGAGTATCGGCCGGAGCAGCAGGAGATGGCGGTGGCGATTGCGGAGGCGCTGGCGGAGCGGAAGCACCTCGTCGTGGAGGCGGGCACGGGCGTGGGGAAGTCGCTGGCGTATCTCATCCCGGCGATCCTGTGGGCGAAGCAGCACAACCGGAAGGCGGTCGTCTCCACGCACACGATCAATTTGCAGGAGCAGCTCATTTTCAAGGACATCCCGATCGTGCGGAAGGTGCTCGCGGGTTATTTTGAAAATCACCAGCCCGCAAATCCGCAGCCCGCTGCTGCCTCTCCGGCGGATGATTCCGCGCGCGATGAATTCAGCGCGGTGTTGTGGAAAGGGCGCGCGAATTACATCTGCCCGACGCGGCTCGATCGCGCGATGTCGCAGGCGGGCGAGCTTTTCACCTCGACGGAAACGGAGGAGCTGAAGCGCATCTGGGAGTGGGCGCAGAAGACCAAGGACGGCTCGCTGACGGATCTCGAAGTGGAGCCGGATTCGCACGTGTGGTCGCTCGTGTGCAGCGAGCCGCACATCTGCACGCCGAAGTCGTGCGGCTACAATCCGCGCTGCCATTACCAAAATATCCGCAAGCAGCTCGTGAGCGCGGACCTCGTGGTGATGAACCATACGCTGTTCTTCCTCAGCCTCGGCGGCATCGCGGAGCAGGACAAGGATGAGAGCGGCTACCTTTTTGCGAACGACTTCGTGATCTTCGACGAGGCGCACACCGTCGAGGGCGTCGCGTCGAAAATGACCGGTCTCAACGTCTCGCAATACGGCCTGCGCTACGCACTGCACCGGCTCTACAATCCGAAGACGAAGAAGGGCCTCTTCCAGGTGCTGCGAAATCCCGAGGGCGTGCGCGAGGTGAGCAACGCGCTCGAAAAGGCCGAGGAGTTTTTTGCGAAAGTCGGCACGAGCGCGGATTTCAAAAAGGGGCGCGAGTATCGCGTGCGGCAGCCGGACTTCGTGCCGGACACACTTTCCGCCGACCTCATCCGAGTGCAGACGCAGATCGTGAACACGATCAAGAAGTGTGGGCCGGAT
>Ga0209181_10008758_pt1 | contig 13491 bp, 13 predicted proteins | sample MAT05_FD_187208 | JGI IMG/M metagenome (GOLD analysis project Ga0209181, IMG submission 187208) | Freshwater microbial communities from Lake Fryxell liftoff mats and glacier meltwater in Antarctica - MAT-05 (SPAdes) (version 2) | ecosystem: Environmental > Aquatic > Freshwater > Ice > Liftoff... | reverse complement strand
GAGGCGCGGTTCGGTCGCTTCCAGCGCACCGACCGGCGGATGCGGCTGACCGACAAGTTGAAGCAGTACTTCGAAGCGGCCCGCCAGTCTGGTATCGTGAAGGCGGTGATCGTCGACGGGAGCTACACGACCGCGAAGGACGACCCGGAGGACGTGGACCTGATCGCCGTGCTCGTCGACGAGTTCGACTCGGCGCAGGAGTTGCGGCCGTACCAGCGAAACGTGATCGACAAGGCGGCGGTCCGCCGCGACTACAAGTTCGACCTGTTCGCGTACCGCGAAGCCGATCCGGGCTACGCCCAACTGCTCGCCGTGTTCACCGAGGTTCCGGTCAAGCACCGGCCCCTCACGGCGAAGGAATTCAAAGGCATGGCGAGGATACGGCTGTGATCGACTCGGACGCCGGGCTGAAGACGACCCGTTCGGTGCTCGCCCACTTCGAGGACGCGCTGCGCGGCTTGAACAGCGTGCGGGCGAAGTACCATCCCACGACGTTTGCCCTGCTCGCTGACCCGATCGTGGAAGCGATCCAGACCCACCGGGCGGAGATCGACGAGTACATCGGCCTCACCGCCGCCGTTCGGCCCGCCCCGCCGGCGGCCGCACCGGCGGACGGTCCGTTGGTCGGGGCGTGAGCGGGCGCGGCAGACGCGCGAACGGGGCGAGCCGCGCGGCGCCCGCCGCCGGGCTGGTTCGCGCCCTCGACCCGAGTATCGTCATGCGCCACCTCCACGCCTGCGCACTCCTCCTGATCGCCGCGTCCGCGGCGGCGGCCGCCGACTGGCCGCAGTTCGGCCGCGACGCCTCGCGGAACGGGGTCAGCCCCGAGAAGAACCCACCGACGTGGTGGCAACTCCCCGAGCGCGACGACGACAAGAAACCCCTCAAGCCGCCCCGGAACGTTCGCTGGGCGGCCGAGGTCAGCAGCAACGGGAGCTACTCGAACAGGATCATCGGCGACCCGGTCGTCGCCGGCGGGCTCGTCTGGGTCGGCGTCAACGAGGCCATCGACCTCGGCGAGGAGAAAGGGCTCGATCACCGCACCGCTCTCGTCTGCCTCGACGAGAAGACCGGCAAGGAACTGTTCCGCCGCCCCACCGGCCGCATCGTCGAATCCGGTCAGGACGGCCGCTGGCACGCGCACGGGTCGTCGCCGTGCGTCGAGGGCGACTCGCTCTGGGTGCTCACCAACCGCTCCGAAGTCGTGTGCCTCGACCTCGCCCCGCTGCGGACGCGAACCGGGCCGCCGCGCGAGCGGTGGGTGCTGGACACCAGGAAGACGCTCGGCGTCACGCCGGCCGCGGCGCTGTTCCCGCACCGCAGGTCGTCGCCGGCCGTCTACAAGGACTGGGTGTACGTCGGCACCGGGCACGGCCGCTGCGACTGGCGCGACCGGGTCGCCGACGCGCCGAGCTTCCTCTGCCTGGAGAAGGCCACCGGTAAGGTGGTGTGGGCCGACAAGTCGCCCGGCCAGAACATCATCCACATCCAGACCGCAAGCCCCACCGTCATCGAAGCCGGTGGGCGCGCCCAGGTCGTCGTCCCGCAGGGCGACGGCTGGGTGCGGGCGTTCGACCCGCCCACCGGCAAGCTCCTCTGGGAGTTCGACACCAACCCGCACGACGCCGTCTCACGGCACGAGGACTTCAACAACCCGCGGAACGAGTTGCTCGCGGCCGCGGTGTTCCACGGCGGGAAGCTCTACGTCGGCAACGGCTCGAACCCCGAGTTGTCCGACCCGCCGGGCTGGCTGTACTGCATCGACCCCACGCGGACCGGCGACATCAGTCCGGTTTTCACCCGCGGGCCGGACAAGGGGAAGGCGAACCCGAACAGCGGCATGGTGTGGAAATACGGCGGCGTGGGCCGGAGCGTGCCGAAGGACAAGTGGGGCCGCCACCCGGTGATCTTCGGCCGGACGCTCACCAACGTCGCCGTCGCCGACGGGTTGGTGATCGCCTGCGACGTGAGCGGGAGGGTCCACTGCCTCGACGCCGCGACCGGCCGTGTGTGCTGGACACACACAGACCGGGAGTTGTGTTCGATCCAGGGTTCGCCGCTGGTGGTCGGCGGGCGGGTGTACGTCGCCTCGTGCTACGGCGGGGTGTGGATGTTCGACCTGTCGCGGGAGAAGCGGGTGCTCGGACGCATCGGGGATGAGTTCTGGTCGCAGTGTTCGCCGGTGTTCGCCAACGGCACGCTGTACCTCGCGGACAACCAGCGCCTGTACGCGGTCGCCGGCGACGAGCGGCGGCCTAACGGCAGGTAGCAACGACAGATGCGTCAACTCGGGTAACAGGAACGGGCGTCGATTCGACCGCGTGACATGTTTCCGCGACCCGGTGGGGGGCGCGGCGGAAACAATGATTTCCGGCCGAACAAGATTATTCCTTGACTCGTGCCAGTTCCGCGGTGATGGCCCGGTGGCGCTGGCGGATGCCGTTGCGGAGTCGCTCCACCTGCCCCTTCAGGCTGAGCACCCCGCCCGGGTCCGCGGCCGCCACCGCCGGCCGAATCTTCGCCTCGGCCTCGTCCAGCCGCATCACCCAGCGCTCCGGCTCGAACACCGTCCGCATCACCTCGCGCATCCGCGCCCAGTAGCGGCGGCGCCCCTCCGGCGTCTCGATTATCGAGCGGGCGACTATACCTCCGAACCCCGGCAGCGCCGGGCCGTTCGGCTCGCCGAACATCTGGTCCATCCCCGACGGGATGAAGATCAGCTTGTTGCGCTCCGGGTCGTGGTAGATGCGGTAGTTGTTCGCCTTGAACGGGTAGCCGTCCCAGTCCCACATGATCGCCGACATCACCATGTAGCTGATGAACTGGTCCAGGTCGAGGACGCGCGACAGTTGCTCGATGCGCCGCTTGTGGTCGTTCTCCCGGGTCGCGGCGATGAGTGCCTTGAGGTCGCCGCGGTCCTTCACGTCGCCCTCGCCGGAGACGAGTTGCAGCGGCCGGTCGATGTCCTGGAGGAAGCCGCCGTCGTAGAAGTTGCCGTGGTTGTTCTTGAAGTGCTTCTTCAGGAAGTCCTTGTCGTAGCCTTCCTTGAGGTAGTAGAAGCCGAGCTTGCGGCCGTTCATCGTCACCGCGGCGTGGCCGATCCGCGCCGCCGGCACGCCGACGGCCCGCATCAGTTCGCCGCAGATCAGCTCGGAGAGGAAGCTGGGGTCTTGTGCCGAGTTGGCGAGGTGGAACTTGTCGAGGCCGCGCCAGCGCTGGCCGTCGGCGAACTTGTCCATGTTCAGGGTGAGGCCGGGCCGGCCGTCGAACCCCTGGAAGCTGCCGGCCGACCCGCGGAGGTGGATCGCCACGTTCTTGTACGTCTGACTCCCCTCCTTCACGGTGACCGCCACGTACTTGCGGTGGTCGCGGCGGAGCGAGTCGGCCTCCTTCGGGCCGACCTCCAGCACGATGCTGACGGGTTCGCCCTTGGCGAAGAAGGCGTCCACCTCCTCGGCGGGCGTCTTGGCCTTCTGCGCGGCGGCCGGCTGCCAGCCGCCGAGGACGGCGGCCGCGAGCGCCGCCGGGATCAGGAAACGGGCCATCATCAACCCTCAGTCTAACTGGGCTCGCGCCACTCGACGCTCTGCACGCCCTCGATGCGGCTCAGCTCGCCGATCAGCGTCACGGGCGCCACCCCGGGCCGCGGCCGGACGAGGTAGGTGTAGTCCACGGCGGCGCCCTGCTTGGCGGCGTCGGCGGCCTGGAACTTGACCTCGCGCAGGTGCTTGTCGAACGACGCGGCGAGGACCGGCTGCGGGTCGGTGCCGTTGGCCAGCCGCACCACCACCCGGGCCGGCTGGGCCACGGACCCGGTGCCGCCCCACAGGGCCAGCAGCGCGGCGGTGAGGCCGACGACCGGGATGCCGACCAGCGCGAAGCCGAGGAACCCGGCCCCGACGGCCATGCCGACGGCCACCGCGAAGATGACGAAGGCGGTGTCGCGGGTGTCGTCAACGACGGTGCGGAAGCGGACGATGGACAGCGCCCCGACGAGGCTGAACGCGCGCGCCGGGCTGTCGCCGATGACCTGCGTGACCAGTGCGATGAGGACGGTGAGGAGGACGAGGGTGGACGAGAACGGGGCGGCCTCGCTCCGGCTCTTCCTGCGGGTGAGGGCGTAGACGGCGGCGACCGCGACCCCGAGCACGCCGGCCAGCAGCAGCCGCACGGCCAGTTGCTCCGGCGTGGGGGGGATCGCCCGATCCGCCGGCGCGGGTCCGTACCACCAATCCATCCGTGGCCCCCTGCCGTGAGTGTTCCGTGAAGTATATCGCCGGCGCGGGGAGGGGGCGGGCGGGATTCCGGTTGACGCCGACGGCGCGACGGGTAAAAAGAGGGTGTCGGGCGTTTAGCTCAGTTGGCTAGAGTACCACATTGACATTGTGGGGGTCACTGGTTCAAGTCCAGTAACGCCCACTCGACACGCCGAAGCCGCAGCCGACCGGGCTGCGGCTTCGGCGTTTCCTGCGGGGCGGTGTTCCGGGCCGCCCGTCGTTTCCGGTTGCCGGCCGCGCGGCGGGGGCTTACATTCGGGAGCAACCCACCCCCGAACGGAAGCCCGCTCATGGCCCACGCCGCGTCCGGCCCCTCGTCCGCCCCGCCGCTCGACCCGCTCGTCCGCGGGCAACTCTCGGTGATGATGTTCCTCCAGTTCGCCGTCTGGGGGTCGTGGTTCGTCGTCTTCTTCCCGTACCTCCGCGGGCTCACGTTCACCGGCGAGCAGGCCGGGGCGCTGTTCGGGAACATGGCCCTCGGGGCCATCTTCTCGACCATCTTCGCCGGGTACGTCGCCGACCGGTTCATCGACAGCGAGAAGTTCATGGGCCTGTGCCACCTCCTCGGGGCCGGGTTCCTGTACCTCATCGCCACGACGCAAGACGCCGGCCAGTACTGGACGCTGTTCGCCCTCACGTTCGTGTACGCCCTGCTCTACAACCCGACGCTGGTGCTGGCGAACTCGATCACCTTCCGCCACGTCCCGGACGGCCAGCGCGACTTCCCCGGCGTCCGCGTCATGGGCACCCTCGGGTGGATCGCCGCCGGGTTCACCATCGACTTCGCGTTCGCCCGGGACGGCGGCAAGGCGTCGGACACGAACGGGCCGCTGCTGCTGGGCGCCGGCCTGTCGGCGGCGCTGGGGCTGTACAGCTTCATGCTGCCGAAGACCCCGCCGACCGCGAAGGCCGGCGACGCCGTGCCGTTCGTGAAGGCGCTCGGCCTGTTCAAGGACTTCTCGTTCGCCGTGTTCTTCCTCGTGTCGCTGGCGATCACCGTCGTGCTCGCCTTCTACTACTCCATCACCGGCGACTTCCTGGAGAAGGCGTGCGGGGTGACGAAGACCGGCTCGACGATGCTGATCGGCCAGGTGTGCGAGACGATCTTCCTGCCGCTGCTGCCGCTGTTCCTGTGGCGGTTCGGGATGAAGGGCGTGCTCGTGCTCGGGATGGCGTGCTGGGGCGTGCGCTACCTGTGCTTCGCCCACGCCGGGCCGGAGGGGATGGGGTTCGCGCTGGCGATCGTCGGCGTGGCGCTGCACGGGTTCTGCTTCGACTTCTTCTTCGCGGCCGGGTTCATCCACTGCGACAACGAGGCGCCGAAGGACATCCGGGCGAGCGCCCAGGCGCTGTTCAGCTTCCTCACCTACGGCGTCGGCATGTGGCTCGGCAGCATCCTCAGCGGCGTCCTGCTCGACAAGTACACCGACCCGGCGACGAAGGTGGTGGACTGGAACGGCTTCTGGATGGTGCCGAGCATCGGGGTATTCGTGTGCCTGGCGGTGTTCGTGGTGCTGTTCCGCATGACCCCGAAGCGGACCGCGATTACGACCGGCGACGGGGACGAGTGGGGAGCGTAGCGTCTTGGCCGCTTGCGGCGTAGCACCGCGGTGCTACGCCGCAAGCGGCGGAGTCGTGTCAGTACCGCGGCATTCCCGGGTCCACCTTCTCGGCCCAGCCGAGGATGCCGCCGGTGAGGTTCAGCAGCCGCGTGTACCCTTGTCCCTTCAGGAACTCGATCGCCTTCGCGCTGCGCATCCCGCTCTTACAGTGGACCACCACCTCACGGTCCGTCGGCACCTCGGCGACGCGCCCCGGCAGTTCCGGCAGCGGCAGCAGGACCGTCCCCGGGATGCGGCAAATCTGAAACTCGTTCGGGTTCCGCACGTCCAGCACGAACAGGTTCTCGCCGGCGTCGATCCGCTTCTTCAGCTGCTCCGGGCTGATTTCCCCCCCGCCGCTCGCCGGCGTTGCAGGCCCGCCACGCACGCCGCAGAACTGCTCGTAGTCGATGAGCCCCGTCACGGTCGGGTGCGGGGCGCCGATCGCCCACTTGGGGTCGCGGCGAATCTTGTACGTCTTGAACGTCATGTTCAGGGCGTCGTAGTGGAGCAGCCGGCCGATCAGCGGCTCGCCGATCCCCAGGATCAGCTTCACCGTTTCGGTCGCCTGGATGCAGCCGATGACGCCGGGGAGGATGCCGAGGACGCCGCCCTCGGCGCAGCTCGGCACCTCGCCCGGGGGCGGCGGCTCGGGGTACAGGCAGCGGTAGCTCGGCCCCACCGCCGGGTGGAACACCGTCGCCTGCCCGTCGAACCGGAAGATGCTGCCGTACACGTTCGGCTTGTTCAGCAGCACGCACACGTCGTTCACGAGGTAGCGCGTCGGGAAGTTGTCGGTGCCGTCCACGACGATGTCGTAGTCGCGGACGATGGCCTCGGCGTTCTTCGACGTGAATCGCTCCTCGTGGAGCACGATGTCGATTTCGGGGTTGATGTCGCGGAGCTTGTCGGCGGCGGACTGGCACTTCGAGCGGCCGATGTCGCGGGTGCCGTGGATGATCTGGCGCTGGAGGTTGGAGGCGTCCACGGTGTCGAAATCGACGAGCCCGAGGGTGCCGACGCCGGCGGCGGCGAGGTACAGGGCGAGTGGCGAGCCGAGGCCGCCGGTGCCGATGACGAGCACCTTCGCGGCCTTGAGGCGGCGCTGCCCGTCGAGCCCGACCTCGGGCATGATGACGTGCCGGGAGTAGCGGGCGAATTCGTTCTGACTGAGGGCCACTTCGGCCCACCGGCCGGCGAGCAGGTCGGGGAGGGGCATGCGGTGATCCGGAAAGGCGAGCCGGGGGCGTCAGCCCCCGGTTTCAAGAGCGGCTATTCTACGTCCGCGACCGCCCACGACCGGTTGGCGTCGGCCGCGACGCGCTTCCCGGCGCGCTCCGGCAACCGCAGCCGCACCCACGGGCACCCGGCGAATCGCAGCTCCAGCCACGACCCATACCACTTCCGCACGAAGTCCGCGGACCTCACCTCCGACCACGGGACGAACACCGGCGCGTGCCCGGGGCGGAACGGGAGCATCACGGCGAGGAACAGACCGTCGGCGTTCGAGCCGATGCGGACGCAGCCGCTGTAGTTGCCCCAGCCGAGGGCGAGGCTCTCGAAGCGGTGGACGCGGCCGTGGAATGGCTCGCGGAGGGGGTAGTAGCCGGCGAGCGTGCGCCAGCCGGTGAGCCAGGAGCTGGACCAGATGAGGACGCACCACCACACGGCGAAGCCGAGTAGTGCGACGGCGACGATCGCTTCGACGGGCATGAGGTGGCGCCCGAAAGGCGAGCCGACCGCCGTCAGGCGGCGGGTGCCGTTCTTCACCCGCCGCCTGACGGCGGTCGGCTCGCCACGGTGGCTACACCGCCGCGAGCGCCAGCGAGCAGTTGTGGCCGCCGAACCCGAAGCTGTTCGACAGCACCCGCCGCACCCGGGCGTCGCGGGCCGTGTTCGGCACGTAGTCCAGGTCGCAGCCGCCGGCCACGTCCTGCTCGGACAAGTTCGCCGTCGGGTGAACCTTCCCCTCCTGAATGCTCAGGGCGCACGCGATCGCCTCGACGCCGCCGCTCGCCCCGAGCAGGTGGCCGATCATGCTCTTGGTGCTCGACATCATCAGCTTCTTGGCGTGGTCGCCGAACACCAGCTTCACCGCCTTCGTCTCGGCCACGTCGCCCAGCGGGGTGCTCGTGCCGTGGGCGTTGATGTAGTCCACGTCCGACGGGTTCCACCCGGCCTCGGCCAGCGCCGCCCGCATCGCCGCGGCCGCGCCGGCGCCGTCCTCGTGCGGGGCCGTGATGTGGTAGGCGTCGGCCGTGTTCCCGCAGCCGACCACCTCGGCGTAAATCTTCGCGCCCCGCGCCTTCGCGTGCTCCAACTCCTCGATCACGAGGATGCCGGCCCCTTCGGCCAGAACGAACCCGTCGCGGCCGGCGTCGAACGGGCGGCTGGCGTGGGCCGGGTCGTCGTTGCGCTCGGACAGCGCCCGGCAGGCGATGAACCCGCCCAGACCCATCGGCGTGATCGCCGCCTCCGTGCCGCCGGTGACCATCACGTCGGCGAACCCGGCGGCGATCTGCCGCATGGCGTCGCCGATGGCGTGCGCTGCCGACGAGCAGGCCGTGCTGACCGTGGTATTGGGGCCTTGCAGGTGGTAGCGGATGGAGATGTTGCCGGCCGCCGAGTTGGCGATCATCTTGGGGATGATGAACGGGCTGAGGCGGTTCGGCCCCTTGGCCGGGTTCATCAGGTCGTGGTGCCCGGCCTCGAACTCGGCCAGCCCGCCGATGCCGCTGCCGACGATCACCCCGCAGCGGAACGGGTCTTCCTTCGACACGTCGAGGCCGCTGTCGGCGAGCGCCTCGTGGGCGGCGACCATGCCGAACTGCACGACGCGGTCGAGCCGCTTGGCGGCGCGGGCGTCGACGACCGGGGCGGGGGTGAAGTTCTTGACCTCGCCGCCGATGCGGACCTTGTACGCGGCGGCGTCGAACAGGGTGATGGGGGCGACGCCCGACTGCGCGGCGAGGAGCGCCCGCCAGAACGCGGGCACGTCGTGGGCCAGCGGGTTGACGGTCCCGAGGCCGGTGATGACCACCCGGCGGCGTGTCATGGGTGCGGGCACCTGCTCGTCAGCCCTGGGGCTTGTTCTTGAGGGCGGCCTCGATGTAGTCGACCGCCTCGCCGACCGTCTTGATCTTCTCGGCCTGGTCGTCGGGGATCTGGATGTCGAACTCTTCCTCGAGCTCCATCACCAGCTCGACGATGTCGAGGGAGTCGGCCCCAATGTCCTCGATGAACTTGGTGTTGCGGCTGACCTGGTCCTTCTGGACCGCGAGGTGCTCGCACACGATCTCGATGACGCGCTGCTCGACGGACACGGTAGCACCCTCCGGCGGCGGGCGGCCCCGCCGAGCCCCGCGGACCGGCTCCGACCGGCCGCCGCGGCATTGGGGAACGGTATGGCTTCGGCCCGCGGCGGCCAGCGGAGGGCCGGGCGGGTCACTCCTTCGGAACCCGAAAGCCGGGCGGACACGTCAGATACTAGCGATCCCCCGGGCGAACGGACACCCCGAGAAAAGCCGGATGACGGCCGTCCCGGAGCTTTCTAAGCGGTGACGTTGACGAAATCGACCTTGCGGACGACGCGCTTCATCAGCCCGGCCAGCACCCGCCCGGGGCCGACCTCGTAGAACCGCTCCACCCCGGCCGCGATCAGCCCACGCAACGTGGCCTCCCACCGTACCGGCGACAGCACCTGTCGCACCAGCAGCGCCCGAATCTCGGCCGGGTCGGTGTGCGGCTGCGCGTCCACGTTTGACCACACCGGGATCGTCGGCACCTGGACCTCGACGCCCGCGAGAACCGCGGCCAGCGCCTCGTCGGCGGGCTTCATCAGGACGGTGTGGAACGCCCCGGCCACCGCCAGCCGGGCGGTGCGGATGCCGCCCTTCTCCTGGCAGAGGTGTTCGAGCCGGTCGATCGCCGCCAGCACGCCGGACGCGACCGTGTTCCCCGGGCAGAGGTAGTTCGCCACCTCCAGCGTGCCGGCGGACCGGGCCTCGGCCACCAGCGCCTCGACCTCCGCGGCGTCGACGCCGAGCACCGCGGTCATGCCGGACGGGGTGGCGACGGCGGCCGCCTGCATCGCCTCGCCGCGGGCCTTCACTACCTTGAGGCCGTCGTCGAACGACAGCGCCCCGGCGAAAACGAGGGCGGTGTACTCGCCGAGGCTGAGGCCGGCAGTGGCGGTGACGGCGGCCAGCATCTCGGGTTGCGTGGCGCGGAGTTGGTCGAGGGCCGCGAGGCTGGCGACGAAGATGGCCGGCTGGCTGACATCGGTGGCGTTGAGCCGCTCGGCCGGGCCGCTGACGCAGAGGTCGAGCAGGTCGTAGCCCAGGGCGGTGGACGCCCGCTGGAACAGGGCGTGCGCCGGCGGGTGGCTCTGGCAGAGCGGGCCGGCCATGCCGACGGCTTGAGCGCCCTGACCGGGGAAGAGGAGAGCGGTGTTCGGCATCGCGGTCGGCGGGGGTTGGGGTGGGGAAGACGATTCGCAGGAAGGACTCGGATTCACACGCTCGACGAGCGGCGGGAGGGGCTTGCCCTTGTACAACTCGTTCTCGCCGTCCAGAACCCCGCCGTGGATGTACGTGATCGGCCCAGGGAGTAAACGGAATCGACGGCGCCCCATCACGCCCTCCGGATATCGAGGTGGTCAGTGGAAAGAACCCGCCATCGTCGCCTGCCGTCCCACCCACGAGCGCCTCGACGGAGCACCCTCACGGCGTAGAGTGCCTCCCCGGGTACTACGACATCTCGCAGCTTGAACCCCTGGTCGAGTACGAACGGCCCGGCCCCCCGTTTCACCGAGAGACCAAACTCTCTCCAGTATACCCGGTCCCGATCCGAGCCGTCCGGGTGGAGTCGCGTGACCGTGACCCGCACCCGGCCGGTGAACGGGCCGTCTCCCCAGAATCGGACGAACAATTCGAGTTGTCCGAGACGCCGCGGGAATTCGGTGTCGGCCGGTACGGTGTAGAAGTAATCGACGCCGAGCAGGTCGGAGGTGAGGCGCGGGCCGTACTGTCGCACGACCTGCGCCAGGAGACACTTCAGTACACGAAGCCGGGCCATGGGCGGACCCTTACCGGGCCGTTACTTCGCGTCGTCGGCGGCGTCCATGTTGATGACCTCGCGGCCCTGGTAGTTGCCGCAGTTCGGGCACAGCCGGTGCGGCATCACCGCCTCGTTGCACTTCGGGCAGTACTGCACCTGCACCGGGACGATGTGGTGGTGGCTGCGGCGGGTGCCCTTGCGGGACCGCGAGGTGCGTCGCTTCGGTACGGCCATGTCTAACCCCCAACCGGTCCGGCGGACGGAAACAAGACGGGTATCGTAGGACCGCGGCCGGGGGGCGTCAACGCGCGGCCGCCGCCGGGATGCCGCACTCCAGAAGTGTGATCCCCCCCGCCGGCCGGCACACCGCCGCCCCCGCCGACGCCGGCAGCAGCACCACGTCACCGACAGCCAGCGCGGTGCGGGTGTCGCCGCAGTCCAGTTCGCCGGCGCCGGCCACGCACACCACTACGCGGCACTCGCCCGTCGCGCCCACGGGGAACGGGTCGGCGCCGGCGTGCCGGTCGAGCGTGAAGTAGCGACACCCGGCCAGCCGTTCGTGGGTTCCGGTGCGGGCCGGCGTCGTCGGCCGGCACGGGCCGCGGGTGAAGTCGGCGCACGCCAGCCCCTTCTCGACGTGCAGCTCGCGCGGCTGCTTCGTCTTCTCGTCCACCCGGTCCCAGTCGTACAGCCGGTACGTGATGTCGCACGTCTGCTGCACCTCGAACACCAACAGCTCGGCCCCGATGGCGTGGAGGGTGCCGGCCTCCAGGAACACGCAGTCGCCCGGCGCGGGCGTGAAGCAGTGGAGTGTCTGCGGCGCTGTTTTCGTCTCCAGGGCGGCGCGGAAGTCGGCGGCGGTAATGCCCTCGCGGAAGCCGGCGTAGACGCGGCTCGTGTCCGGGTTCACGCGGAGGATCACCCAGGCTTCCGTCTTGCCGTTCGCCCCCGGCTGTGCGGCGGCGGCCTGGGCGTCGTCCGGGTGAACCTGCACCGACAGTTCCTGCCGGGCGTCGATGAACTTGAGCAGCAGCGGGAAGCGGCCGTTGATCAGCGGCGCGTCGCCGAGGATCGCGGCGGCGTCGGCGGCGAGCAACTCGCGGAGGGTGGCGCCGGCGTGCGGCCCGTCGGCGACGAGGCTGGGGCTGCCGTCCACGTCCGAGAGTACCCACGCCTCGCCGATCGCTCCGGTGAGCGAGGTCGGGCGGCGGAGGAAGGCGGGGAGCCGGCTGCCGCCCCAGAGGTTCTCCTTGAAGATCGGCTCGAACCGGAGCGGCGGCAGCGGCATCGGCGGGTTCCGGGCGAAAATGGGGCTGAAAGCCCGGGGACGGCAGTCCCCGGGCTTACGGGCCGGTTACCGCGTCCCGAAGCAGTACAGGTGGTCCCAGGTGCGGACGTACAGCCGTCCGTTGGCGACCGCGGGGGAGGCGTACGTCTTCTCCTTCAGGTCGTTCGTGGCCAGCAGTTTGTACTCCGGCCCGGCCTGCACCACGAGCCCGACGCCCTCCCGGCCGATCACCAGAATCTTCCCGTCGGCGTGGACCATGTTGCCGCGATAAATCTGCTTGGCCGGGAGGTTCTGCCGGTACAGCTGCTTGCCGGACATGGCGTCGAGCGCGGTCAGCCCGCCGTTGTCGGAGTTGAGTAGGTACACGATGTTGCCGACGCGCAGCGGCGAGACCACGTCCGGCGTCTCCTTGTGCCGCCACTTCTCGGCCGGGTTCTTCTCGTCGATTGTCCCCTTCGCCTTGACCGGGTTGAGCGCGACGGTCGGCCCGTACTTGCAGGACGGCACGATGATCAGGTCCGAAGTGACCAGCGGGCACGACACGAATCGCCACGCCATATAGCCGCGGCCCTCGGGCGGGTTCAGCCCGGCGACGCGCCACACCTCCGCGCCGGTGTCGAGGTTGTGGCCGGTGCAGTAGTCGTTGCCGTGGGCGATGAGGAGCGCCTGTCCCTGCGGCCCCTCCCACATGAACGCGGAGGCGTACACGTCCGGGCTCTCACCCTTGCCGTGCCCCGGCCGGTCCACCACCCACAACTCCTTACCGGTCGCGGCCTCGAGCGCGACGAGCTTCTGGGCGCCCTTGTGCATCACCTGGAGGAACAGCTTCTCCTTGTACAGCACGGGGGTCCAGTGGATGCCGAATTGGATGCCGAACTTGCCGTACTTCTGCACGTCGAGCGCCCACTTCTCCTGCCCCTGGAAGTCGAAGCAGGCGAGCTTGCCGTTGCCGGAGTACGCCCAGACGTGCTTGCCGTCGGTGCTGCACGACGCGGAGGCGTCGTTCCCCTCGTCGCCGCGGCCGGACCGGCCGGACGCCGGCCCGAGGCTCGCTTTCCACTTCTCCTTGCCGTCGGTGCCGTAGCACAGGAGCGAGGAGCTGGTCGGGGCGGGGCCGTCGAGCGACGTGATGAAGATGTTGTCGCCCCAGATGCACGGGGTGGACGACCCGCGGCCGGGGAGCTTGGCCTTCCAGACGACGTTCTTGTCCGGCCCCCACTCGGTGGGGACGGGGCCGGCGGCGTGGCCGTCGTTCCTGGGGCCGCGC
>Ga0209181_10008755_pt1 | contig 13495 bp, 12 predicted proteins | sample MAT05_FD_187208 | JGI IMG/M metagenome (GOLD analysis project Ga0209181, IMG submission 187208) | Freshwater microbial communities from Lake Fryxell liftoff mats and glacier meltwater in Antarctica - MAT-05 (SPAdes) (version 2) | ecosystem: Environmental > Aquatic > Freshwater > Ice > Liftoff... | reverse complement strand
AATCGTTTCAATATCCTCTACGGATCGTCTGACGCTGAAGCCACAGACGATTTTCTACTGATGTTGTTGTAGTTTGCCCGTTTCAATATCCTCTACGGATCGTCTGACGCTGAAGCCGCCTACGATTTTGAACCATACACAGGTCAAAAATGACCTGTGTGACCGCAAAGACGCGCTGTGAAGCCGTATGTAGCGTGACTTTCAGCACGGATCAACCCATAAAATATAGCACGAAGCACACCATTTCGCAACTCCTCAACCGTCAATTTAGGTCGAGGAGTTGCGATGGTCAAATGTCGTTGCAAAAACGCCGGAATTCACAGCTTTCACACTTGGAAAGCTGCTCCACCGGGGGCGGCATGTACTCGTAGATGCGAATACGTTCTATCTCTGCAATGGCTGCCGCCACCGAGTTGCGAAGCCCCACCTCCACAGGCACTTCCTCGAACCGTCTAGCCGTCATCAGATAGATGAAACCGCGCCGGACAGCCACTTGATATGCTTCTTCCACCAGGATGCTGTATGCCGCCAATTGCAGCAGGTGATTTGCCCCCACGCGGCTACTCATTTTGTAATCGACGACGATCGCCTCATCCTCCGTGATCACCAGCTCGTCGATCAGCCCTGACAACCCCATCTTTTCCGACCGTATCCGCACATCGAAGTGCCGTTCGCCCGTCGGAATCTGATAGGCGCTCATTGTCCGCCGCGCCGCCCGATTCCGCTCCCGCTCGTGCGCATCGTGTCCCGCCTGCATCTTATAGCTGGTTGGTCGCACGCGTGGCGTACAGGTCTCGTAGTACACAATGCGCGGACAGTAGGCATACTGTTTCAGCAGCGTCACCGCTATCAGCATATCCGGTGGAATTTCGGGACGAATGAACAGGCTCTCGTCGTCTGTTTCAAACTCAGAAGGGTTCGTCGGCGGATAGTGGGACATCGCGTTCCTCTTCCCTTTCTGCACGATTCATCCCCTGTTCGATGATGATCCTTTTTTTCCAGGCGCTCTCATCGATGGAATACAGATGCACACTGGCGGGCGTTCCATCCAGGATATCCTCGATACGCATCATCAGTTCCTCTTGAAACGTCTTGTTCAGTTGACCGATGAAGGCGCTGTACTGGAGGCGATCGAGTCCGTAATCCAGACACGCTTCCGACACTTTGGTACGCCGTCCATCATGTACGATGTCGTAGATCAAGAGTACGCGCATCGCATCACCACGTCGCCCGGTAGGGCAGGTAAGCAGTCGTTTCGCCGCGCAGATGTGCAGCCAGCTTGCGTGCTTGTTTCTGGATCATGATCCCAATCGCCACTTTGTCCTCGCCGACGCGCACCACCGCTTCCATCTGTTCGCGCAGTTTTTTAGCGAAACTGCGCTTTACATCCTCTTCCAGCATCCCGAAATCGTTCATTTCGATGATGTAATTGCGATTGATCAGACCGATGACCAGGCGATCGACCGCGATCGTGCGCCATTCTTCCATCATGTCCAGCGCCAACGACTGCTTGCCAGGACGATCCGCGTGAATATAACCGCCGAACATATCCAGTCCAGCCAGATGGAGTGCTCGCTCGACGCGCAGACGCAGGAATCCGTAGCCGTAATTGAGCAGACTGTTGACCGGATCGGTTGCGCCGCGTGTGATGCGTGCCGTCCACCCGTAGTGTTCGGGGATGATAGTGCGCAGCGCCCCCCAGTAATGCACCGCCGCATTCGCCTCGAACGCCATCAGATACACGCGCAAATCGTCGAGTGACATGCCGCGCAGTCCGTTCAGCTTGTCCGCTTGCGCGGCGGCATCAGCGGCGGCATCGCGCAGCAGCTCGTAAGCTGCCGGGTCGGATTCTTTGCGAAATTTGGCGACGTATTTCAGCGTTGCCACCTGATTGTTGATCTTGGCTGCTGCGATGGCGATACCGATCTCGACTCCGCGCCCATCGTAATAAGCGGTAAGCTGCTGCCGCCGTGTCAGTACCGTTCCCATCAGTCCAGGCGAATAAATCGCGGCGTAGGGCGTGCCGAGACCGTCGATCATGTAGATCGGGATACCGCGATCGCAGCATTCCTCGATCGCATCCGCCGAAATGCTCACCCCACGCGATGCGATCACCACTTCCTGTAAGTGCATCAGCGGTGCCTGCGCCAGCGTCGTCTTGCCCTGGGTATACATCAGGCGTTCGCTGTGCTTGCCGATGTGACTCCCAAAGGTATCTGCGTACAAAATCTGTAAGACGGTCATGCGTTCTCCTCACCCTCTATGGACGAGCAAAAACCAACCGAGGCGGCGACGTACAACCATGCGCCCGCACATACTATTCGACGCTGAAGTAGCCGTCCCCTTTGGCGACGTTCTTACCGATATGCAGACACGCGCCCCACAGCAGCCATGTCATGATCGCCGCCGAGTCGACGCGCCAGCGCACCTGACCGACGATCCCCCCGATCGGCGTCGCGCGTCCCCGCGCCTGGCTGTAGCTTTGAATGTCCACCCACTGGGTGGCGTCCAGCAGCGCGCCCGCTTCGTCGATCTGATCCCCCATCGTGCCGATCCGCTGCCATTCGTCCTTCCACGCCGCGCGCGAAACAGAGGGTGTTCCTGCGGGCGAATACAGTTCGACGAGCGACTGCGCGCGTTCGATCAGACGGCGCAGCAGCGGTCCCAACATCGGTTTACGCACCAGCGCGCCGTTCTCGATCAGGCGCATCGGGGAGAGAAAACGCACCGTCACGATCTCGCTGTTGCGCATACCCACTTCTTCCATCACCCGGCGGTGCGTCACTGTCAGCCGGGGATCGACGGCGCCATGTGGGTGCAAAATGATGCGGTTGGACTCGTCCAACGGCGAGAACTCGTTGACGCGGATCAGCTCGAACCGACCGCGCCCTTTGCCGATCCCGCGCTTGCCCATCTCCGGCAGCGCGCGAAAGAGGTAGGGAGCCAGTACGTTCGCCGTCCCAAACAATGAGACACCGAATTGGAAGCGGCTTCCGGTTTCGACATGGGTATGCGCGGGCGGCGGTTCGACGGAAAACGCGCGCGGCACATCCCGACCGCGCGCGTTTTCCTCGTTTTCGGCAGCCAGCAGCGCGCGCACCGGGTCGAGCGGAACGCCAGGGATCGGATCGTTCGGGCTGAACAGATCGATCAGCGCATGGTAGAGCGCGCCGCGTATCGCTGTACCGGGCTGCGCATCCAGCGCGATATGTTCCTTCGCTTCGCAGTGAAACACGCAGTGCATGGTCGTGAAATGCTGCATCGGATGCAGCGGTGGGTCGTCGTACATGATTAGTCAGCCTCCGCTGGAATGTCGTAATCGTCGATCGGAGTCCGACGTGAGTCGTCGGATGCGCCGGAAGATAGGCTGGCTAGATCGAGTCCGCGCTCGGACGTATACGGAAGATCGACGACGAATAAACTGCCGCGTTCGCCTGCCGTCTCCTCCCAGGCTTTGCCGCGCTTTTTGAGCTGCGCGAAATAGCCCCAACCGAGTGGCACCAGATAAGCCGAGGCTTCGAGATAGCTGCCTGACCGTATCAATTGATCATAACGAGTCAAAAAATTCGAGGGCAGTACATCCACGCCGTCGAACATGCTGAAGAACAGTTTATCCAGGTCGCTCGCCGTGAACGGGCGCAGGTTGTCCATCACTTCGCGCTGAAAGCTGTCCGCGCTCGTATCATACAGCGTTCGCCAGCGCGCCAGCACATCGCCCGTATAAATCTGTTCGAGCCATGTGCTAATCTGACTCTCGTCGATTACCCGACCCTCAGACGAGTCGAGATGAACCAGCGCCGCCGTGATCAGATCGGGATCGTAGATGCGCTTGACCGCTTCCGGCTGCTCGCGGACGACGTAGACATCCGTCAGTGCTGACCCCGGCGGACGCCCGCGATTGACCCGACCGAACCGCTGGAGCAGCGCCTCTAACGGCGCGGCTTCACTGTACAACGTGTCGAAGTCGATATTCAGGCTGACCTCGATCACCTGAGTCGCCACCATGACGATGCGTCCGCGCGCAGTGCTGTTCACCCCCGTGCGCGTATTGACCTGCCTTTCTTTTTCGGTTCGATCCAGGCTGTGAAAGCGGCTGTGCAGCAGGATCAGGCGATCCTGCTCGTCGTCCGACCTGGGAAGCACGGCGGCGAGCGCGTCGTAAACTTCATTGGCGCGCCGGACGGTGTTGCAGCAGATCAGGACTGATTTTTCGGCGGCATCGGCGGCGATCCGCGCCAGCGTCGTGTCCGTCAGCAGGTCGCCCGCCAGCAGATGCACGCGGTGGCGCTGAAAACGGGCAAATGTCGCCGCGTCCGCCTCGATCGAAACCAGATCGGGGATCGCGTCGTGCAGCGCCGTGCGCACCATCGGCGGCAGCGTCGCGGTCATGATGAAAAAGCGCGCCCGGCAGTGCGCGTGCAAAAAGCGCATCACGCCGATGATCGCCGCCAACCGTTTCGGTTCATAGGCGTGGATCTCATCGACGATGAAGCGCGCATCGTAAAAATTGGACAGCAGCGCCTCGAATCCCTTCAACTGATAAGGCACCTTGAGCAGTTGATACGGACTCATCACCGTGACGGGAAAGCGCAGCAAGTCCGCCAGCGCGCGCTGCTGGCGGGCGAGTGCGGCTGCTCGATCCCGATCCGCGCCTTCCGTTTGCGCCTGGGCGAACAACACCTGCATGACACGGCTGTGTTGCAGTCCGACGGCATCCTGCCCGCCGAAGACTTTCTTCAAACGCTGATGGGTGGCGTTCATGCTCGCCTGATAGGGCAGCAGGTAAAAAATCCTCGGCGCGGCTTGTCCGTCGTGTGCCTGCTGCTGCGCCAGCCACAGCAGGGCGGACTCGGTTTTTCCGCTGCTCGTCGGGCTGATCAACAGCGCCGATCCGAGCGGCGCGGCGTCGGCGCTGGACTGGTGCGCGAAAAGGGGCTGACCGCCGATCACCGCCTGCACAGCGTCTCGCTGGATCGGCGCGGCGCTGAACGGGTCAGCATGGGCAGAACCCGCATGGTCGGCGGTGACGATCAGCCCGCGCAGCAGCACGCCGACCAGCGCTTCCGACGGGTGCGCGCCAAAATGCAGGTGCTGCGTATACCCATCGAGTGTCAGGACGGCGCGGTGGATCGCGCGCGGTCTCAGCCGACTCGCCGCCTCGTCGAAGGATGGGAAAAGGGGCATTTCGATGTCGGCGGCAAAGCCGAGACTGACCGCCCATTCCTGAGCGGAGCCGTTCAGCCAGTCAAACAGGCGGCGGCAGTTGACCGCGCTCACCTGCGCGATCAGCTTGACCGCGCTGTCCTCGTCCGGGTCGAGGCGGTTGCGTCGGTACTGCTGCACGATCACGTCGGCGTCGCGGTGATGACAGGCGATCACCGCGATCACCTGGGGACGATCGGGGTGGTGGTCGGGGAACAGCCAATCGACGAACGCGAGCGAGAGCGCTTCATGACGAAAGCCCCATAGGCGCGCTTTGCCAGCGACGACCGCTTGAAACCCGTCCGCGACTTTGCCAAAATCGTGTAAAAAAGTCCCCCAGAACAGCCAGTGCCACAGGCGAGGCTGTCCGAGCTGAACGGCGAGATCGGGTCGCAGTTGTTTTTGCTGCGCCAGCCGCAGCAGCACCTCCCACGTATGTTCGACGAGGCTTTCCGGCGGATCGCTTTTGGCGCGAATCGCGTAAAGGTCATGTTCGACGGCTGGCATCAACACAGGCAGCGTTCCTTTCAATGGACGGTTCGATGCGCGAGTCAGGCTAAACAAAACGATGCAGGATGACGCCCCGCCGCAGCCCGTGAAACAGCGGCGCGGTCGGATCCACCCAAACCGGTTCGGGCTTGTAGCGCTCCGGGTCGTCCGGGTCGGGATAGGTGACGCGATCTTTGACGATCGCGTAATGATCCCACGTTGGGCGGCGGCTTGAGTCGATATGACGCGCCATCGTCGCGGCGGTCGTCCGCTGAAAGCGGGGTGCGAACGAGAACGGCACGAGTGTATGCTCGAAATACGCTGTGCGCGCCCGTTCCAGCGTCACGATATCGAGCGCGATCCGGGTCATCAGGTCTTGCGACCGTCCTAATGCCAATGGGTAGTGCGGACGCTCGAACGCCTCGAAAAGGCTGGTCGGCGTCAGATAGAGCGTGAGACGGGGATTGAACAGCAGTTCGCGCTGAAACGGATTCGCCTGACCATAGGGCACGCTGAGATGAATGTGTTCCAGATCACGAAACTTGCCTTCGACCGTGAAATGCACCCCAAAGGTGAAGTCTTCCGGCGGATCGATCACCCCGCGCGCCGCCCCGATCAGACCATAGATAGTGGACGGCGGCGGCATCTCATAGGTCGGCTGCACCCCCTGCACGAAGTGCGGATAGCGAAACGAGGTGATCGACCCCGCGATCACCAATTTGACCACTTCCAATCGATCGGTAGCGGCGTTCATGCGATCAGGCATCCAGCCAGGCAGGATTGTCCGCCAGATCGTCGGACAATTTGTCGAAGGCTACGCCGGGTGTGCCACCCCCAAGCCGCGCCTGCACATCGTCATCCAGTTGGAACAGTTTGTTATACTGTGCGGTCGCATAGCCGGGACGCCAGCCGACATAGACGGGCGAGAGGAATTGATCGGCATACGCGCGAATCACAGTCGCAAAGGCGTCACTATTGAACGTGATCTCGTCGCCCCGATCTTCAAACAGGTAATTGAATGGATGATTGCCGTAGCGCGTCACGGCGGCAATGCTGACCGCGGGAGTCACATCGGTGTAGTGCAGCGTTTGCTTCGCACCGCCCTGCACCAGCGGGATCGCCTGAATCAAACGGCGGATGCGGCGCAAACGCTCCTCGGTGGGCAGGCGGTAGGCGCGCTGTTCGGGCAGGTGTTCCAAGCCATGCGCTTCCGCTTCTGTACGGCGCACGCTGTCGAGATTCTGATAGCCCGTGCGCTGGCTGTAGGTGAACACCCCCGCGCGCGCCATATCCAACGAGAGCAGCCCTTGCAGGGTGGCGCGGTAGAACTGATGCTCGTAGGGTACCGGGTCGCCTTCCTGACGCGCCATCACGCCGAAATCGTTGGTGATGTTCACGGGCGACACGGACACCAGCGTACTCACGCGCAGCGGCGACATGCGGGTAAGCGCGCTCACGTCGTCGCCCATCGGCGTCATATTCTCGACTACCACTTTGTTCTTTTTGCCAGGCGCGCGCATGTAACCGAGCAGATCATCGTCCCAGTACTGGATCGGGTTGGCATCGACATAGGCGACTTTCTCTTCACGATGAATGGGGGACATCCGCCAGCCGTTCGGGTCGGCTTCCAGCGTATCGCGCAGCCAGCGACGGTAAGCCTGCGCGGTGGCGTAAGGGTAGAGACCGCCGCCGTATTTGCGGATGAATTTGACGCCAGAGGTATTGTCCGTGCGTGCGGTCTGGATACCTTCGTCGGAATTATTGAGGGCGCTCGCCGAGGCATCGATGAGCAGTAACGCGGTGATGTAAGCCATGTGCATATCCTCCGTAAAGATGCGTGAGACAACAAACTAAGGGAAGTGGCAGCAGACAGGCGATCAGTCGGTGACCGGGCGCAGCACCGTATCGGGGTCTTCGGATTGCAGCGCCTCACTGACGACTGTCCAGTAACCCTGCTGGTGAAGCTGCTCGAAAATGCGGATCAGCAGCAGGTCGCGCGCCAGGTTCCAATCGGCGCGTTCTGCCCCTTGCCCTTCCTCGAACGCCTCGAAAATCTCGACGTAGCCATCGAACGTGACCAGCGGTTCATCGCCCTTATAGCCGTACATCGCCCGCAGCAGCGCGCCCCGGAAGCGCCAGTACTGGCGTTCAAAATAGAGGGCGCGCAAAAGCTGTCGGTCGTCGCGCGTTTGGATGTGAGCGGCTAGACGGTCGCCCAGGCTGCGAATCTGCTCGATACGGTTTGGCTGCATATTCATGATCCTTTTCAGGAAAAGGGCGGTCAGACCCCAGGATAAAAGATCCGTCTCTTTGAACAGGTTGTACTCGCCGCGCCGATCCTTCTTGAAGCGGGTCAGCGGGTAACGCAGAAAATACACGCGCAGGAAGGTGTGTGCCGTGTCGGGCAGGTCGAACAGGTCTTCGTAGATGAAGTTGCGCTGCGTGAGTTTGGGGGCATTGCTCGCCAGCTCGACCGATTCCGGTTTTTCTTCGCTGCGCCCACGCGCGACGATCTGCCGCCATACAGCCGCGTGTTCGTCCTTGCTCGCCGCCCAGACGAACTGCACCGTCGAGGAAGGCAGGGGATAGATCGAGAGGCGCGCGTTCGACCCATAGTTGCTGAAGTGAAAAGCGGTCAGCGACGACGTGCGCTCCAGTCTTTCGCGGTGTGCCTCGCCGGTCGAAAACGTCGCGACCAGCAGTTCGATCAGGCGCGTTTTGAACGAAGCAATGTTCGGGAATTTTTCATAGCCCGCTTCGGCAGCGAGATGGAGGAAACGATAGTTTTCTTCCAGATTGGCGCGCACCAGGCGCATCATCAGGTCGGGGTCGTCGCTCTGGACGGCGAGCAGCGCCCCTTGCGTGACGATACAGCCCAACGGCAGCGCGTGCAGCGCCAGCAGGATCACATCGCTCACAGGGATGCCCGACTCGCCCGCTGGACTGAAATTCATGATGTCACGCCCTGTGAACATCGGCAGCATGTCGCGGCTGACGCGCAGATAGGCGGGTGCCCCGGTGAAGGCACACGACGGGGCGTCGGGCTGACCGCGCAGCACCAGTGTGTCATCTGCCCGGAGCGGCTTCTCGTAGATCGTCGCCATCAGCGCCGCCAGGTCGGGATAGCGGTGTCCGCGCAGCACGAGTGTGGCGTAGGCAGTCCGTTTGGGCTTGAATTTATCGCTGTTCCAACTGGGTTGTGTGAAACCGCCATTGGTGGTGAAGGCGATGCTTCCGGCGATGTACTTTCCAAGCGGCTGCTGATAAAACGCTTCGAGGTAGTCCGCCACCCTGTCCAGGTCTTCCAGTGTGACGGCATCCAGATCGGTCTTGCCGACGATCGCCGCGATGGTCATCATGCCCACGTCCGGTAAGACGAAGCCCGTCAACTTCAGCATGTCTTGACTCCCTTGTTGCGCACGTCAGGCGTCCCCGCCAGACTCATACCCGAAAAAACCACATTTTCTAAATTGCAATTTAAGTAAGACACAATTTAATTTACTGAGTTTCAACTGTGTGTTTCAAGCGTTCAGTTGTCATTCCACGGTTCGACGGGAAATTGACACTCAATTCGACACTCTATCCGATGAATATCTAACGTGAGTTCGCTGTAGTGATACTCTTGGTTTTCCTCAAGGCGCTGCACACTGTCTTCAAGACTGTGCATAGTTACTTCAAAGCTGTGGATATGTTTGAGCAGTTGATTTAACGAATTAGCGTCCATTTTGCACTTCCTCCTGGATGAGTTGAACCAATATATAAAGATTTCCAATCGAAGCCTATGGATGAAAGTCGTATTCACGAAATTCATAATCCCAACAATGCCTGCAGGGGTTAAAGTGGAACGCCTTTCATGTAGAATGGATAATGGGTTGTGGAGGATTTTGAAACAGATGAGTAAATCCAATTTATGCCGGTGTATTTCATGCATTGGTTCGATCCATACCTCTTCGGCACAACCCAACATCTTCTCTGCGCGGACCGTACAAAATCGCCTGCTGTCGCACGAGCAGATCCAACACGCCATTGCGCAGAGTCGCCCTCGATCCAGACCGCAAGGCATATCCGCTTCTATTGAGTTTTAATCGTTTTTCGACGACGAATTGTGAGGAGATACCCCTAATATACGCCCTGCGATCGCGGCGACTGAGATCGTTCTATAATCTCGCTGAATCCATAGGCGTCCCTGCTCACAAGACCAGCAGAAATTTCCCCATCGATTCGCGTCCTTCGAGTGCGCTGTGTGCCGCTGCCGCATCCCGCAGCGCGAATTCGCGGTCGATCGTCAGCCTGAGCGATCCATCCGCCAGCCAGTCGAATAGATCCCCGGCGCGCATCAGAATTTCTTCGCGGGAGTCGTGCAGCGTCGGGCGGGTGACGAAGAGCGACCCTAACCCATTGAGCCGCTGCAAGTCGAACAGCGGCACCATCCCGCTGGATGCGCCGAACAGCGCCAGCGTGCCGCGCCCCGCCAACGACGTGAGACTTTTCTCGAAGGTATCCGCTCCGACCGCGTCGTACACCACCTGCACGCCGCGCCCGCCGGTGAGCCGCTTCACTTCGTGTGCAAAATCCTGTTCGCGGTACAGGATCACCTCGTCGGCGTCCAGTGCGCGGGCGATCGCCGCGTAGCCGTACCGATTCCACTCGACCGGGTTCCCCATGTTCAGCGCCCAGGTATCGCGGCTCACGAACCGCCCGACGCCGGGGTCATACATGCGCGCCCGCATCGAGTAGAGTCCGGTCGCGGCGTCCTGCTGCTGTCCGGCGTACAGGTACGAGTTGGCGGTCGTCCCGGTCGAAGCGTGGGTTTCGCCGTAGGCAGTGTACGAGTAGGTGTCGGTCACTGAACCCGCACCGTCGGTCAGGGCGCGGGTGCTGCCGAGCGAGTCGGCAAGGTAGTAGCTGCTGGCGCCGCCCTGGGTCTGCGAGACGATCGCGCCATTTGCCAGCACGTAACCCGTGAGCAGACCGCCCGACCCGTCCAGCTCGGCTACGACATCGCCGTACATGGAGATTTCGTCCCAGACGAACCCGCGCGTCGTCGTGCCGGTCGTGGCGCTGACACGGCGTCCGTCGGCGTCGTAGCCGTAGGCGATCTGCGTCCCGTTCGGCTGCGTCACCCCGACCATGCGGTTCTGGCTATCCCAGGCGTAACTGGTCACGCCGATGGCGCCGCTGACGCTGCTCAGGTTGCCGCGCCCATCGTAAGCATAGCCGACCGTTCCCGCGCCGTTCTGCGCCGACAGCAGGCGGTCGAGCGCGTCGTAGGCGTAGCTCGTGCGCAGTCCGTTGATGGTCTGGGAGAGGCGGTTGCCCGTCGCATCATACGTGAAACGGGTGTCGTAGAGCGGCGCGTCAACCAGATCGTAACGCGCTTCGGCGGTCAGCCGTCCGGCGGCATCGTAGCGCCAGCACAGCGATTCGACCGTCCCGCCCAGGAATTCCGTCCCGCCAACCTTCTGTCCCGCCGCGTCGTAGTCGGTGTGGATATAGCTGACCGGAACAGCCGGGTTCGCCGGGAAGTCCTGTTCGATGTGGGTTACGCGGTCACGCTGGTCGTAGACGGTGCGCGTGCGGACGCCGTTCGGGAGCCGTGCCTCGGTCGGGCGGTTGGCGTCGTAGGCATAGCGGGTGATTCCACCGTCGGGGGCGGTGACCGTCTCCATATATCCGGCGGGGTCGTAGGCGTAGCTCGTGGTGCCGCAGCAGCAGGTCGTAGCTGTACGCCGTGCGTCCGCCATTCGCGTCGGTGACCAGGCTGAGACTCCCGGTGCCGTCATACTTCTTCTGTTTTCAGCCTGTGTTCGGGTATGATTTTCATCGACTTGGTTCCCGGTGTGGTTGGTTGTGGTGACCATAACCTACCTGAACCAAGCCCCTTTTTTCAACCCCGTCTCAACTTTCGTGATTCACTGAAACTGGATTTACCAGATCGTCGTGACAGACGACGCAGTGATTTTTCCATCGCGGCTGATGACTGGAACACCAAAATACAGCGCGGTTGCGGCAATGATCCGATCCGGCATATCGGGAACCTGATCGCGCGAGACCTTTTGCAGTGACTCAGCAATCTCGACGGTTAGTGATACCTGTACGAGAACCGAGTCGGCAGCGCGCAAATTTGTAATCAATGTATCAAGTTGATCAACAGTGATACGATTTTTCTCGACCAGGTACACCATTTCAACTATCGTAATCGCACAGATACCTACTTTATCCCCTGCATTGGCAACCGTGCTGAAGGTCTGTCTGGCTCGTGCGCTCAAACGCGCATCGTTGCTGAGATACCAGATAACGGCAATGGGTATCGGCAATGGCGGCAACCATCACACATCGCTTCGTGGAAAATCCCGCCAGAGTTCCTGACGTGCGCTGTCAATGTCCTCGGCAGACAGGCTGATGCCTGACCACAGCCCTGCGAGCGAACGAGAAACGGCTTTCACGTCGGTGCGCGCAAGATCATCCTGCACGATCGCAGCCAGCTTCTGAATCAGGCGTGTCTTATCCAGCAGCGACAGGTGCCGGGTCTGTTGAATGAGTTCATCCACCGTTGCCATGTTCATGACTTACCTCCATCATTTGACGCAATCATAGCCCACTTTGTGACGGATGTATCCCGCCGCTGTTCGCCAGCAGGCCGCACCCGCTGGCGCGCAGCGAACCGTACTCGCCGGGTTCCGCCAGATAATCCGGCGTGGCGAACGAACCGAACACCCCGCGCGGCGCGAAGAAGAAGGTGCGCCGCCTGCCGTCGCGCCGGTCGTGGCGCTGACGCGGCGTCCGTCGGCGTCGTAGCCGTAAGCGATCTGCGTCCCGTTCGGCTGCGTCACGCCGACCATTCGGTTCTGGCTATCCCAGGCGTAACCCGTCACGCCGATCGCGCCGCTGATGCTGCTCAGGTTGCCGCGTCCGTCGTAAGCGTAGCCAACCGTTCCCGCGCCGTTCTGCGCCGACAGCAGACGGTCGAGCGCGTCGTAGGCGTAGCGGGTGCGCAGTCCGTTGGTCGTCGATGTAACTTGCCGGAACAGCCGGGTTCGCCGGTAAATCCTGCTCGATGTGGGTCACGCGGTCGCGCTGGTCGTAGATGGTGCGGGTGCGGACGCCGTTCGGGAGCCGTGCTTCGGTCGGGCGGTTGGCGTCGTCGTAGGCATAGCGGGTGATTCCGCCGTCGGGGGCGGTGACCGTCTCCATGCGTCCGGCGGGGTCGTAGGCGCAGCTCGTCACGCCACCCGGCGCCGTGATGCTGGTGCGGTTGCTGCCCGCATCGTAGGTATAGCCAACCCAGTTGCCGTCGGGCAGGTTCGTGCGGGTCAGGCGGTCGAGGGCGTCGTAGACATAGCCGGTCGTGCCGCGATTGTCGGTGACGCTGGCGCGCTGCCCGGTGGCGGTGCAGGCAGTGCCGACCTGCCGACCATCGCCGAACGTTCACGGGTTACGCTTTTTTGGCAGCAGCGGTTTTTCGGTCACCAGATCGTAGCCCACTGCTGCAGAAAGTTCTTTGGCTTGTTTGCGGAACAGATTTGCCACTTCCCAAACGATCTCCATCGCAGTTTTCAACGTGACTGTTTCTGCATTGTCCAAGCGCTCCGATGAGAGTTCTTCAGCTAAACGAGTGTAGATGAGCGCATATTTTCCAAAATGATCGCGTGGATTCTGTTTCGGGGAGATAGCCAGGTCAGTGCGCAGCTGCACAGTCGTGCGCTCCCACAAACCTCGATATATGCGATCGGTAGACTGTGCGTACATACTTGGCATTTCATCGACCACCGCTCTCTTGAGGGCATCGACGAAACGTTTGCGC
>Ga0209181_10008750_pt1 | contig 13498 bp, 9 predicted proteins | sample MAT05_FD_187208 | JGI IMG/M metagenome (GOLD analysis project Ga0209181, IMG submission 187208) | Freshwater microbial communities from Lake Fryxell liftoff mats and glacier meltwater in Antarctica - MAT-05 (SPAdes) (version 2) | ecosystem: Environmental > Aquatic > Freshwater > Ice > Liftoff... | reverse complement strand
AGATCAGATCGAAGCCTGAGCTGCGCCAAGCCCACCCCCGATGCAACTCCACCAGCTCAAAACGGGCCAAATCCTGTCCGCAATTTCAAACCGGCCAAATTGCTACATGTTCGGGCCGGCGCCCACACGGACTGCTCAACCTGTCGCGCAATCTCGGTCTGATCACGGGCGCCGCGGTGATGGGAGCCGTGTATGCCTATGTGGTCACGGCAGCGGAGACCGGAAGCACGCAGGCGGCAGCCAGCGGCCTGCGCGCCACCTTCGCCGTTGGGACGATCATCGTCATCGCCGCGCTGATGCTCGCGTTCGCGAGCGCGCGGCGTGCGCTGTCAGTGGCCCCTGCGCGTGAACCCGCTACTTGAAGGGCGCCAGCGCAGGGCGACGGCCGGAATTTCGGCCAATTCGGCGTCGAGCCGGGCTTGTAGTTGACTTGGGATCATCCTTGCAAAACTGGAGTATCGATGCATGTTTTGCAAGGATGGTGGCCTAGGCTCAACCCCACGCAGCTGTTCCCGCTTAGCGCGCCGCGTCGCCGGCGCAGATGAAACCGCGCCTGTCGAAGCCGAATGCCGCTGACCTCGGCTACTCGAAGCCGTCTATTTGCAGCTCGTCGAGGTCGATGTCGAAGCGGATGACTTGCGCGTGGGTGCCCATGAGCGCCTCGTATCTGCGTCCCGCTTCAGTTTCGCGGATGAAGCCGCGGTTGGCGGCGCCGAGGCCGACGCCGAAATAGGGGCTGGTGTAGACCGTGCCGGTTCCCGGTTTGATGACCTGCAGACGCCCGTCATTGACTGCGGCGACGAGCATCTGGGCGGGGTTGATCACGCGGCCGTAGCTGCTGGTGGACGGCAGGCTGACGGAATCCACGATCGAGCGATCACTGCAGCGGTAAACAATCATGGCCATACCAACCCAGCCCCCGATCCGGCAGTCGGATCCCGATCCCCAGGTCTGCAGGCCCTTGATCGGGCTGGCGGTGGACAGCGTCCATTCCAGCGCGCGCGTGACGCCGTCGAAGGCGTGCGTCGTGCTGCCAATGGAGATGATCATTTCCGCGGCCGCATCGCCATCGATATTGGCCACGGCCAGCGCAGTTGCGCTCAACTGGCTGAGCGAGTCGGACGACCATTCGCTGACACCGGTCGCGGAGTTCAGTACGCGGAGGCGAGCGTCGGCGGTCGCCACGACGATACGCTGAGCGCCGGTTCCGGCCAGGTCGGCGACAACGGTGTCGACGGCCCTGAAGCTCGCGGCGTTCGGCCCCCACTCGGAGATCATGAACTGCCCATCGACGAGGCCGACTCCGGCACTGAAGCCGGATTGGCTGATGCCAACGCCGATTTCCAGCTGCGGGTCTGCATCGAGTTGCCGGGCGAAAATCCCGGCGGCCGAGTCGAACGGAACGTGGTTGGAATCGATCAGACGCGGGCTGTCACGCAGAACGCCGGTCGCGCCGTCGAGGATGTACACCCGCGGGCCGCTGTACGAGTTGTCCCGCGTGCTGCCGACAAACACAGCGTCCTCGGCGCCATCGGCATTCACATCTGCGAGCAACGTGGTCGAATGCGGACCGTGGTCGTCTCTGCTGAAATAGAGTTGGAACAGGTTGGGTACCGTATAGATGCCGACACCGTCGGAGTTAGTCGAACCGAGTCCGGCACTGAAGGCAAGCTCGTCGCCGGGCAAGCCGTCGATGTCGCCAACGACCAGCCCGGAGGTACCACCCAGCCCGGGGGTTATCGATAGCAGGACGGCGCCGGTAACCGTATTCATGATTCGCAGCGGGCCGCTCTGGTTGCTGCCGATGACTAGGTCGGTAATGCCGTCGTTGTTGATGTCCCGTGCCAGCAGGCTACCGCCAAAGTCCGCCGGGACCTCGCCAATGGGGGAGAACGGCCGCCCACGGAAAATCTGCGGGTTGAACCAACCCTCGCTCGCGATGAACTCCTGCGTCTGCGGGTCAAGATCGAAGTTGCCGACGACCAGATAGCGGCCGAAGCCAGCCGGATAATTGACCTCGATAGCTTGCGTGGCGCCATCGACGATGTGCCCGGGCGTTCCGCTCAGTACGATCTCCAACGCCGGGTCCGCATCGAGCTGGATGGTCGTGAGCGACAGCGCGCTGATGGGCTTGGTCCACGAAACCGCCCCACTCAGAAAGTCGATGGCAACCAGCGCAACGCCGTTGCCGTTCGACTCATGAATGAGTCCGACAATCTCCTGGTCACCGTCGCTGTCGATGTCCGCGATGAGCGACGGCCGGAACGCGGACGGGACCGCAATCTCCCGCTCGATCTGGAGCGGAATGCCCGAGAGCAGCAATACCGTCGACGGACCGCCAGACGGATGGATCGACGTCATCAAAGCGTCCTTGCCACCGGGACGAGAGATCAACTTGATCGAGCTGAACGCGTCTTTCCACACGCTGAGGTGGGTGCGCCGGATCTCGCTGCCAGGACCGGCGAACGGCTGGTGGACGACCAGCATCTGGTCGGGCGTAAACCCGAAAGATTCCCCTCCCCAGGCGGTCGCGACCAGCTCCTTGGATCCGTTGCCATCGAAGTCGCCGAGCTGCATGCCGGCATGGCCGGGACCGGCGAGCCCGGGAATGTGCTGCCATTTCACGGCGGCATCGGCGACCGCAAAAAGCTGCGCGAAAGCGAGCAGCAAGGCGGTCGCAAGACTGGTACGAAGATTCATGAGGATCCTGATCTGAAGCGGAGCGATTACTCGAAGCCGTCGATATGGAGATGGTCGAGGTCGAAGTCGAAGCGAACAACCTGCGCGTTGCTGCCCATGAGCACGTCGTAGCGACGTCCCGGCTCGGTCTCCCGGATCGTGCCACGATTCCCGGTACCGAGCTCGGCGCCGAGATAGGGGCTGGTGTAGATGGTGCCGGTACCGGACTTGATGACTGACAGGCGACCGTCACTGACGGCGGCAACCAATATCGGCTCGGGGTTGATCACACGGGCAAAGACACCATCGGTCGGCAGCGAAATCGAATCGATGATGGTGCGGTCACTGCAGCGGTAGAGGACCATCGCCAAGCGGACCCAGCCGGCGATCTGGCAGTCCGGGCCGGAGCCCAGGACTTGCAGCCCATCGATGGGGGTTGCGGTGACCATCGACCATTCCAGGAGACGCGTGGCGCCATCGAAGGCATAGGTGGCACTGCCGACCGCAACGATCATTTCCAAAGCCGGATCCGCATCGATATTGGCAGTCGCGAGCGCGGTCGAACGGCCGAACTGGCTCAAGCGCACCGATGCCCACTCATGGCTGCCGGTGGCGCTCTGCAGGACAACAACGCGGGCATCGCCAGTGGCCACCACGATCTTGAGCGGGCCAGATCCGGTCAGATCAGCGACGACCGCGTCGACGCTGCTGAAGAGCGTGTTCTGACCCCACTGAGGCTGCATCAGGCCGCCATCCATGAGAATCATCCCGGGACTGGATCCGCCGTTCACGAGCCCGATGCCAATTTCCAGCGCAGCGTCTGCATCCAACTGATCGGCAATCAGCCCGCTGACCGTTTGGAAGTTCAGGTTGAAGCTGCTGGACATCCGTGAGCTGTGCAACAAGTCGCCATTGGCGCCGTTGAGGGTGACCAGGCTCGGGCCCGAGTAGCTGGCAGTGCGACTGGTGACGACAAACAGTGCCTCGTCGTCGCCGTCGGCATCGACATCCGCCAGCAGTGTCGGGGAATACGGACCGCCTTCGTCGACGCTGTAATGGCGCGTCTGGCCGGAGGTGGAGACAATGGACAGAGAATCGGGGCCGGTCGAGTCGAGTCCGATCGAGAACGCCAGCTCGTCGCCCGGGAGGCCGTCCATATTGCCGGCCGCGAGCGCCGAGGTTCCCGGATCAGGGGTCGGGAACGACCCGAGGACCGCTCCCGTGACCGGATCAAAAACTCGTACAGGGCCCGACGAGCTGCCGACGACCAGGTCGGTGATTCCGTCGTTGTTGATGTCCCTGGCGAGAACTCTGGTGATTCCGCTGAAGCTGCCTACCGGAACCTCGCCGATGGGCGCGAATGGCGTGCCCCGGAAAATGATGGGATTGGCCGAGCCCTCGGTCGTGATGAACTCCTGCGACGACGAGTTGAGATCGAAGTTGCCTACCGCGATGGAACGCCCGAATCCAGCGGGATAGTCGACTTCCACATCACGCGTGGCACCATCGACGATGCGCCCGGGAGTTCCGGTCAAGACGATCTCGAGTGCCGGGTCGGCATCGAGCTGCAATGCGGCGAGGCTGTTTCCGCCATAGGTTCTCGACCAGGCCAGCGCACCGGTTTCAAGATCGATGGCGGTCAAGGCCACACCCGGGCCGTAGTAAGTTTCGTGCACGAAGCCGAGGATCTCGCGGCTGCCGTTGCCATCGAGGTCGGCTACCAGGGTGGGTCGAAACCCAGCCGGCACGGTGACTTCGCGCTCGACCTGGAGTGGAATTCCCGACAGGAACAGAAGGGTCCCCGGACCAGAATTCGGCTGGACCACGGCGATCAGGGCGTCGCCTCGACCCCGGCGCGTCAGCAGTCGAATCGGGCCGGCAAATCCCTCTTTCCACAGGCTGACGTGAGTGCGCCGAATCTCCGAGCCGGGCCCGTTGAATGGCTGGTGCACGACCAGCATCTGATCAGAGTTGAAACTGAATGACTCCTGCCCCCAGGCGGTCGCGACCAGCTCGGTGCTGCCGTTTCCGTCGAAATCCCCGACCAGCATGCCCGCATGGCCCGGGCCGGAAATGCCGGGGATGTATTGCCATTTGACGGCGGCGTCTGCACCAGAAAACAGCTGAGCGAAGGCCAGCACCAAGAGTGCTGCGAGGCGTGAACGAAGGTGCATGAGAATCCTGTTTCTGGGGTCCGCGCTGCCGGGCCGCCGCGCCCAGCAGGCACACCGGCGCGCGTCGTCGAAGTTTCAAGGAGCCGCCGGAGGCAGCCTCAAGGCAGTGTATCGGGGGGGCGAAGGGGGTACCACCTAGAGTCCGGGAGCCGCGCTGCGACCTACGCACCCTCCGTCGCCAGCACATCGATGGCCGCGTCGATCTCGTCCTAGACACGGTCTTGGACACCCACAATCTACCGTGACCACGCCCCTCAGCACACGATGGTGTGCGTGTCGATGATCGGCGTCGGATGCTTCTCGTACTCGGCGTCGAGTAACGCCACGTTTTCGCTTCTTTAATCTGCACCGTTCTTGGGTGTCCATGGTAACGCCACGCATGGCACCGGTCCGCGGCCCTCTTGAAGTCGATGCGATGCAGCAACGGGATGATCTCTGGACCCGCAGATCGCAACACCCCGATCCGCCAATAGACGTCATGCCCTCCTGAAGAAAACCAGAACCAGGACCTGGTCAGGTTCGCCAGTTCGACCCCACCGCCGCGAGCTAAAGCGCCGCGGCGTCGCCCACCCACGACGGCAAAACGGCGAAATCGCCCCGCGAGAGCCCGGCCGACTGACTTGTATGGTGCCGAGCGCTGCCAGCAGTCGCCGCGAGAGCGTTTTGCCCGCAAAAGTGACCGTCACGGAGCAGTCCAGGCAGCCACGCGTGCCCCTTGACCGCGCCAATCCGCAGCGTTGACTGGCCAAAAAGCGGCTTTGGATTTCCTATCCTTGACTACAATTTCAGCGCTGGTCTTTGATGAAAACGAGCGGAGCGGCGCATGTTGACGCGCCCTACAGTGGCCGGTGGCCCCCCTCGTTGCGCTATTAACCCGCGTTACCGCGCTTAATTACCTCCGTCCCGGATGGCATTTCCCGGTCCGTGATCTGTGAGCAGGCTGTTTGCCGTACGTTGATGGGAAGGCAGCGCGCAGGTCTAGCTTCTAGCGCAGCCCGAAGCGCAGCCCGCAACACAACTCAAGGAGTCACGCCATGATGAACACCACTTCCAACAGTCCCGCCGCGACGCTCGACATCCGGGATCACGCACTGCCGTCGTCAGCCGCCGAAGCTTCAGCCGACCTGCCGGCCGTCGAGGCCGGGTTGCAGCCCGAAGCACCGATCGACCTGCCACTCACCGACTCCGAGCAGGATGCGCTGACTGGCGGCTGCATAAACGGCTGTGGCGGCATCAGGTTCAACCACAACGAGACGCTGGCCGAGTCGGTTGGCGGCACCGACGAAGCTGTGGCCGAACCGCAGGCCGAAGCACCGATCGACCTGCCACTCATCGAGGCCCAGCAGGACGGGCTGAAGGGCGGCTGCCTCAACAACTGTGGCGGCATCAGGTTCAACCACAACGAGACGCTGGCCGAGTCGGTCGAAGGCACCGACGAAGCCGAGGCCGAACCGCAGGCCGAAGCACCGATCGACCTGCCACTCACCGACTCCGAGCAGGATGCGCTGACTGGCGGCTGTGGAGGCGCCTGTGGCGGCATCAGGTTCAACCACAACGAGACGCTGGCCGAGTCGGTTGGCGGCACCGACGAAGCTGTGGCCCAACCGCAGCCCGAAGCACCGATCGACCTGCCACTCATCGAGGCCGAGCAGGACGGGCTGAAGGGCGGCTGCCTCAACAACTGTGGCGGCATCAGGTTCAACCACAACGAGACGCTGGCCGAGTCGGTCGACGGCACCGACGAAGCCGAGGCCGAACCGCAGCCCGAAGCACCGATCGACCTGCCACTCATCGAGGCCGAGCAGGATGCGCTGACTGGCGGCTGTGGAGGCGCCTGTGGCGGCATCTTGTTCAACCACAACGAGACGCTGGCCGAGTCGGTCGACGGCACCGACGACGCCGAGGCCGAACCGCAGGCCGAAGCACCGATCGACCTGTCACTCATCGAGGCCGAGCAGGACGGGCTGAAGGGCGGCTGCATAAACGGCTGTGGCGGCATCAAGTTCAACCACAACCAGACGCTGGCCGAGTCGGTCGACGCGGGCCGGGGCAGTTGAGCGATGGCGGGGGGCTGTCGAAGCCTGCAGGACTGGCACGCAGCAGGAAACCGCGCGTGCGACGCCGGCCAGCATGCACAGGCGAGGGAGTGCTACGACCAGGCCTTTGCGCTGGCTGAAGCCGTATGGTCGGCCGACGATCCGGCCTGGGTGCCCCTGCTGAACAACCGCGCGGTGCTGGCCAAGTACGCCGCCGAGTTCGAGCTGGCGGAGTCCTTGTATCTGCGGGCCTTGGCCATCGCGCAAGCGCATACGGTCTTCGGGCCGCCCGAACTGGCGATGCTGTACCACAACCTCGGCGGACTCGCGCATGCCCGCGGTGACTTCGCCGCGGGCGAGCCTTTGGCGCGAATGGCGGTCGAATTGTCGCAATCGGTGTTCGGGTCCGACCACCCGCAGCGCCTGGCCGATGAGGTCGCCTGGGCCGGCCTGCTCGATGGTTTGGGCCGCTATACCGAGTCCGAGCCGATCTACCGGCGGGCGCTGGTGGCCTGGGAGGCGCGCGGCGAAGCGCTGGAGGTGGCAGTGTGTTGTCATAATCTCGGGGCACTGTGTGCAGCGCAGCGGCGATGGCCGGAGGCCGAAGCCCAGTACCGGCGCGCCTTGTCGATCAAGCAGGAAAGTCTCGGCGGCGAGCATCCGGATGTCGGTCTGACGCTGCACAACCTCGGCGTGCTGTGCAAGCAACTGCGGCGCGAGGCCGAAGCTCGGGCACATCTGCAACAGGCCATGCAGATATTCATGGCCAGTCTGGACATGCAGCATCCGCATCTGCGCGCCTGCCGTCGGCAGCTCGCCGGACTGTCGGCCATGGAATCGACCTCAGCTACCGTTTGAATGAGCAGGGGCCGGAGCGCGTGACCTTCGCCGGTGTCGACGTGGGCTCCTGGGCTGATGGCGGTAAAGGAATGGACTCCTCCTCCAAGGCGAAAAAGGGGGCAGGCGAAAAAGGGGACGGCGGCAATTGCTGTTTAGGGTTGCGGGACAGCTGCCTTCGACTCACAAAGACTGAAGCACCGCCGCTAATCACGGGCAGGTGCCCCGCAACCCTAAACAACAGAAGACCCTAGCGATCAGACGTCACCTGCGGCTGCCGTGCGCGGCGCTTGAGTTTAGGATCAACACCGCTACTAAGAACTCGCAGGTGGCACAAGCCATCGTGGCTGCGCTGTATTTTTCTAACTCATTCGCCGATCTCAAGAAGTTATTTCTTCCTATGTTCGAAGAGTTGGCATCACGTCAACGGGGTGGGTCATCGAAAAACAGCAAGTTAAGTCGCGAAGAAGTGCGCGAGATGACCCGGCAGCACGACCCCTCCGTTGCGTACCCCTCCGTCCTGCAGGAGCTCATTCAGGCCCGGACAACGCTGCTGCCTAGCTACTCTGTGACGAGCAATAGTATTGGTGGAAAACCTGTGGAGGTGACAGCTCGTTGGGGAAGCTTAGTCGTCACCGAGCGAGGCCCGAGCAAGGCGGTCGGGAAAAGCAGATGTGCCTTCTCTTTGCTGGCCAAGCTTTGTGACGAGGACTCATTTTGGGGCGAGGGAGGGCTATAGGGGACGGAAGCAGTTTTAAGGACCCCTCGCTTTCGGTCTACCACCACGAACTATAGGGGACGGAGGCAGTTAAACGACCTGCGCTCTCCGCCTGCAAATGAAGCTATAGGGGACGGAGGCAGTTAAGCGCTCGTAGTGCGCCAGAGCTGCAACAAAGGGGTCAGAGAACGATACCGTTTGAATCCACGCCCGGCTATTCAGCCAGGTTGCTTATCAAAGCTGCGACGGGATCGGTGGCAGCACGATATCGCTTCTCGAAGATTGAGTTCTGATGGAACTCGAGATAGGAGCTTTGTTCCGCGTTGAAGACCCCGCAGGATCGACCACTCGTGAGCTTCAACCCGATACGTCCAGCTAATAGTGTGCGGGGCACCGTGGCGTCCGGTGGATCGACGATGGTGTTTGGCTACGATGCGGCGCGCAATCAACTCCTGATGCCCATCACGAGCCAAAACCAGGGCTCCACTCGGTTTGGCGACATGACCATCGCAGACATCACCGACGCTGGTCTGCTCATGCCCGGCGTCAGCTAGCCTATCCTGTTCACGATGGAGGGCCGGCTCGTCCGCAAGTCACTCGGCCACCTGACCGACGACGACCAACGTGCACTGCGCCACTGCATCGCACTCCTGATCGGCTGAAGATCGTCCACCGGGCAGCAAAGAGCCTCGGACTCGACGTCGAGTTGTCGGAAAACTCTGATTCGTGGGTGTCCCAAGTGAAGGCGTCCCAAGTGAAGGCGCAGCCCGCGGAGCGGGCGAAGTCGCGGAGCGACCGTACCCCTTCATCACCGGAGCCCGCCGTAATCGTGCGCATCCTCGAGCACATCGGCGAACTTAAGCCGCGCGCCACGCATGGCGCCGATCCGCGGCCCTTCTGGCATTGAGGCGACGCAGCAACGGGATGATCTCTGGACCCGCAGATCGCACCACCCCGATCCGCCAGTCGACGTCATGCCCGCCTTAAGAAAACCAGAGCCAGGACCTGGTCTGGTAAGCGAGTTCGACCCCACCGCCGCGGGCTAAAGCGCCGCGGCGACGCTCATCCGCGGCCACAAAACGGCGAAAACGCCCCGCGCGACCCCGCCCGACCGACTGGTGCGGGCTATCCGCTGCCAGTAGCCGCCGCAAGCGCATCTGGCCCGCAAAAGTGCCCGTCACCGGGCAGGCCAAGCGGCCATGCGCGCCCCTTGACCGCGCGAATGCGCCGCGTACACTGGCCAAAAAAGTGGCCTTGGATTTCCCATCCTTCGTCCGGAGATTGCAATGAAAGAAAAATTTGTTCTGCCGCTAGTAGCTGCTGTTTCGTGCTGTTTTTCCGCTGCCGTGCCGGCGCAATCCTTGGGCAATGCGTTCAGCTACCAAGGTCAGCTGAAAGAATCCGGCCTGCCTGCAAGCGGTTTATATGATTTTCAGGCGTGCTTATTTGATAGCCTGCTGAATCCAACCACGTTGATTTGCGCGCCAGATATCAACGATGTGCCAGTGGATAGCGGCCTGTTCACGATTGCGCTGGACTTTGGCGCCGCCACCTTTATCGGCCAACAGCGCTTTTTGGAGCTGCGCGTCCGCCCCGGCGCCAGCGTTGGCAGTTACACCCTGCTCAGTCCGCGCCAATTGATTCGCGCAACGCCTGAAGCATTGCGTGCCGGCAGCGCACCCTGGAGTGGCCTAAGCGCGGTACCGAGCGGATTCCTTGATGGCGTGGATAACATCGGCATCAGCAGCATTAGCACCGGCGCGGGGCTTTCGGGCGGCACCATCACCACGACCGGTGCGATTGCAATCGCCACCGGCGGTGTCACCAGCGCAATGATCGCGGCTGAGGCGGTTGGCACTGCGCAGCTCGCTGCGAATGCCGTCGAATCGACGCGCATTTTAGACGACAGTGTCGGTGCCAACGACATTGCCAGCAACGCGATCGGTGCCGCCGAGCTTGGCAACAATGCCGTTGATACCGCCGCGATTATCGATGCCAACGTTACCAGCGCTAAAATTGCCAACGGCGCGGTCGGCAGCGCCCAAATCAATTCCGCAGAAGTGCAAACACGCATCAGCGGCACGTGTGCCGTGGGCGAGTACTTTCGCGGCATCAATCCCAACGGCACGCTCAACTGCGAGTTACTGCCGGTCAGTTTTGATCGCGTGCTCGAAAGCAATGGCGATGTGGGCAGCTCAGTGTCGGTTGCGCTACGCACTGACGGTCGGCCAGTGATCGCCCACCATAACAACACCTCGGGATCGCTGCGGCTTTACAGCTGTCTGGACGCCGCTTGCGTGAGCGGCCAAGGCCGCACCTTAGACACCGCTGGCACTGACGTCGGTGAAGACACCTCGATCGCAATCCGTCCGAATGGTTTTCCTGTCGTGGTCTATCGCGATGTCGCGGCGCAAACGCTCAAACTGTATGACTGCACCAATGAGATCTGTAGCTCCGGCGTGATCCGAACGCTCGAGAGCAGCGTTAACGTTAGCGCAGGGGACATCTCGATGGCGCTGCGTTCGGACGGGCGCCCTTTTGTCGCCTACCACGAATCCAGCAGTTTTACGCTGCGCGCCTATGACTGCGCCAATGTCAGTTGCAGCAGCGGTGCCGTGCGAATTCTGGACTCTGACCTCGCGGAGGGTACATCTGTCCAAATTCGCGCGGATGGGCGACCCTTGATAGCGCTGGGCGGCAGTCCCGGTCCTAACACGCGCGTGCGCTTGTACGATTGCACCGATGTGAATTGCAGCGCCGCCACCTTGCGCGCACCACCGGATGCCCCGTTTTCTGGACCTGTGGCGCTGCTGCTGCGCAGCACCGGCCGACCGCTGATCGCAACCCCCTTTCCTTTGACAGTGATTGATTGCGCGGATGCAATCTGTAGTTCCAGCGTGCAGCCGGCGCTAACCACCGGAGCAACCTCCAAAACCGTGGGCATGAAGCTGCGTGACAACGGTCTACCCCTGATCGTGTACGGTGCCATCCTCGCGGCCAATCAGACCGATCTGCGCTTATTCGATTGTTCCAACTCGAACTGTTCAGCGGGCTCCAGTCGAACGATAGTTGGCAACGGCGATTTCGGGACCAATGGTGCGCTGGCGCTGCGCGACGATGGCCGCCCGGTAATCGCCTACTACGACGCTACCAATGATGATCTGCGCCTGCGGGTGTGCGCAAATCCGGAGTGCCTCTAATGCTGCGCGCGAAAACCGAACGCGCAGTTTTCCGCGTGCTTGGCGCAGCGACGCTGTTTGTGTGCGCATCAGGCGCACTGGCGGCTGCGGCTGGCAGCGTCTTGCGAGTGGACTGGTTCAGCATCGACGCCGGCGGCGGCACCGCAACGGGTGGCAGTTTCGGCGTTAGCGGCACCATTGCCCAAGTCGATGCCGAACCGCTGCAGCCCTCGAGTGGCGGAAACTTTGAACTCACCGGAGGTTTTTGGGCGGAGGCCGCCTCGGATCTGATTTTCCAAGGCGATTTTGAAGCTCCGTAGCTAGCAGCCTGTCGGACTTCCGGCGCACTCGCGATCCCTCTAATACGATCAATCAGATAGTCGTGCAGACGGTCGCCAACGGGCAGCTTGGCGCTACGCCAAACCCGGCGATTGAAGGACAAGCGGTGCTCCTCACTTCAACTTGGTCTGGGGCACTTGGCAACGCGACTGGCAGCGTCGAGTTTCGTAGCAACGGCAACCCGATTAGCGGCTGCGCCAGTGTCAGTATGGTTGTCGGAGTCGCCAGTTGCACCACTACCTTCTCCGCAGCGGGCAATCGCCAGCTCAGTGCACTGTATGGCGGCAACACCAATTACTTGGCAGGCGCCGTCGGACCGCTGGTCCTGGTGGTGCGCGGCAATCAGTTATTTGCCAATGGTTTCGAGTAAACCCTCGCACGCTGTTCGGCAGCGAAGGCCGTGCGGGGAGCGATACCAGCGCACTTGATCCGTTGGTCGACGCGCTCCTGCCCGGCATCGCGCTGTACGCCCTCTGCTGCTACTTGCCGGGTGCGCGGATCGAGCATCCGCTTGGCGATTGGTTCAGCATCGGCTTTGTGCCGATGCAATGTTGGGCCCATCCGGCCCCTGGTCACTCAAAGCGAGCGGCAAAAATCGGGTCGCTAACGCTGAGGGCGAGGGGGCCGGCGGACGAGCCGAGGTAGGTGGCATCGCCGCTGTAGTCGGCAGTGATCGCGTAACTGCCGGCGGTGGCGAAGCTGGTCGTGCACGACGCGCTGCCGGCGCTGACCAAGACGTTGCTGCAGGTGGTGATCGACTGCCCGTCGGCGCGGAAGCTCACCGTCCCGGTCGGCGCGCCGGAAGCGCCGGTCAGGTCGACGCGCAAGGTCGCCGGGCGGGTCGGACCGATGATCGGCGGCGCCGCGCTTAGGTTCAGCGTGGCGACGACGGCACTGACCGTCTGTGTCACGCTGTTCGAGACCGGACTGCTCTGGTGATCGTTGTCGCCGAGATAAACCGCGGTCAGCGGATGCATGCCGGCGCTCAGGTTGGTCAATTGCAGTGTCGCGCTGCCATTGAACAGCGTAGGCCGCAGGATTTCGACAGCGCCATCGCGCAGGCTGACCTGCCCGGTGAGCGCGGTGCCAAACTGCGCCGCCACATCGATGCGTGGCTGCACCGGTGCACCCATCCGGAGACCTGGACATCCACTTTTCAGAATTTTCTGACATCGTGATGGGCGCTTTTCTGACTCACTTGGCGGTCGGTAGGGGCGATGCTGGTCACCATGACTTATCCCCGCTCAATCCTGATTCCGCGCGGTTCGCCCGGTACCTTTCACTGCGTCTCGCGCTGTGTGCGTCGAGCGTTCCTGTGCGGAGAGGATCGGCTTACCGGCAGGTCGTTTGAGCACCGACGCCAATGGATCGAGGACCGGCTTCATGCACTGGCCGAGATCTTCGGTGTCGCGATCTGGGGGGCCGCTCTCGGCATCCTGCCTACCGCGGCATTAGCACATCCCTGTGCGTCATACGCCGTGATGAGCAATCACCTCCACGTCGTCGTGCAGACGTTGCCGGAGGCGGTTGCGAAAT
>Ga0209181_10008746_pt1 | contig 13500 bp, 15 predicted proteins | sample MAT05_FD_187208 | JGI IMG/M metagenome (GOLD analysis project Ga0209181, IMG submission 187208) | Freshwater microbial communities from Lake Fryxell liftoff mats and glacier meltwater in Antarctica - MAT-05 (SPAdes) (version 2) | ecosystem: Environmental > Aquatic > Freshwater > Ice > Liftoff... | reverse complement strand
CACGGTTCAATCCCGTGCGCGCCAACGACACAGCAGGGAACCGGGAGGGTGGGACGGGGGCTTGGACGCAGCGACCGGCAACGGTCGCCGCGGCCGAGCCGCGCGGCCCCCACGTGCGACCTCGTCCGCGCCGACCCCGACCGGCGCGACCCGATCAAGCCCCCCCCGCACTCGGCCAAGGCGCATCGCACTTGGCCAGTCGCGCGCTCGGCCGCGGCATCGGTCCGGGCCGTCACCGAGACTACCTGCTCGCGCGCTCGATGCTCGCTCGAGCGTCGGCGATCCCGTCATCGAGCGCAGCGAAGAACGGCGCCGTCGTCGAGTTCTGACCGGTGTTAGGACACGCCAGCTCAAGCAGGCAGTCCAGCATGTGAGAGAACCACGTTACGTCATCACCTCTGGGCGGAATGGCGTGGGTGTGCTCAAGGTACAGGATCGCGTCGACGACGATGTCGATATCCTCGACGATAGAGCACTCGACAGCCTGTAGCGCGGCAGCGCGAAACCGATCGGCAAGCTGCACTACAGGAGCAACCGCGTGCAGATCGGTTGGTTCGCTGGCCGCCGGATTGTTCAGTTGGCTCCACGCGATCTTCAGGCACGCATGTGTGAGCTTCTCCGCGGCGCTCGCGTCGATATTCAAAACGCACTCGAAGTTAAATGAGCGCGGTCGCTACGTCAACCGGTGCGCACTGCGCCATCGGCCCCGCCCTCGCGCTCCTTCGCTTGCAGGGCTGCGATCTCCTCGTCGCGCTCGCCAGGAGTCGCCTTGAGCGCAGCGACGAGCGCGCAGAGTTCATCGCCAGCTTGGATCTGGACCTTGGCGCCGATGGCTGCACCGGTCTCGCGCTGGCGATCTTCACCGTGCAGATCGCGATCGCGCAGCTGTGGTTGCGTCACTTCCGCTTCGGCCCGCTCGAGTGGGCGTGGCGGACCGCGGTGTACCTGCGACCGCCGCCGATGCGGGTCAGGCGGTCGTGACGACGTCCGGGCCACCCGCGACGGCTTCCTCGAGGCGTTCGCGACCGCCGCGCGGTCATAGCAGCGTGTATTCCAGATTCTTCCGCCAAGCGAGCGCAGGGTGGCCGCCGGTTCCTTACGGCCGAGGATCGAGGTGGCGCGCCGCCGCGGCCGCGAGCCGGGCCTGATTCGACCGACGCGATCCCGTGATCGCGCAGCACACACATCGCCAGAGTTGAGGTAGAACCGGGCGTCTCGTTCGCTACTCAACTGCCCGAAGGATCCCGATGAATACTCCGAGTGTTGCTCCATGAACGGCCGTCCCATGGGCCGTGATGACCGCCGCCGTCCCCAGGGCGGGCTGCGCATCAACCACCGCATCCGTGTTCCCGAGGTCCGAGTGATCATGGACGACGGTGGCGAGCAGCTCGGAGTGTTGCCGACCCACGAAGCGGTCCGTCTCGCCGAGGAAAAGGGGCTCGATCTGGTCGAGATCTCGCCCCGCGCGTTCCCGCCGGTGTGCCGGATCATGGACTACGGCAAGTACAAGTACGAGCAGTCCAAGCAGAAGCAGAAGGCGCGCAAGCACGCGTCCACCGTCGAGATCAAAGAGATCAAGTTCCGGCCCAAGACCGAGGGCCACGACATGGACTTCAAGGTGAAGCATGTCCGGCGCTTCCTCGAGGCCGGCAACAAGGTCCGCCTCGCCGTGGTGTTCCGCGGTCGCGAGATCACGCACCCGCAGACGGGCAAGAACGTGCTCGACCGCGTGGTCGATGCGACCGCCGACCTGTCCACGGTCGAGGTGATGCCCAACATGGAAGGCCGGCGCATGATCATGATCATCGCGCCCAAGCCCAACGTGGTCCGTCGCGCCGCCGAGATCAGGAAGCAGACGATCGCCGCCATCCAAGCCAAGAAGGACGCGGCCAAGGCCGCAGGTCACGCGCCGCCTCCTGAGCCTGAGGAGGAGGACGAGGACGACGAGCTCGACGCCATCAATGCGGACGTCGATGACTCGGACGAGGACGACGACGGGGGCACCGACGGCGGTGGCACCAGCGGCGGCACCGACGGCGGTGGTACTGACGGTGGCACCAGCGGTGGCACCGACAGCGGTGGTACTGACGGCGGTACCAGCGGTGGCACCGACGGCGGTGGTACCAGTGGTGGCCCCGGCGGCACCGACGACGGAACCCCCGAGACGCCCGCCAAGTAGCACTCCCGGATGCTCGATTTCCCCGCGGAAGGCTCTTGTTTTCCGCGGGTCGCTCGGGCATAAACCGCGTTCGTTTCGACTTGCCCCGAGATACCCATGCCGAAGATCAAGTCTCACTCCGGTGCCAAGAAGCGGTTCAAGAAGACCGCGACCGGCAAGTTCAAGTTCGGCGGCACGTTCAAGCGCCACCTGTTGACCGGTCGGTCGCAGAAGCGCAAGCGCCAGGCCCGCAACTCCAAGTACATCGGTCACAGCCAGCAGCATCAGATCGAAGCGATGCTGCCGTACGGCGGAATCTGACGTACTCGCTCGGAGCTTGCTCCGGGCGCCGGTGTTGTCGGGTCGAGGGGCTGTTGGCCTCTCGGGCCCCGAACTGCTCTCCAATCCTTGCCCACGGGCTTCGCTCCCTGGGCTCCTAAAAAGGAACTGACATGCCCCGCGCTAAAAGAGGCTTCAAAGCCCGTCGTCGTCGTAACCGTATCCTGAAGGCCGCCAGCGGCTTTCGCGGCAAGCGCAACAGCTGCCATGCCGCGGCCAACGAGGCCGTCCAGCATGCCTGGATGCACATGTACAAGAGCCGCAAGCAGCGGAAGCGCGACTTCCGCGCGCTGTGGATCGTGCGCATCAACGCGGCGGCCCGCACCATCGGTATCAGCTACTCGAAGCTGATGGGCGCGCTGCACAAGGCCGGCATCAGCATCAACCGCAAGATGCTCGCCGAGGTCGCGATCAGCGATCCGGCCGCGTTCCAGGCGATCGCGGCCCAGGCTGGCCACGCGCCGGCTGCGGCCTGACCCGGCTGCGGCCTGACCCGGCTGCGGTTCATTCGACCCTGCGAGGCCGCTGCGAGCGGTCTCGTTGCGTTTTCGGCACCGTCACTTTCGTCCGGGAGAACGTCATGACCGCACCCGCTGCGCCGTCGACCGAAGAGCTCATCGCCGCCCTCGACCGCTTGGCCGACGAGTTCGCGCAGGCCATCGCGCCCCTCGACGACGAGCAGACCATGCGCGCGACCCAGGCCCAGTTCCTGGGCAAGAAGGGCCAGGTCTCGGCGGTCATGAAGGAGCTGGGGCGCCTGCCGCCGGCCGATCGGCCGCGGGTCGGCGAGGCCGCCAACCGCGTGAAGGACGCGATCGCGGCCGCGGTCGAGGCTCGCCTCGCCACGCTGGCCGCGGCCAAGCGCGCGACCGATCTCGCTCGGTCGGTCGACCTGACCTTGCCGGGGCAGCCCAGCGGCGGCGGCCACCTGCACCTGCTCACTCAGGTCCGCGCCGAGCTGGTGGCGATCTTCGGCGAGCTCGGCTTCGCGGTCGCCGAGGGCCCGCAGATCGACACCGACTGGCACGTGTTCGAGGCGCTGGCGATGCCCAAGGATCATCCCGCGCGCGACATGCAGGACACGTTCTATCTCGCCGACGAGATCGTGCTGCGCACCCACACGTCACCGGTCCAGATCCGCACGATGCTGGCGCGCAAGCCGCCCATCCGCATCGTCGCGCCCGGCATCGTCTATCGCCGCGACGACGACGCGACCCACAGCCCGATGTTCAGCCAGATCGAGGGCCTGCTGGTCGATCGCAATGTCCGGTTTTCGGACCTCAAGGGCGTGCTCACCCATCTGGTGAATCGGTTCTTCGGTGGCGCGATGAGCGGCGGCCTCGAGGTTCGGTTCCGGCCCAGCTACTTCCCCTTCGTCGAGCCCGGCGTCGAGGTCGACTTCACGTGCGCGTTCTGTCGCGGCGGAGGCTGCCGGCTGTGCAAGGGCTCGGGCTGGGTCGAGGTCGGCGGCGCCGGCATGATCGATCCCGACGTCTTCGCGGCGGTCGGCATCGACGCCGAAGAGTTTACCGGCTTCGCGTTCGGCATGGGCATCGAGCGCATGGCGATGCTTCGCCACAACATCACCGACATCAAGCTGTACTACGAAGGCGACCTCCGCTTTCTGTCGCAGTTCTGAAGACTCGAACGCAGTGAGGAGCGATCCATGAAGGCCGTACTCTCTTGGCTCCTGGAGCTGTGCGATCTGCCGTTCCACCCGTCGGCCGACGAGGCCGCGCGCGCGCTGACCGCGGGCGGGCTCGAGGTCGAAGGCGTCGAGGCGCTGGGCGCCGGTTTCTCGGGCGTGGTCGTCGCGCTGGTGACCGGCAAGCGCCCGCACCCGCAGTCCGACAAGCTCACGCTGGTCGACGTCGTCACCGAGCTCGGCGGCACCGCGACGCAGGTGGTGTGCGGCGCGCCCAACGTGCCCGCGCCCGGTCGCACGGTGCTGTGGGCGCGGCCCGGCGCCACGCTGCCCGGCGGCATCACGCTGGGCATCAAGCCGGTCAAGGGCATCGCGTCGCCGGGCATGCTGTGCGCCGAGGACGAGCTCGGGCTCGGCGACGATCATGGCGGCATCATCGTGCTGGCCCAAGACGATCCCACGCCGATCGGCGCGCCCGCGCAGCAGGCCTTGGGCCTCGACGATTGGGCCCTCGACGTCAACGTGCCGGCCAACCGCGGCGACTGTCTCGGCCACGCCGGGCTCGCGCGCGAGTTGGCCGCGCTCCTGGGCGGTCGGGCGGTCGAGCCCGATCTGACCAGCGACCTCGAGTCGCTGCGCGCCGAGCTGTCCACGGCGGACCTCGCCGCGATCGCCATCGATGACGTCACCGGCTGCGCGCGCTACGTGGCGCGCGTGATCGACGGCCTCACCGTCGGGCCGTCGCCCCGGCGCTTCGCGTCGCGCCTGCGCGCGGTCGGGGTCCGGCCGATCTCCAACCTCGTCGACGTCACCAACTACGTGCTCTTCGAGCTGGGCCAGCCGCTCCACGCCTTTGACTGGCACAAGCTGGCCGACCCGCCCCGCATCGCCGTGCGCCGCGCCGCCGCCGGCGAGACCATGACCACCCTCGATGGCACCGCCCGCACGCTGGTCGCCGGCGATCTGCTCATCACCGACGGCTCGGGGCCGATCGCGCTGGCCGGCGTCATGGGCGGGCAGACCACCGAGGTCGGCGCGTCGACGACGCGGGTGCTGCTCGAGAGCGCCAGCTTCGAGCCGCGCTCGATCCGCCGCACCGCGCGCCGGCTCGGGCTCCTGTCGGAAGCGTCGCAGCGCTTCGAGCGCGGCGTCGATCCGGCGCTGGCGTCGCGGGCCGCCGCGCGCGCCGCGGTGCTGATGGCCCGCCTCGGTGGCGGCCGCATCGCCACCGGCGAGCTCGACGGGTATCCGCGGCCGCGCCCACCGATCGTGGTGCCGCTGCGCTTGGCCCGCGCGCGCAGCCTGACCGGCACCGCGCTCACCGCTGCTGACTGCGAAGGCGCGCTCACCCGGCTCGGTTGCGCCGTCGTCGCCGCTGGCGCCGAGGCTTGGCAGGTCACGCCGCCGAGCGCGCGCGCCGATCTCACGCGCGAGGCCGACCTCATCGAGGACGTCCTGCGCGTGGTTGGCTACGGTCACGTGCCGGTCACCTTGCCGCCGCTCACCGAGCCGCCCGCGGTGCTGGCCAACGGCGTCGCCGATCGCGCGCGCACGACCCTGGCCGCGGCTGGGCTGTCCGAGGCGATCACCTTCGGCTTCCAGTCACAGGCCCGCCTCGACGCGCTCGGGCTGCCGCCCGAGTACCGCCGCGCCCAGCCGCTGCTCGTGCGCAACCCGATGTCGCTCGATCAGGCGATCATGCGCACGTCGCTCCTGCCCAACCTGCTCGCCGCGGTCGCGCGCAATCGCAGCTTCGGCCTGCCCGACGTCGCGCTGTTCGAGATCGGCTCGGTGTTCCTGCGCGCCGAGGGCCAGGCCTCGACCGGCGAGCCGACCGCGCTCGCCGACGAGCCGACCTGTGCGTGCATCGTGCTCGCGGGCGCGCGCCCGGGCCGGATGGGGAAGGGCGCGGCCTGGGACGTCTTCGACGCCAAGGGTTTCGCGATCGCGCTCCTGCGCGGGCTCGGCGTCACCGACGTGCAGCACAACGCGACGAGCACCGTGCCGTATCTGCACCCCGGGGTCGCGGCCGAGATCGTCGCGGGCGGGCACACCCTCGGCACGATCGGCGAGGTGCATCCCGACGTGCGGGCCCGCTTCGGCATCGACGCCCCGGTGTTCGTGGCCGAGCTGACCTTGTCCGGCCTCAGTGATCCCGCCCCGGCGCAGATGAAGCCGGTGCCGCGCTTCCCGGCCTCGACGCGCGACGTGTCGCTGCTCCTGCCCGACGCGGTGGTGGCGGCCCAGGTCGCGGCCACGATCGCCGAGGCCGCCGAGCCGCTCATCGAGACGGTGGCGCTCACCGAGGAGTATCGCGACGCGGCGCGCTTGGGCGAAGGCCGCAAGAGCCAGCTGTGGTCGATCACGTACCGGGCCGTCGATCGCACGCTCACCGACGTCGAGATCGACCGCGCTCACGAAGCGATCGTGGCCCGGCTGACGGCGGCGCTGCCCGCTCAGCGTCGCTAGAGATCTGCGCGTTCACCCTTGGCTGCGGCCAAGTCGTGATAATGTCTCGGCATATGGCGCGCATGACCAAGGCCGACATCATCGAGGCGGTGTACGAGAAGGTCGGGGGGTTCTCCAAGAAGGAGGCCGCCGAGATCGTCGAGAGTGTCTTCGGGCAAATCAAAGACACGCTCGAGCGCGGCGAGAAGATCAAGATCTCGGGCTTCGGCAACTTCATCGTGCGCGAGAAGAAGGCCCGCATCGGCCGCAACCCGCAGACCGGCGAGGAGATCACGATCTCGGCGCGGCGCGTGCTCACGTTTAAGCCCTCGCAGGTCTTGAAGGACGTCCTCAACGGACAAAACCGTCCGCCTGCTTAGGGTGGACGCTCCAAGATCGGCCGCTTGGTCTTGCTATGGCATGCTGGCTGAAGTAGATACGCGGTCCCTCTCCTCGGGGCGTAGCGCAGCCTGGTAGCGCACCAGACTGGGGGTCTGGGGGTCGCAGGTTCAAATCCTGTCGCCCCGACTAGGGAGCTCAAGGGACGGTCTTCGGACCGTCCCTTGGCCTTTTCGGCGAAGGAATATCGGGTACACCTGCGCGCGTGCAGCCCCTGATCCTCCTCACCAACGACGACGGCATCCAGGCGCCGCTGCTGACCCAGCTCGCCGACAGCTTGGCCGGCATCGCCGAGGTGCTGGTGGTCGCGCCGGAGCGCCCGCGCTCGGCGGCGTCCCACGCCATCACGCTGCACAAGCCGGTGCGCGCCAAGGAGCTGTCAGCCGGGCGCTGGATGTTGTCGGGCACACCGGCCGACTGCGTCTACGTCGGCATGCTGCGCCTGGCGTCTCGCGCGCCCGCGCTGGTGGTGTCGGGTCCCAACGACGGCTTCAACCTGGGCAGCGATGTCTACTACTCGGGCACGGTGGCCGGCGCCGTCGAGGGCGCGCTGCGCGGCGTCCCGGCCATCGCGCTGTCGTTGGCGCCGCGCGCGACCGACGTGGCCACCGCGATCGAGTTCGCGACCGCGCTGTGCGCGGCAGCGCTGGGCACCTTGCCGGGTGGTGAGGTGCTCAACGTCAACCTGCCCGGCAAGGGCGAGCGCCGTTACGCGTGGACCGCGCTGGGCCGGCGCCGCTATCGCGACGACGTGTCCGAGCGCGCCGACCCGTACGGTCGACCCTATTTTTGGATCGGCGGTGGAGCGGCCGGCCACGACGACATCGCCGGCTCCGACTGCAACGCGGTCAGCGACGGTGACGTCAGCGTCACGCCGCTCCGACTCGACTGGAACCATCCCGCGCGCGTCGCCGAGCCGGTGCTGCGCGTCGCTGGGTTCGTGGCACACGACCACGCGAGCGAGTAGATTCGCCCGATGAAGCTCTGCAGCCTGCTGCTGGTGGCGATGGTGACGGTGGGCTGTGCCTGCAAGGGCGCGAGCACGACCGACCCGACCGGTCCCGGCACCGGCGCGGGCACCGGCAGCGGCGCGGTCGCCGAGGACGAGTCGCAGTGCGCGACGATCGCGGCCCACGTCGAGGCGCTGTATCAGGCGTCGGCCGAGCGCACCCAGATGACCGAGGTCGAGGTCACCGACAACGTCGCGATGGTGGTCGCCGAATGTAAGGATGCGCCAGCGCGGGTCGTTCCCTGCGTGACCAAGGCGACCGCGGTCGCGCAGCTCGAGCGTCAGTGTCTGGCCGCCCTCGACGATCAGGGTAGCGAAGGAGAGCGGTTCCGATGACGCATATCCGCCTGATGCTAGTGTCGCTGTTGCTCGCGGGCGCCTGCGCCAAGCAGGCCGCGCCCGCCGACGACACGCTGCCCGACGACCTGAGCCCGCGCACCGACGAGTCGGCCACGCCCGAGCCCGCCACGGAGCTCGACGCCCGACGCGACGCCGCCTGCGAGACCCTGGGTCCGCGCATGACCGCGTGCGCGATCGAGGACGCTCGCGCCACGATGAGCGCCGACGAGCTGGCCAAGCTCGACGTCGAGCACACTGCGCCGATCCATACCCGCGAGTTCGTGAGGTCGTGCCAGACCCAAGCGCTGTCGTCGAGGCAGGTCCGGGTCTACGAGGTCTGCCTGCGCGAGGAGACCGCCTGTGATGCGCTGATCAAATGCCTCGACAACGCCAATCCGACTGCGACACTGTGACTCATCGAATTTCCGCGACAGAACCTGCGCTCTGGTAGCGTCCGCACCATGAAGCGCATCGTAATCACAGGGTTGGTGCTCGCGGCCGCAATGACCGCAGCGTGTAAAAAGAAGGCGGCCGACGAGGGCGCCGGCTCGGGCTCGATGACGGCGCCGCCGCCGCCGCCGGCGCCGATGCGGCCGTCGCAGAACCCGCAGACCAAGCTCCCGCCGCTCGAGGCCTCGACCGATCCCCAGAACGCGGCCAAGGTCGCGCTCGGCAACACGCTCTTCTTCGACAAGCGGCTGTCGGTTGACGGCACGCTCGCCTGCTACTCGTGCCACCAGAACGAGGACGGCACCGGCGGCCACGACCCGCTCGCGATCGGCCCGGGGAACAAGCAGCTCACCCGCCACGCGCCGGTAATGTGGAACGTCGGCTACCTCAAGGGCGCGTTCTACTGGGACGGCCGCTCGGCCACGCTCGAGGACCAGGGCAAGGCGGCGTTGGCGGGTGGCAACATGGGCCTCGGCGAGGACAAGCTGCAGGCCAAGACCGACGAGCTCCTGAAGGTCGCCGGCTACAAGACTCTGTTCAAGGCGGCCTTCGGCGACGCCCCCATCACCGTGGATCACGTGACGCAGGCGCTGGCCGCCTACCAGCGCACGATCGTGTGTGATCAGACCCCGTACGACAAGTTCGCCGCCGGCGACAAGACCGCGCTCACCGAGGGCCAGCAGCGCGGTCTCGACGTGTTCCTCGGCAAGGGCGCCTGCAACGCGTGCCACACGCCGCCGCACTTCTCGGTCGCGCTGCAGGTGGAGGGCGGCGTGTACTGGAACGCCGGCATCGGCGTCGCTGGAAAGGACCCGGCGGCTACCGAAGGCCCGACCGCGGCCGATCTCGGCCGCAAGAAGGTCACGGGTAAGGACGCCGATTGGGCGGCCTTCAAGGTCCCGTCCCTGCGCGACATCGGCAAGAGCCCGCCGTACTTCCACGACGGCTCGATGGCCAGCCTCGAGGACGCGGTGCACTACATGAGCTCGGGCGCCTCCGGCCCGACCAGCCCGAACCTGTCGCCGCTGTTCAACGACAAAGCGCTCACCAAGGACGAGACCGGCGATCTGGTCGACTTTCTTCGGGGCGGGCTGGCCTGCCCGGGCGGCCTCACGCCGCCCGCGTCGATGCCCTGACTTTTCGTGCGGGAACAATCGGCGTAGGCTCCGCGCCGTCGGTCCCATAGCTCAGCTGGATAGAGCGGTGGTTTCCTAAACCACAGGTCACAGGTTCGATTCCTGTTGGGATCACGTCTCGTTGTTGCGGAGCGCGGCCTCGTCGCTGCGGGAGCTGAGGAACGACGGCACCAGCGGTGCCTCGATGTCCTTGCCCTCGACCGCAGTTCGGGTGCCGCCCTCGGCGCGCGGCATGAGCCGACCCACCAGGCCCATGACCTCCTGCACCAGCGACGGTGCGAAGGCGGCGGCGAGGACCGCGAGCCGGGCTTGCGGCGAGATCACCAGCTCGGCGTCGCCATGCACGAAGGCGTCGACGATGGCGCGAGCGGCCCGCTCGGCGCTGATCGAGGTGGCGACGTTGCTGTCGCCGATCGTGAACCAGGTGTACTCGGCGGGCGTGCGACCCTTGAACACCGCGTGACGCGGGCTGCCGGTGCGCATGAGGCCGGGGCACACCGTCGTGACGTAGATGCCGTCCTTCACCAGCTCGGCGCGCATCGCGGCTGACAGGCCGACCAGCGCGAACTTCGAGGTGCTGTAAGGCGCCAGGTGCGGGACCGCGAGCTTGCCGCCCACTGACGCGATGTTGACGATCCGTCCGGCGCGGCGACGGCGCATGGCCGGGAGCACCGCGAGCGCGGCGTGCAGCGGTCCGCGCAGGTTCACGTCGAGGGCGCGATCGAAATCGGCAGAGGTCATGCTCTCGAGCGGGCCGACCTGGATGATGCCGGCATTGTTGACCAACACGTCGATGGGCCCAAAGTCGTCCTCGACGCTGGTGATGAAGCGCTGCACCTCATCGCGATCGGTGACATCGCAGGTCGCCGCGTAGACGATGCCACCGTGCTGCTCGAGATCTCGACGCGCGCGCTCGAGCTCGTCGGTGTCGCGGGCGCAGATCGCCACCTTGGCGCCACGCGCCACCACCTCGCGCGCCAAGACCAGGCCCAGCCCGCGCGATCCGCCGGTGATGACCACGACGCGGTCAGCGAGCGCCAGCGCACGCGACCGCCGCAACACACTGCGCGCCAGGAGCACGGTTCCCATGACACCAAGCGCTTGTAACCAGCGTTTCGACATGGTGGCCCGAGGCTGCAAGCCGCGTTCCGGCAGGGCCCGCCGATGCCGGCCGATCGCCAGCGGATGCCTGCCGGGGTGCCGATCCGCTTTGCGCTCAGACCGGGCGCGAACACGCTGTGCCTGGGCTGGAACGCCGGTGCGATCCTAGGGCCGGTCGTGCAAGAGCCGGTGAGCTGTGTCGACGTGGTCGACGTCGCGCCGTGAGCCTTTTGGGCGGCAGCCGAACGTCGCTCGAGGTTCGGCGCGCGGGCCGGTCCGGGTGGCGCCGCCGCCCAGCGCGACGTAGGATCGATCAATGGCGACCATCGGGACCGGGCCGACCGCGCTGGCGCCCGACGCCGCGACCGGGGCGGCGGTCGATCCCCCGCTCGCGGCCGGGACCGCGGCCGGCGAGTACGTCGTCGAGCGCGCCATCGGCGCTGGCGGCATGGGTGACGTCTACGCCGGGCGCCATCCGGTCATCGGCAAGCGGGTCGCGATCAAGGTGCTGCGCCGCGAGGTGGCGCGTCGGCCCGACGCGGCCGAGCGGTTCTTGCGGGAGGCCCGCGCGGTCAATCAGGTCGACCATCCCAACGTCGTCGACGTGTTCGCGCTGGGCCGCCTCGCCGACGGTCGGCTCTACCTGGTGATGGATCTGCTCGACGGTGAGTCGCTGCGCGAGCGGCTGCGCGGCGGGCCGCTGGCGCCGGCGCTGGCCTTCGACGTGCTGCGGCAGCTGGCCGGCGCGCTCGACGCGGCCCACGCCCGCGGCGTGATCCACCGCGATCTCAAGCCCGACAACGTCGTGCTCACCGGCCCGGCCGATCGGCCCACCGCCCACGTCCTCGACTTCGGGATCGCCAAGCTGCTCGCCGACGCTGGCGGCGAGGCGGTCGCGACCTTGACCGGGCAGGGCGCGTGGATGGGCACGCCAGCGTACATGGCCCCCGAGCAGTGGACCGCCGACGGCGCGACCGCGGCCTCCGATCGCTACGCGCTGGGCGTGCTCGCCTACGAGCTCATCACCGGTAAGCCGCCGTTTCACGCGCCGAGCTTGCCGGCGATGATGGAGCAGCACTTCCGCGCGGCGGTGCCGTCGGTGGCGACCGCGGCCGGTCTCGCGCTGCCAGCCGGGCTCGACGCGGTCTTCGCGCGGGCGCTGGCCAAGGAGCCCGAGGCCCGACCGGCCACCGCGCAGGCGCTGGTCGACGCCCTCGACGCGGCGCTCGCGGGCCGCGCGCCGCTTCGTCCGGCAACCGGACAGGTCGTGCGGTGGGCTGGCGCGGCCGGCGTGGTGGTGGCGGTCGCGGCCGGCGCGGTGCTGGCGCTGGGTGGGCGCGAGGGCGAAGCTGCCCGGCGCGCGCAGGTCTCGGCACCGCCGGTCGTCGCCGACGGTGCGATCGCGATCGTGACCACGCCGGCCGGTGCGGTGGTCACCCGGGCCGGCGTCCAGGTCGGCACCACGCCGATGACGCTCACCGCCACGCCCGGCGCCACCGTCGACGTGGAGCTGTCGTTGCCCGGCTACGTCGCGGTCGCCCGCTCGGCGATCGCGATGGCCGACCGGTCGAGCGAGCTGCGCGCCGATCTGGCGCTGGCCACCGGCTTCGATGGCGAGTGGACCATGCCCGACGGCACGCTGCGCGCGTTCGAGCGACGCGGTGATCAGGTGGCCGGCTTCGCGCTGGCTGCGCCGGCCGGCAAGCGCGAGTTCCTGCGCTTCTTCGCCTTCGTACCGAGCGCGCGCGGCGCGGTGGCGTTCCTGGCGACCGAGCCCTACGTCGCCGAGGCGGCGCCCGACGAGCCGTCGTGCAACATCCCGCTGCGCGCGGAGTATGTGTACCGGCCGGCCGACGACACCCTCGAGCTCCGCAAGGAGCGCGCCCAGCTCACGGTTGCCGACGGCCGTTGCACGCTGCACGCGACCGCCTGGTCGCCGGCCAGCCGCCTGGTCCGGCTTGCCCAGGCGCCGCGCGACGCCGACTGGGCCGAGTCGCGGGCCGGTGCATCGGCCACGCTGGCGCTGCCGGGCCAGCCGATCGAGCCGCCGTCGAAGGCGCCGGCGCCGTCCAAGCCGATCCGCGAGCCGATCCGCAAGCCGATCGGCAAGCTCGCCAGCAAGCAGGACGTCGAGCCGCCCGACCTCGCTAACGCCGCGACCGCCAACGCGAGCCCGCCGCCGGCCAACGACCTCGACAACGTCCAGGGCGACGGCCCTCGAGCCCAGCGCGACGGGCCGGTCCAGCAGGCGCCGCCGGTGAAGCAGCCACAATCCCCGCCGCCGCCGAAGAAGTGACCCTTAGGGCCCGCGAGTGGACAAGTCGATCGATGATCGCGGTCGAGGCGCCGGGATGGCAAGGCGACGGTGAGGACCGCAGGGGAGCATCCTCGACGGAGGTGACCCGAGGACCGGAACCGGCAACGCAGCCAGCCGGGATGGATCGGCCGCGAGAACGGTCGACTTGTTCATTCGCGG
>Ga0209181_10008745_pt1 | contig 13501 bp, 9 predicted proteins | sample MAT05_FD_187208 | JGI IMG/M metagenome (GOLD analysis project Ga0209181, IMG submission 187208) | Freshwater microbial communities from Lake Fryxell liftoff mats and glacier meltwater in Antarctica - MAT-05 (SPAdes) (version 2) | ecosystem: Environmental > Aquatic > Freshwater > Ice > Liftoff... | reverse complement strand
TTCAGGGTTAGTCGGCACGTGTGTCTCGATTAGCTGGACAGACCCATCTTTTGCCGATCCAAACATACGTCAAATATTACAAACCAGAGAATGCCCAGGCTGCGATCTTTCAAGAGCCAAATTAAGTTTTACGAACCTAAGAGGTTCAAATTTACGTTATGCCAATCTATTCTCTGCCGATCTAAAGCTTGCCGATTTGCGAGAAGCTAACTTAGTTGGCGCAATCCTCGATAAAGCTGATCTACGTGGCGCCGATCTTACAGGTGCTGATTTGACGAGTGCATATATGTCAGAGACTAATCTCTGTGGTGCCATCATGCCTGATGGTCAAAAATCGAGCGAAGGCTGTCCAAAACTAGCGAAATAGACAATGCTTGGTTAGAGTTGTGTAGAATGAAATGTATTCGTCTAAGCGGAGTTCCGCCCTATGATTGACGCCATTATTATTTTCGCATTCATTCTCGCGGGAGCAGGGACTGGCTTTCACGGTATAGACTTTCTGCCAACTGAGGCGATCGCCCATGTCAATGTGCAAAACTTTCGGTGGATAACCCTTGGCATAGGCGCATTTGTTGGTCTAATCGCAGGTTTGATTGGTCAGAATACCTATCGACGTATCGAGTCCAATATTAGAGAGTTGCCGCTTGAAACCATCTTAGGTCGTGCAGTTGGGCTAGTATTTGGGCTACTGGTCGCTAACTTGATGCTAGCTCCGTTATTTTTGATTCCAATTCCTGAAGACTTCGCTTTTATCAAGCCACTGATGGCGATTTTGGTGAGCATTATTTTTGCTTACTCAGGAATGACTCTGTCAGATACGCATGGACGTGCTCTATTGCGATTAATTAATCCTAACAATGTAGAAAGCAGCTTAATCGCAGATGGAACCCTGCGTACTGTAACCGCTAAAGTCTTGGATACAAGTACCGTAATTGATGGACGCATCCAGACTTTGATGGAGACTGGTTTTTTAGAAGGACAATTATTAATTCCTCATTTTGTCATTCAAGAATTGCAGACAATTGCTGATAGCTCTAATGATCAAAAACGGGTGCGCGGTCGCAGAGGGCTAGATATTCTTAATAATATGCGTGATCAGTTTGGCGATCGCATTACCATTCACCCTGCGGATTATGATGATATTCAAACAGTTGATGCCAAATTAGTACGTCTAGCTCAAGAGTTAAGCTGCACTTTAATTACTAATGATTACAACCTTAATAAAGTTGCTAATTTGCAACAGGTTGAAGTTTTGAATATTAATGATTTGGCTCAAGCTTTACGACCAACTTATTTGCCAGGTGACTCCCTCGAACTTAAAGTTTTAAAAGAGGGCAAAGAAGCATCTCAAGGTATTGGTTATCTCGAAGATGGAACCATGGTAGTGATTGAAGAAGGTCGCGAATATGTTGGCAAACAAGTGATTGTAATTGTCACTAGTGCTTTACAAACTTCGGCAGGTCGAATGATTTTTGCTCGTCACGAAGCGATCGCCACTGTTTAACTTATTTATTTAACTCATTTATTAAAAAACTTTATTGCCTATGCAAGTTTCGCCTTCCCCCATACAGCCACAATTAGTGTCAGGTAAAGTCGGGTGGGGATGGCGACAAGCGACTTATCCTATTTCCGCAAATTTTGGTTTTGCAGGTTTTTTGATGCTGATAGTTGCGATCGCGCAATTAGTGCGAATAGGCGATTCAGATTTTTTATTGATCTCAATTTTTTTGGTAGTTACGGGGAGTGGGATCGGTGTTTATGCGGCAGGTAAAATTGTTGATGTGTGTCGTCAAAATTCTGAGTACGTATTTTCACAACGGCAATTAATTTGCACTGCGGCATATTGGTTACTTTTAGTAGCAGGATTTAGTACTACATCTTCAGACGCTTTGGCTAAACCTCTAGTCGCGGTTTGGTGGACTTTACCTGCCTCTACTTTTATAGGTATATCGGGAGCAATGATTTTGCAATCGGTTAAGGCAAAATCTAAAGCTAAAACTAAGCAACCTTCAGAAGAAATTAGTACAGATATTCTCAATATCGTTACCTATTCTGACCAGACAGTTTTGGTTAGTCCATCTTCACTAGGACAACAACCACGCCAGTTTAATAGCCTAGTTTTAATCGTATTGGGCTTTTTCTTCTGGACAATGCTGGACTTTTCAACCAATATTAGAGCGATCGCCGCGATCGCTTTTACGATTACTGGACTTACTGGCTTTTTTACATGGCAAGCGCAGTTGCGATCAACCGAAAAAATCTTACATCTTCGATTTAGTGGTTTGTGGGGAATCGCTGCGGAATATATGATCAATTTACACCCTTTTTCGAGTTTGTCAGTTGTCAAATTGCAAGAAGCAAACGGGGAATTAAGTTGGATGCAGCTAGGTGGAGCTAATAAAGAAATAACGATCCCCTTAGCGATGACGATGCTGACAAGCCCCATAAAAGAAGGTACACCAGACCAATTAGCACAAATACTTCGCCAAGAATTTCATCTTGCCAAGCAAGAAACTGAGCGTGACAGTTTAGGACTAGCTCATGTGTTGTTACCACAAGGCGCAGGGATTTTGGCAGGAGGCACTTTGATAACGGTTGGTGGATTGCTTTTGTTTTTGTTTCCTTTGCCCGCTAAGCTATCTGCTGAAAGTATGCTCGCTTGGCTAAGTATCTGCATTGTCAGTCCCGCGATCGCTAGAGTTTTTCTAAAATTGATTGCCCCGAATAGTTTGCAAAGCGATCGCCCTCGCCATACGTCTCATTTACAGCATTGGGAAATCGGGACGGCTCTTTTATTAATCAGCGCTTTTCTCTCCACTCAATCTATAGAAAAAGTCGCGGCTCTAGTCACATTTAATCAAGCATTACCTTTGCTAACGCTCATTTGTGGATGGCTGAGTATTAGCCTTGGTGTCTGTATTCTTGCTTTTGTCCGTCGCACTCCACTTTGGAATATCAATTATTAGCAAATTAGCAAAAAAGTTGATTTGAGATTTGTTTATTAATTAAGCATGGCTGTGCATTCAAGAATTAGCTTTTGGTTAGTTAACGAGTAGGGTTGAATTTCTAAGGCTGTCCGAAAAGTGGCGATCGCTTCGCGATAATTACCGATGGCGGCATAGCATAATCCCAAACCATGTACTGCGCCAAAGTGATAAGGATTGAGCGCGATCGCTTGCAAACAATCCTTGATTGAGCGTTTATAATCGCCTTGCATATAAAACAAAACCGCACGACGATTCCATGCTTCGACAAAATCTGGTTGAGAGCGAATCAATTGGGTCAACATCAGCTCGGCTTGTCTAACATTGCCACTATCAGCCATCATTTGACTTTGACGCAAAACTTCTAAACCCTGCATTCCCTTCTGCATAAACCACATCTCCCAAAGCCCCTGAGTCGCGCGATCGCGGATATCTTCATCACTACTCTTGAGGTCTTGCAACAATTCTTCGATGGGCTGGCTCATTGGTCTAGTCTATATGGGTTTATGCTATGTTTTGAACTCATATCTAAGAGATTTTTTGCTCGTATGTCTATCATACAAATTACTGTCCAAGAACTAGCCCAACGTTTAGCTGAAGATCATCAAGACTTACAACTAATCGATGTCCGTGAACACAATGAGGTCGAGATTGCCGCGATCGCGGGTTTTACGATCTTGCCGCTTAGTGAATATGAAGAATGGGCTGTAGATTTTAAGGAGAAGTTTGATCCTCAGTTAGAGACATTAGTGTTATGTCACCATGGCATGAGATCGGCGCAAATGTGCCAATGGCTGGTCAATCAAGGCTTTACAAATGTTAAAAATATCGAGGGTGGGATTGATAGTTATGCCTATATCGTTGAGCCAACTATGCCAAAATACTAGATCCAAAAATTAAAATCGCGTTCTTTAAATTTTGAGGTCTGTGAATAACGGAATACTGAAAAATATTGCCAAGCCGATCGCTGAAGCAATACAAGTAATGATCGTGATCATAATGAACTTGCGATCGTTTGCACCATAAAACTTATTCGGCAAAGAACTCGCCAATACTATTAGTCCAGTTCCCACAAGAATCTCAATAAATAAGGTTCGGTTCATAGATTTTGATTAAGGCTCACTCAAATGGATATCTTCAGGAGAAAGGTGGCTCACAAGAAAGGCGGCTCACAGCGCCATCTCTTTATGCCATCTCTCTATAATAAGACCGTACCGAATTATTGAACTTCTTTATGACCGATTGGTTATGGCTTCAGCGATCGCTACCTGAGGAGATTACTGGTGCTGATGTATGGGAATCGCTTTATGCTGATGAACCAATTACAGTTCTGCTAGAGAGTCCTGCAAAATCCTCTTCAAAACTAGCGCGTTACTCGATCGCCGCAGGTAAACCGCGTCAGATTTGGACTCCTGCTGTTGGCGAAATCTTGCCATGTCTCGAACAATTACAATCGCGGATGAGAAGTGCTCAAAATTCTAATTTAGACTTACCTGACAAGTTGCCTTTTACAGGTGGATATTTGGGCTGGTTGGGTTATGACCTCGCATGGGAAATTGAGCGCTTGCCCTATACCAAACCTGATACTTTGCCCTTTCCAGTTGCATTTTGGTACGAGCCATCTAGCTTTGCGGTAGTCGATCATCATACTCAAAATGTTTGGCTAGCCGCTAGCGATCGCCATGAATTAAGGGATCTAAGCGATCGCCTCAGTAATGGACTTTCGAGATCGAGATCAAGCTTTGCTGGATTACCAAACTATTCACAATCTGGACAGATCCCAACTTATTCACCAGAGCAGCAAGGCTATGAGGCAATGGTGGAAACAGCGAAGCAACATATTTATGCTGGTGATATTTTTCAGGCAAATCTCTCAATGCGGTTTGGCTACCCTTGGGTCGCGGATGGATGGGAGCTATACCGACATTTGCAACAGATTAATCCATCGCCATTTGCGAGTTATTGGCGGACAACTTGGGGCGAAGTAATTAGTGTTTCGCCTGAGCGTCTAGTTAGCTTGCGCGATCGCCATGCTGAAACTCGCCCGATCGCAGGTACAAGACCACGTGGCAAAAATGAACAGCAAGATCAACAGCTAGAGCGTGAGTTACTTGCTTGTATTAAAGAGCAAGCCGAACATATTATGCTGGTTGATTTAGAACGTAACGATTTGGGGCGTGTTTGTGAATGGAGTAGCGTCAAGGTAGATGAATTGCTAGCGATCGAGCGTTATAGTCACGTTATGCATCTTGTCAGTAATGTCGTTGGCACATTGAGGAGCGATCGCACTCTTGTCGATCTGATTCGGGCCACATTTCCTGGGGGGACAATTACAGGCTGCCCAAAGGTACGTTGTATGGAAATTGTCGAGCAGCTAGAGCCGCAGCGCCGCAGTTTGTTTTATGGTTCTTGTGGCTATATCGACAAACGCGGCAACATGGATCTGAATATTCTGATTCGGACATTGCTCAAAACCAATGATCATATATGGGGACAGGTCGGAGCGGGAATTGTGGCTGATAGTATTAGCGATCGCGAGTGGCGCGAGTCGTTGCAAAAAGCGCAAGCGCAACTAGTTGCGCTCGGATTAATTACAGATTGAGCACGTAGCGCTATAAGAGATAATGAGTAATTAAGATTGCACGCTTTGCATTAATCTTCAAAATCTAAGATAAAACCTTAAAACAAAAATTTATTTATACAATCGTGAATTACTACTTTCCATCCGATCCACCATATTTTTTATTTGCTATTTCCCTCGTTGCTGGACTCGCCTGTGGACGATCATTTGAAGTGACTTTACGCAATCTTGTTAACAAGTGGGCAAAAAGTAAGTCTTCTCGCGTCATGTTAGAACTCAAAAGTGCAAGTATAAAAGTTCCTTATCTTGCCATGACCATCAGCATTGCGATATTCATGTCAACAGGACTAGAAATCTTTGGTCTGCCTACTATATTTGGATATATAGTCGCGATTCCGTTTACAATTGGCATTGCCTTTCTTATTTGGCGACAATTAGGACAAATGTTAATCGAACTCGAACGAGGCGGATCAGCCGCATTAGATCTCGATTCTTTTGAAGGTTAATAGACTGCGAAGTGATTTAACTGCATCAATTTTTGCCAAATTATGCTAGAAAGCTTTACTAAGTAGGGCTTCTAAAAAAATATGTGTAAGGCGATCGCTATAAGAGCAAGTTAAAGTCTAGAGAAAAAGAGGGCTACATGCCGACGATTCTACCTAAGCTTTATGTCTTAGCTGTCTTAGCGGTTGCAATAAAATCGTTATATTAGAATGTATTGAAACCTAAATCGCTTCAATACATTCTCAATTTCTCGTAGACATTTGTCTAGGCTAATTAATTAATGGAAGCTAAAGAATTTTTGCGACAATATCGGGAGGGGCGGAAAGTGTTTAATAATGTTGTGCTTATTGGGGCGGATTTGCAAACAACTGATCTTCATAAGGTCGATTTAAGTCATGCTTTAATGAGCAAAACTAATTTTGCGTCTGCTAAACTCTGTCGAGCGAATCTAACTGGAGCTGATCTAAGTTATGCCAACTTGAATAGTGCTGATCTGCATCGGGCAAATCTGCGCTATGCAAATCTTAAAGGTGCAGATTTACGCAAAGCAGATCTGCGTGGTGCCGATTTACGAGGTGCTAATCTAAGTTGGACAAATTTGCAAGAGACTCTATTTGATGGTGCTCAAATGTCAAATGTTAATCTTTACAACGCAAAGACATAAATCAAATAAATTTTCTTACCCATCGGGTTGCTCCTGATATTTTTCCACTAAATGCAAGATAGAAGTTCTCGAATGATAGCTGTCCTATGGAGGGATGTCGGCACATGAAATTTTATGTGTACAAGGGGTTTACTTTCTTTTTCAGCAAGCCTTAATTAGAAATTTGCATTTACAGAGAAATATAGACCTGAATCTTGTAAATTATTGCCTGAGTTAGAAACATTCACCAAAGGAATCCCATAATCAAGCCGCAGAAGCAAATTACGGATTGGTTGATAGGTAGCACCCAAACCAATCCCAAGCAATGACTGCGTGGTCGAATTTGTGCCAGAAGCATTCCAAATTGTGCCAGCTTCGACAAAAGGCAATAGCTTTACAAGGGATACGCCCTCGCTATCTCGCGCTACAGGAAATTGCAACTCTACCGAAGTCTGAAGCCCATTGTCTCCTGTCAGTTGGTTTTGGCGATATCCGCGAATAGATTGTGGGCCACCAATACTAAAACGATTGAGAGATAACAACTGATTCCCAGCAAATTGCATGTTGAGGCGAAAGAATGCCAAAGTATCTTTATCACTTCCTAATCGTTCGACTCTCAAAACTTGACCAACCCAATAGAAAAATCTGCCATCGGGTGAACCATCATTGCGAATCGTTGCACCCAGAAAATTTAATCCGATATTGAAGTTAGAACGCAATACCCAAGCGCCTCTGGGATCGCGACTTAGATAATCTTGACTCAATTTCAGGACTCTCGACTGCGATCGCCCATCATCAAACTTAAAATTTTGAAAATTAAATGACCGATTTCCAAAATAGGAGCCGCTATTCTCAAAAGCTAAGCTGCCGCCAATGGCAAACTCTTCACGAGGCGATCGCAATAATGGTTGACGGTAAGCTAGCTCATAGGTTTGTGAATCTGTAAGAATATTTAAGCTATCGAATGGTGGCTCAGTTACGGGGTTTTGACCTGCGGAGAAATTAAAGCTGAGGGTTCCACCTTGAGGATTAATTGGGTATTGATAGTTAAGTTGATAAATATCTGAACTACCAGAACGTGTATACCCTAAAAGAATGGAGTCTCCATTACCTGTAACGTTAAGCTCTTGCAGGTTCACCCCAGCCCGAAAAATTCCTGTGGAAGTATTGCCATAGTTATCAAAAAATGGACGAATACTAAAAGATTTTGCTTCGCTAAACGTAATCTGTAAAATACTCTGATTTGCTTGGCTACCTGTGGTTAAATTGGCTCTAATGTCACCGATTAATGAATCAGATCGCAATAACTGGAGCGTATCTTCTAAGCTAGAAAAGTTGAGCGGTGTCGCTCCTGCTTGCTGAGCGCGATCGCGAATATAGTTATCATTTAATCTACCGCCTACATCTCCAGCCCGTTTTACATCAATACGCTCTAAAGCCCCTTCTCGTACTTGAATTGTAACTACGCCATCTTTAATGTCTTGTGGTGCAAGTACTGCACGCGAAGTAATATAGTTACGTTCTTGATAGATTTGAGTGATTTTATCGGCAACTTCTTGTAGTTGACTGAACTTAACTGATTTATTTTGTAGTGGAGCAACGAGTGCTTTGATTTCGGCTGGTGTGAGAATTGAACTTCCTAAAACATCAATCCGCTTCACGGGAATCAAGACTTCATTTTGAGATGTTTGTGGTAGTACGTCCTGAGGACTTGTGGATGGGGGTAATTTAGCAGGGGGGAGAATTGGACTCGTCGGTTTAGTTGGTAGCTTCGGTGATAGAGGTTCTGGTGGTCGAGTTAATGGAGAAGATATAGAAGGAACTTGAGCATAACTAGGTAATCCAATGCAACTAAGCATTAAGCTCGATATTGAGACAATTAGACTTTGGTTTCTAGCCTTAACTAAACTTTTTGAATTTTGATTCACTTTCACACCTCAAATCTCTAATTTGCACTCATCTTGTAGCACGAAATTTACGATCAATTACAGCAGTTGTTGATCAAATCCACCACGATAATGGTCGCAGGGCAAAGCCCCGCAAAGGGTTTTATATTATTGTTTGTGGTAGGTTTGAAAGCAAATTGCTGTAAGAGAGTTGCTATAACCAATTTCCCACCAAAATAAAAGACGACCAAAAGAAAGGATGTTTGATATCTACATTCCCACTACCTTTAGGCAATGCGATCGCAGGTATACCTTCAACCCCAAAAATTTGATTATTCTCAATCTTGACTTTCCCTCTTAATAAATCAAGTTGTGCTTGCCTCAAAGCCGTAGCTTTACTAAGCGCATTAGGAAAGGCTTTGTAAAAGCTGATCATCAAAGGCGCAGTGCCCACATCTGAAACTTCCCAGAGCGACGCAAGAATACTTCTAGCTCCTGATTCTACTGCCAAACCACTAATGCCAAGATTATTGCCCACAGCAGTTTCGCAAGCACTTAAGGTGAGCATCTCGATCACAGGTTGATCAAATCTTAGACTAGGAATTTGCTGCGATCGCAACTTACTATCCCAAAACTGAATATACGAATCCTCAGCCCGATCTTCTAAGAATTTACCATGGGTTCCAAAATGGAGAATCCCATAATTAGCTTTACCTCGTTGCTCTTGCATGTTCTTGATCGTAAAATCTCGATCTAAAAATCCAGCTCCAGCCAGTACTACCTTACTAATCGTCCTAATCTCAACTTCTACAGTCGGTAATGCACTCAACCCTTCTTTTGCCTCTGTCAGCCCCATTGCTAATACTCGCGTATTTTTGCGATCGCGATCTTCTAGTCTGGTCACTCGCAATGAGGGAATATTTGCCGAAGCATAGCGTTCTACTAGGAACTGTTTACCATCATGAAGAGCAGCAGGTGGAATTACTCGTAAGCCAGAGTCCATCACAAATACAACCGTTTCAATCTTCATTGCTTGCAGTTGAGCGTCGATCGGACGCATCACCCAGTTATAGAGCTTTTGTGCTTGCTCTAGATAGTCTAGTGATTCTGTATCGCGAAGACTGGCTCGATAGTCGGTCAAAGCTGTAATAATTTCCTCCTCGTTGGCATAGTTGGTATACCGATGAAAGGGTTTGCCAAGTTCTTTAGGTGGAATGACCATTATTTCAATGCGATCATTCAGTATGATCGGATAGATTAGTGCCGAGACACTTCCAGATCGCTTGGAGACATCACTCACCAAATCTTGGGCTTGGTTCATATTTAATATTGGCGGCTTGAGATCTTCTCCCAAGAAGATCCCAAGCTCAGAGACATAGGCTTTTTCGATCGCCTGAAATGCTTTTTCTAAGTTTTCTTCTTTTAAGAAGCGATCGACTTCTCTTTTCATGACATCTCTGATTTCGAGAAGTTTTTGCGTCTTTATGTCAACAGGAGTTTCACCGATAAAAATTTTGGGAGGTGTAAATACCGAGTCACCTGAAGGAGCAACCAGAATATTGCCTTGCGTAAAGATACCTGTGCCAACAGGAATGATTCTACCAAGGGATAAGGTTGACGAACCTGTCGTGACGATTCCTGCGGTTCCATTTGTGCTAAAATCTCCAATGACAAAAGGTGCTACTCCGCCATGTCTAATAAAGATCTGACCACCTGTTCCACCACTGAGACTTGCCGAGCAGATACTTGAGCCAGAACAGCTTCCTGTAGAGAAACCTGAGATACTGGCTGGGATAATACCGCCCACCCTAATATTGCCACCAGTCGTGGAAACTGAAACATTGCCTCCTTGAATTAGCCCAGGAGCTAAAATAAAGCCGTTGACTGTAATATCACCAATTGGGTCAAGAATAATATTCCCCGCATTGCCTTGAACTGATGCACTAGCGAGAGTTCCTGTGGTGATACTGTTACGAGCTTGGACTGTGATATCACCACTCCTACCCGTACCAACCGTTCCAGTGCCTAGTCCACCTGTAAAGATTGAGCCACTGTTGCTTGTCAAGTTAATCGAGCCACCATTCCCTGTTGAGAGGAATGCAGTAATCCCAGAAGCCATGTCAGTTGTGCGAATATCACCATTTGCAACAAATTTAATGTTGCCCCCATTTGCTGTTGTGCTGAGAACAATATCAAGTCCACTAGAAACACCCGCAGCACTCGTGTCAATAGATCCCCCACTCTGAATGAAAATATCCGCACCATTTCCAGAGCCATTGCTACCTGAAGTTAGATCACCTGATGCGATGAAGTTACCACCAGCAACTATGACTATATTGCCGCTGTTCCCATTACTAATAGGATCTGACCCAGAAAGAATATTTCGAGCTAAAATGTTCCCCCCTGCATTGAGATTGACTGCTCCAGATGTGCCAGTAAGACCAAAAAGTATTCCTGAGATCTGGTCTGAAGTTGCAGCGCTAATATTTCCTGTAACATTAATACTTATATTCCCATTAGAAGCTACTGATGAAACAAAGCGAGATGTTCTAATGGTTGTATTACTCAAATTTGCATTCACACCTTGAATGGAAAAGTTTCCTCCTCTCGTTTGAATCACGGAATTTGTAACATTGACAGAGCCTATTCCAGATGCAAAAGCTGGATCGTTGGCGAGCAGAGTTAGATTTCCTCCTTGTAGATCAATATTTACGTTATTAATGTTAATGTTATTGCCCGCCTGAGCCGTCAACCCTATCCCAGGCGTGGTAATTGCTACTGTGCTATTGAAATTAATGTTATTGGTTGCCTGTAATGTGACATTCGATGCTGCACCGTTAATCAAAGCGACATCTAATGTGTTGCCTATTGGAGCATCTGGATCGTTAAATTGATCTACCGCAGTCAAGCCACCAATAAATGTAGCAGGAGGCGTAGTAACAGTAATGACATTAATGTCAGTGGGGTCGAGCAGTAATGTGCCAATTTTGCCATTAGGAGCTAAGGTATTCACAGATCCCCTGTAATCAAGGTTCTGTTTGCCAGACACCTCAACAAATCCACCATTACCAGACTGCGTTCCTCCCTTTGCTGCGATGGAGCCGAGGAATCTTGTAGATTGATCAGCCCAAACGATCGCAGTCCCCCCATTTCCTTGCAAAATCGCACTAACATCAATCTTAGAGTTACGATCTACAAAAGTTCTCAACGCATTTGGTGCTATGCCATTACCCTGAAAATCTCCACCAATCAGAACTTTACCACCTCCAAATAATCCAGATGCATTAATCTGAGCATTCACCAATCCTACTTTTTCACCAAAAATCCCAGCCAATCCGCCTTTACCAGAAAGATTGGAGACATCAATCCGTCCCGATACAATAGTCATCCCATTAGTCACAGCAAGATCGGTTGGGGCTGGGCTCACAACCAAAGCTAGAGAGCCATCGGCTCTCACAACTACGCGATCGGCTTGAGGCACTTTACCTGTGAGTAGCTCTGCGAGTTGGGGTAACTCGGTAATCTTGCCACTCCAGTTCGTAGGCACGGCATTAGCTGTCACCTGCAAACCTAAAACTGCATCAGGCGATCGCAACTCAACTTGACTATTTCCAGCTACAGAAGTTAAGGCAATATTCCCACTTGGTGCAGTCAATGAGCCTGTATTGATAATACTTCCACCAGTAAAAGTAATGGTTTTGCCACTATCTACCGATAAATTACCTTGATTGATAATTCCCGCAGGTTGAGCGATCGCAAAGCGAATCGTTTTCGGATCGTCATTAGGAAAACTGAGAGAATTCTTGTCAACATTAAAAGTCCCACTATCAAAGCCTAAACCTGTACCCGTCGTCGCATGAAACGAGCCGCCAATATCTAAACGAGCATTTTGTCCAAATACGATCCCATTAGGATTCATCAAATAAAGATTCGCATTGGGAAAAGCTTGACGACTTTCAATCGTCCCTAAAATCGCCGAAGGATTATCGCCTGTAACGCGATTAATAATATTGCGAACGTCAGCACCATTTACCGCCGAGTTGCCAGTGTTAAAGATTACGCCCGACTGCGGTACGTTAAGTTCGCTAAAGCTGTGATAGAGATTGCCACCATTGACCGTGCCTGTTCCTGTTGGCGCGATCGCATTGCCATTTACCTGAGTCGCCGTAGTACCATCAGTTGCGATCTGGGCTTGAGCCGAATGGGCGATGCTTAAGGATGCGATCGTAGAGACTAGTAGACAAAATCTATTTTTCATTGACTCACACCAGAGAAAACCTAATAACTACTGCTAGAAATCAAAGTGCTAACTATTTCTCAATCTCTACAGAAGCCAGAAAATATTCATAAATTCTATAGAGGCGTTTATTGTATCTTTCTTATTAAGATAATCTACCAATACAAGAAAAATTTTTGTAAAGCGATTTTGACCAGTGGCATTGCCAGACTAGTGAAGTGCATTGGCATTTGACTCAACTAAAAATACTTTAACCGTAAACAAAGGATTTTCTACTCAGCAATTTCTACTGTTTGTTAAACAAAGCAAAAAGCAATCTGCAACACGCCTATTAAGGTAAGAGTGGTTGCTATAAAATAACGCCAATTCAAGAATAAAAATTTTGTTGAAAATGTTGCTAAACAACACTTTCGACAAAATCTATTACCTGTGGGTTTAGCGTTCAGCCGTTTAGCCGTAACTGGGCTATGCAAGAAATTAGTTAAAACACCATCAACAATTAAGGGAACTCGGCAAGTGGGAGTTCCTTCTCCATCAAATGTAGATGCTCCAATATTTCCAACATGAAGTTCATCGTCACTATAGCGGTTTTCAAATGAGCACAAGCAAGGTAAAATGGAGAGAAAATGCAAACGGGAAAAGCGTATTCACTGGATTTGAGAGAAC
>Ga0209181_10008744_pt1 | contig 13501 bp, 9 predicted proteins | sample MAT05_FD_187208 | JGI IMG/M metagenome (GOLD analysis project Ga0209181, IMG submission 187208) | Freshwater microbial communities from Lake Fryxell liftoff mats and glacier meltwater in Antarctica - MAT-05 (SPAdes) (version 2) | ecosystem: Environmental > Aquatic > Freshwater > Ice > Liftoff... | reverse complement strand
GCCTTGCTGCCGCTAGCCGTGGTGATCGCGGCGCTCGCCTATTGGATGCTACGGCGCAATCGTCGGCGGCGTTCCAGCGTAATTTCGGGAGCTTGAACCATGATGCAGAAGCGACTTTTTGCGTTACTGGCGATCACGGTGCTGGTACTTGGCGGCGGGCTGTGGATGAGCCATCGGCAATCGGCAACAACGGATACGCAAGCGGCCAACGGCGCGCTGGTGCCGAATCTGGCGGCGAAGCTCAATGAGGTGTCGGCGATCAAAGTCACCGGCGCCAATGCCGTGGTGATTGCCGATCTCAAACGCGCGGACAATGGCTGGGTGGTGGCCGGCAAATCCGACTATCCCGCCGACATTTCGCGCGTACGTGAGTTCCTGATCAAGCTTTCCGAAGCCAAACTGCGCGAAGCCAAGACCGCTAAGCCTGAGAACTATGCCCGACTCGGGGTTGAGGACTTAAGCACCGCAGACGCGAAGGGTGCAGGCGTGGAATTGATAGGTCTTGGGACGCCGGTACATCTCATTGTAGGCATCAGCTCGGGCGGCGGCTCGCCGGGCACCTTCGTGCGGCGGCAAGGAGAGGCGGCGAGTTATCTGGTCAACGGCGATTTGGTGCCCGAGAAGGAAGCCAGCAATTGGCTCGCGAAAACCATCCTCGATCTGCCATCTGCGCAGATCCGGCAAGTGACGATCACTGCGCCCGATGCGAGTGTTCTGAGGATCGAAAAAACCGATCCCAACGCCTTCAATTATTCGGTGCTTGATCTGCCTAAAAACGCCAAGCTCAGCGGCGAATCCGTCGCGAATCTGCTGGCTGGCGTGCTCGCTAGCCTGACCTTGGAAGATGTTGTGCCTGCGTCCGAGATCCTGGCAGATGCCAGCGCTTGGACAGGCGTCTACATGAGCTACGAGGGCTTGGTTGTCGAATCCAAACTGGTAGACAAAAACGACAAGAGTTTCGCGCAATTCGCCGCGCGCGTTGACGACGCGCAATTGGATGCCTGGGTGGTGAGCGAGAAGGCCAAGGCAGACGCGGCGCGCGCCACGGCGCAAGCGCAGATCGATGCAGCCGCTGCCAGGCCGCAAGCACCGACATCGGGCGAGGGTGCCCCAATAGTCGCGAGCGCCGCAGATCAGGCGGCCGCCCTGCCCGCGCCGTTTGATGCGGAAAAATCCAAGAGCGGCAAACGCGCCGAACTGCAAAAGCAGGCCGATGAGATCAATGCGCGTACAGCCAACTGGAGCTATGTGATCCCAAGCTGGAAGGCAATCAACTTTAAGAAAAGGCTCGCTGATTTGCTCGAGAGCAAAGAGGCTGCAGGCGACAAATTGCCGGCCGCGAGTTGATGTATCTGAGCGCGGGCCAGCGCACGCTGCTAGTCGCGGCGTCTCTGGCCACAGCCAGTGCAGTGGCACTGGCCGCGATCGGTAGCCATGCCTTTGCCGATGTGCTCGTGGGCAAAGCCGCTACACGTTTTGATTCTGCGTTGAAGATCCACAGCCTGCACGCGCCACTGCTATTTGCACTGGCGCTGGCCGCCCCTGCCGCCAACCGTGGTTGGTGGCGTGCTGGGTGTGCATCAATCTGTGTGGGATTGGCGGTCTTTTGTGCTGGTCTCTACTTAGCCGCGCTCGGCGCGAGCACGCTGCTGCTCCCAGTCGTCCCCTTTGGCGGCAGCCTCTTAATCCTCGGATGGCTGCTGATCACCATCAGTTTTTTGCGGCAGAGGCAGAAGTCGCCGGCCCGAGGTTGATGAAAAGAGCGCAGCGAAGCGCACGGGCGTGCCATCCGTTTCAAGTAATACGCATGGTGCTGATCGGCGAACTTTGACAGCCAGTCGCGCTTCGCCGCTGAACCGCGACCGTGCCGACGCTATGCAACAGCCAAGTTTTCACGCTTTTGCTCGATTCGGGCCGGCGTAATCGAGCTCGCATCCCGTAGGCGCTGGTTATACTCGGCGGTCTCGCGCGTGCCTTTGCGTGCGGAGCCTCTCTCTTGAAACCCGGGTTTGCCGTGTGCGCTGATCTGACGATGTTGTACCAGACCTCCCAATTATCCGGCGCCAATGCCGCATTTGTGGAGCAGCTTTACGAGAGCTATCTCGCTGATCCGTCGAAAGTTTCCGACATTTGGCGTGGCTATTTCGACTCCCTGCAATCAGACGGTCCGCGCGATGTGGCGCACGCCCCCATTCTCGAATGGATAGCGCAGGCCGGCCGCGAGCAAGGCAAATTTGCCGCGACCAATGCGCCGTGCAGTGATGCGCACTCGGTGGATCAAGCGAAACAAGGCGCGGTTCTAAAGCTGATTAACGCTTACCGCACGCGCGGTCATTTGGCGGCAAATCTGGATCCTTTGGGATTGACCCCGCCCGAAGGCGTGCCCGATCTGTCGTTGGAATTTCATGGTCTGTCGAACTCGGATCTCGACACCGAATTCGACACCGGCACGTTGATTGGACCACGTCGACGAAAATTGCGTGACGCGCTGGCGCAACTAAAGGGCGCCTATTGCGGCACGATCGGCATCGAATACATGCAGATCAGCGACTATCCGCAGCGCCGCTGGATGCAAGAACGCCTGGAAGCGACCGCGGGCATCTTCGGTTTTGACAATGCGCAAAAGCTGCGCGTGCTGGAAAAGCTCACCGCGGCCGAAGGTTTAGAGCGCTTCTTGCACACCAAATATGTGGGCCAGAAGCGTTTCTCGCTGGAGGGCGGCGACTCGCTTATCCCCATGCTCGACGAATTGATCCAGCGGTCCGGCGCCCATGGCGCTAAGGACGTGATTATTGGCATGGCCCATCGCGGCCGTATCAATGTGTTGGTGAATACGCTCGGCAAACCGCCCGCGGATCTATTTGCCGCATTTGAAGGCAAAGCCGGCGACGACCGCGGGCCGGCGCATTCAGGCGATGTGAAATACCACTTAGGTTTCTCGTCCGATGTGAGCACGCCGGGCGGCACCGTGCATTTGGCGCTGGGCTTCAACCCTTCGCATTTGGAAATCATCAATCCGGTAGTCGCCGGCTCCGTGCGTGCGCGACAGATGCGTCGTCATGACGAGTCGCGCGCGTTGGTGCTACCGATGCTGATCCATGGCGATGCGGCAATAGCCGGTCAGGGCGTGGTCATGGAGCTGTTCCAGATGTCGCAGGCGCGCGGGTATACCGTCGGCGGCACCATCCATATCGTGATCAATAACCAAGTCGGATTTACCACCAGCAATCCCGACGATATGCGCTCAACGCATTACGCGACCGATGTGGCCAAGATGATCTCGGCGCCGGTGCTGCATGTGAATGGCGATGATCCGGAAGCGGTCAAATATTGCGCACAGATCGCGCACGACTATCGCCAAGCCTTCAAGCGCGACGTGGTGATTGATCTGATGTGCTATCGCCGTCATGGGCATAACGAGGCCGATGAACCCGCCGCGACGCAGCCGGTGATGTACCGCGTGATCCGCTCGCGTCCGACCACGCGCGAGCTATATGCGTTAAAGCTGGAACACGAGGGCGTGATCGCTGCCGGCGATGCGAAGATGCTCTCGGATCAGTATCGCGACAAGCTTGATCGTGCTGATCAAGTGCTGCCGGAAATCAGCACCACCGATCCCGAGCACATGAATGCTGCCGTGGATTGGTCTCCGTATTTGCATGGCAAACTCGGTGATCGTGTCGAGACCAGCGTGCCGGTCGCGCGCATCCAGAAGCTCGCCGCCATCGTTAACGAGCTGCCCGCGCACTTCACTCTGCATTCGCGCGTCGCCAAGATTTACGACGACCGCGTCAAGATGGCGTCGGGACAGTTGCGCATGGATTGGGGTTTCGCCGAAACCATGGCGTATGCGAGCCTGATCGAAGACGGCTACGCTTTGCGAATGTCGGGCCAAGATTGTGGGCGCGGCACCTTTTTCCATCGGCACGCCGTGGTTTACGACCAGGCGACCAATGAAGCGCATCTGCCGCTGCAGAAACTGACCGAACAAAAGGAAACCGTCGCGATTATCGATTCGTTGCTGTCTGAAGAGGCAGTGATGGGCTTCGAGTACGGCTATTCCACGGCGGACCCGCGCACGTTGACGATCTGGGAAGCGCAGTTCGGCGATTTCTGTAACGGCGCGCAGGTAGTTATCGACCAGTTCATCAGCTCAGGCGAGAGCAAATGGGGGCGTTTGTGCGGCTTGGTGCTGTTCCTGCCGCACGGCTACGAAGGCCAGGGCCCGGAGCATTCCTCCGCGCGCCTCGAACGTTTCCTGCAGTTGTGCGCGCTCGAAAATATGCAGGTCTGCGTGCCGACCACGCCCGCACAAATGTTCCATATGCTGCGCCGACAGATGCTGCGTGCCATTCGCAAGCCACTGATTGTGATGACGCCGAAGAGCATGCTGCGCTCCAAGGCGTCGACTTCGGCACTCGATGATCTGGCGCACGGTGAATTCCAGGTCATGATTCCGGATTCACTTGCCAAAGACCCGGCGCAGGTGGTGCGCTTGGTGTTGTGCAGCGGCAAGGTCTATTACGATCTGGTCGAGGAATACGAGAAACGCGGCATCACCGATATCGCGATCGTGCGCGTCGAGCAGTTGTATCCCTTCCCGCGCGTCGAAGTGGCGCAACAGTTGGCGCGTTTCCCCAGTGTGCGTAAGGTGGTGTGGTGCCAGGAAGAGCCCATGAATCAGGGCGCGTGGTTCCAAATCCGCCATCACTTGCAGGCGGTTTCCAGCACCCAGCACGAATTGCATTACGCCGGCCGCGATCGGTCTGGCGCGCCGGCTTGCGGCTATTACAGCACGCATATCAAAGAGCAATCGGCCTTGATCAACGAAGCTTTGTCCGCAGATTTGGGTAAGGCGCTTAAACACGAATAAGCTAAAACTGTGGCGGTGCGCACCGGCGTGCCGCCAACCCATTCCGATCGAATTCAAGCCCAGACTTCAAGGACAGCAAAGCCCATGGCCATCGAACTCAAAGTGCCAATCCTTCCCGAGTCGGTGGCGGATGCCATCGTCGCCACGTGGCACAAGAAGGTTGGCGACACGGTCAAGCGCGAAGAGAATCTGGTCGACCTGGAAACCGACAAAGTCGTGCTGGAAGTGCCCTCGCCCGTCGATGGCGTGCTCACCGCAATCGTGAAAGCGACCGGCGAAACGGTGACCAGCCAGGAAATCCTGGCGAGCATCACTGAAGGTGCGGTTGCTGCCCCGGCTGAGCAAGCGCCGTCGGCAAGCAGCGCGCCCGCAGTGGCGGCACCGGGGCCAGTAGACGTGGCTCCCTCGGTACGCCGAATCGCCGCCGAAACGGGGATCGACCCCTCAGACGTCGCTGGCACGGGCCGCGATGGGCGCGTGACCAAAGAAGACATGCTCAAAGCGCAAGGCGCGCCTGCCAGCAGCGTGCCCGCTGCCAAGCCCGCTGCACCAACAGCGGGCTTGGCAGCGATCGCACCGGCGTCCCAGCCCGCATCGTCGATAGCGGCAGGCGCACGGACCGAACAACGCGTGCCAATGACGCGTCTACGCTTGCGCATTGCCGAACGCATGATGCAAAGCAAGAACTCGATCGCGATGCTGACCTCGTTCAATGAGGTGAACATGAAAGCGGTCATGGATCTGCGCAAGAAGTATCAGGAAACCTTTGAAAAGACGCACGGCATCAAGCTCGGCTTCATGAGTTTCTTCGTCAAAGCGTGTACCGAAGCGCTAAAACTGCACCCGATCGTGAATGCCTCAGTCGACGGCAATGACGTCGTTTATCACGCCTATCAGGACGTCGGCGTCGCCGTCGCCACGGAGAAAGGCTTGGTCGTGCCGGTGCTGCGCAATACCGATGGCCAAAGCCTTGCCGACATCGAAAAGAACATCGCGACCTTTGCCAAACAGGCCCGCGAAGGCGGTTTGCAGCTCGGCGATTTGCAGGGCGGCACCTTCACGATCACCAATGGCGGCGTGTTCGGATCGCTGTTCTCCACGCCCATTGTCAACCCGCCGCAGAGCGCCATCTTTGGCATGCATGCGATCAAGGATCGCGCCATCGTCGAAGAGGGTGCAGTCGTCGCGCGCCCGATGATGTACATCGCGCTGTCCTACGACCACCGCATCATCGACGGCAAAGATGCAGTCCTGTTTCTGGTCGCCGTGAAGAATTTCCTCGAAGACCCGTTCAGGCTGATGTTGCATATGTAGCGGGGCTTAGGTGCCGGGGCTCGGGGCTTAGGTGCCGGGGCTCGGGAAAAATGCGCTTTGGAGTTACGAACGCAAGATCTTTCCTATCTCTTTTTGATCGCGCACCGGGCTGTTTGGCGATGCGGTCGTGGTTCGGGCTTTGATGTGGCGGGTATTCGGTAGAACCTCGGCCATAAATTGCCGTTTGGACCAATGCCTCCGCAGCAGCGTCATGCGCCAGCCATGGGTTGAGATGCCGCATTTAAGATACAACTGTGCACTTGTTTGAGCGCGAATCGGTTCTATTTATTTGAATGACCTCCGCGCCTCGCTTCGCTCTATTTCTCCCTAAGTCCCTAAGTCCCTAAGTCCCTAAGTCCCTAAGTCCCTAAGTCCCTAAGTCCCGGACCCTAAGTCCCTAAGTCCCTAAGTCCCTAAGTCCCGGACCCTAAGTCCCTAAGTCCCTAAGTCCCTAAGTCCCGACTGACGCAACTCAACTACTACAGGTTCGACCATGTCCACAGCATTCGATGTCATCGTCATTGGCGCAGGTCCAGCCGGGTATGTGGCTGCGATACGTGCGGCGCAGTTGGGTTTGAGCGTGGTTTGCGTGGATGATTTTGTCGGCAAGGACGGCAAGCCGGCTCTTGGCGGCACTTGTCTCAACGTGGGCTGCATTCCCTCCAAGGCGCTGCTGGAATCGACCAAACAGTTTCACGCACTAATGCATGGCTTCAAAGATCACGGCATCAACGTCACGAATCCAACGTTAGACGTGCCGACCATGATCGGGCGCAAGGACAAGATCGTCAAACAGCTCACGGGTGGCATTGCCGGGCTGTTTAAGGCCAATAAGATTCAGTCGATTGCGGGCCGCGCGCGCTTGCTTGCGGGCAAGCAGGTCGAAGTGACGTTGGTCGATGGCAGCGAGCAAGCGCTGTCTGGCAGGCACGTCATTTTGGCGACTGGCTCCTTACCCATCCAGATTCCGGGCATTGCCTTTGATGGCGAGACCATTGTCGACAATGCCGGCGCGCTGGATTTTAACAGCGTACCTGCGCGTTTCGGCGTCATCGGTGCGGGCGTCATTGGCCTGGAAATGGGCAGCGTCTGGCGTCGGCTCGGCAGCGAGGTGACGGTGCTGGAAGCGATGCCAGAATTCTTGAGCGGCGTCGACGCAGACATCGCGCGCGTCGCGGCGCGTGAGTTCAAGAAGCAGGGTTTGGATATCCGTCTCGGCTGCAAAGTCACCTCGGCCAAGCTCGAATCGGGTGCCGTACAACTTGAATACACTGACGACAAGGGCGCGACGCAATCGCTGACCGTGGATAAGTTATTGGTCGCCGTTGGCCGTCGCGCGCATACCAAGGGCTTGCTGGCCGACGATTCCGGCGTGGTGCAGAACGCGCGCGGCCAGATCGAAGTTGATGCGCATTGCCAAACTGCCGTGAGCGGCGTCTGGGCCATCGGCGATTGCGTACGCGGCCCGATGCTCGCGCACAAAGGCTCCGAAGAAGGCATTGCCGTGGCCGAATTGATCGCTGGAAAGGCCGGTCACGTCAATCTCGACACGATTCCGTGGGTGATCTACACCGAGCCCGAAATCGCGTGGGTAGGCAAGTCCGAGAAGGAACTGAAGGCCGATGGCGTGCCGATTCGCAGCGGCAGTTTCCCCTTTGCCGCCATTGGCCGCGCCATGGCCATGAATGAGACTTACGGCCAAGTCAAAGTCATTGCCCATGCCGAAACTGATCGCGTACTTGGCGTGCATATGGTCGGTCCAATGGTCTCGGAGCTGATCGCCGAATGCGTCGTTGCGATGGAGTTCCACGCCTCCAGCGAAGACCTGGCGCGCATCTGCCACGCGCACCCAACGCTATCGGAAGCTGTTCACGAAGCGGCGCTGGCCGTCGACAAACGCGCGATTCATCGCGCCAATTGACGCGTTGCGACGAACTTTGCTCTCCTCTTCCCAAAAGGCCTGGGAGAGGGGAGCAAAGCGTTAGCGGCAACTCGCGTGCATACCCCGCAGCACCGGCAATCCCGCCGCTGCAGAAAATCCAGCCATCAGCGCCTAGGCCCAAGACATCCGCGCGCTAAAGCAATAGGCTGTGCGTCCTTGTCCGCCCAAGCGCCGAGCCCGTGACTGACATCATTTCCTCCGGCGCGATTCCGCGCATTGCCTTTGTCGCCAGCCGCGCAGAACCGGCGCAGGCGGCTTTGGCCGTCATGTCCAAACTCTATGAGCAAGTTCCACTCAATGAAGCTGACATTATCGTTGCGCTGGGCGGCGATGGCTTCATGCTGCAAACGTTGCACCGTCACGCCGCTGCGCGTAAGACGCCGGTGTTCGGCATGAAGCTTGGCACCATCGGTTTTTTGATGAATTTGCATCGCGAAGACGGCTTGATCGAGCGTCTGGTACGTGCCGAGAAGGCCGTGCTGAACCCGCTATGCATGCAGGCCTACAGCGAATCCGGTGGCGTGCACAAATCCTATGCCATCAATGAAGTCTCACTGCTGCGCCAGACCAAACAAGCTGCCAAACTGCGCATTCATGTGGACGGCATCGTGCGTGTTGACGAGCTGATCTGCGATGGCGCACTGCTGGCCACCGCGGCTGGCAGCACGGCCTACAATTTATCTGCCTATGGGCCCATTCTCCCGCTGGGATCGGATGTGCTGGCACTGACGCCAATCAGCCCCTTCCGCCCACGACGCTGGCGTGGTGCGGTAGTGCGCCGCACCTCCGTGGTAAAATTTGAAGTGCTCGACCACTACAAACGCCCTGTCAGCGCCACCGCGGACGCCACGGAAGTGCGCGATGTGATCGAAGTCGAGGTGCGCGAGGCACCAGAAGAGGCGATGACGGTGCTATTCGATCCCGAGCACAGCCTGGAAGAACGCATCCTCGCCGAACAGTTTGCGATGTGAGATCGGCGCGCCTCACCGAACATCGGTCAGATTAAAGCCCGCCGAGCGCGATCGTGTAGTTCGGCAACGCGGGTGCGTCAGATCCATCACGCGGCGGTGCGCAACGGAATTCTCATTTCAATCAGTCTCTGAAAAGCTGGCAGACTGCCGGCGCATCATTCCAATGCGAGCAGAATTTAGACTGTGACTGCCATCGACTCTATTGCCGCCGGCCGTATACGCCGGCATTTCCAGCGCGCCGAGAGCTATCTTGCCGCCGGCCACGCAGATGCAGCCGCCAACTCGCTGGAAGCGGTGCTTGCCGAGCATCCGGGCCATGTGCCCGCGCTGCTGAAATTGTCGGCGCTACACCTGATCGCAGGCCGCTATACGCCGGCTTTCGAACTCACCATGCGCGCCTCGCGCGAACCCATTGCATCGCCGGGCCTCGCGCTGCAGTTGATTGGGCAGATGGTCGCCATCGGTCAATCGGCCATCGTCATTGATATCTGCAAACAACTGCCGCCGCCGATGTGGGATTCGGCCAATTCGCTGGCAAGCGTAGCGCAAAACTTAAGCCGCATCGGCGAACACCGGATAGCGCGCGATTACGCGCGCGCCGCGGTGGCGATGGATCCGCAACATCCGCCCAGTTTGTATATGAGCGCCAATCTGGAAGTCTATTTTGGCGAAACCCAACTGGCCGCGCAGCAGCTCGAACGCTGTATCGCGCTCGCGCCGCAGATCGTCGATGCCCATTGGTTGCTGTCACGGCTGCGGCAGCCCGATGCCCCCGCGCGAATCGAGCGCATCGAGCGACAACTGACGCAAGTAAGCTCAGGCGAGGACGAAGCCTTCCTTGCCTATGCACTACACAACGAGTTGCACGACGCACGCGACTACCCGCGTGCGTGGGCCGCGCTGGACCGCGCCTGCCGTGCCAAGCGAAAAGTGTTGAACTACGACCCTGCGCTCACCCAGCGCCTATTCGAACGGCTGAAGGACTGGTCAGCAGCGGAGACCGCGAATGCTCACGGGACGGACGATCAAGCGCTGACGCCAATCTTTGTGGTCGGCATTCATCGTTCCGGCACCACCTTAATCGAACGCATTCTTGGCGGCCATTCGCAGGTGCAAGCTGCCGGCGAAACCTATGACTTCCCCACGCAACTGCGCGCCGCCACCGGCTTTTACCGTCCCACCGTGGCCGACGAACGTATCGTCGGCGCGCGCGGGTCTATCGATTATCGCAAGCTCGGCGACGGTTATCTGGCCGCGATGCGCTGGCGTGCCGGCGGGCGCGCTTATGTCACCGATAAGCTGCCCTCTAATTTCTTGAATCTGGGTTTCATCGCGCAAGCCCTGCCGCATGCGCGCATCGTGCATGTGCTGCGCGATCCCATCGATACTGGTTTGTCCAATCTGCGCACCTTGTTCACCACCGCGTGTCCGCACTCCTACAACCAGCGCGAATTCGTGGACTACTACGGCTGGTATCGCACGTTGATGGCGCACTGGCACCAGATCATGCCCGGACGCATTCTCGACGTGGACTACGAATCGGTGGTCGCCGATCCCTTAGGCGCGGCGCGGCGTATGAGCGACTTCTGCGGCCTGGCATTCGAAGCTGACATGATCGAGATTCAGCACAGCATTGATCCCGTGGCGACCGCCAGCAGCGTGCTGGTACGCGACGGCATCCGCCGCGATCGTTCGCGCTTATGGGAAGCTTATGCCGCGCAGATGCAGCCGATGATTGACGGGCTTGCAGGTCTCAACCCTGCGTCACCACAGGCGTAAACGGGGTTGAACCGCCAATAGCCTCACCCGCCGCGTGGCGTCGGCGTCACGGACGCTGGCGGCTGCAACATACCCGCGGTTTGGCCGCTGCGAATGCGCTGCACAATTTGATCGCGAACACGCATTACGACGGCGACGTCCTCGGGAGCGACGCTGGAATCCAGCGCAAACGCGGGATAGTCGAGGTAGCCACAACGGCCGAGCACAAAGCAGTTCTGGCGCAAAATCGCGCTATCGGCACCGCAGGGCGCGCCCATTGCACAGCCCGCGAGCATGAAAGCCTGAAAGGAATATCGACTGCCGGCATAGATGCCCATGTCCTCGATGCCCAGCATGCTCAACATACGTCCCACACTTTCTAGCAAATTCGGATCTCCTGATCGCAGCGCACGGTCGAGTAGGTCGCGTGTTTCGTCCTGATTCTTAGGCTGCGCGTCGGTTTCCAATTGCTGAATGGCGGCCGCGAGTTGATCTTTGACGTTTAGCGAACGCTGGCCGCGCTCAATGAAAGCCTTCGATAGCGCAGCGCGGCGTGGATCATTCCAGGTCATCTGCCAATCTTTGCAGCGCTGCTCCGCCCACGCCTTAGCTGCCTCGAAGCGCTCGCTTTCTAGCGCGGCTGATTCTGGTGCCAGCCATTTGATCTCTTGCTGTCGGGCCGATTCTGCGGCGGCAAAATGTTCCGCACTGCATCGGCGTAAGCGTTCGAATGCATCGGCCGGCGCGATATCCAAATCCAACAGCGGATCAGTGGGTGGGGACAAGTTTGGCGCTGGCAGCTCGGTATTTTTACTTGAACTCACGCGGCTGTTGGGACTGCTCGATGTCGGCGCTTGTGCCGTTGTGTCCGGCGCTGTCAACGCGACGGGAGTTTTCAACGAATCACCCGCGTCTGAAAATCGTGTTTCGAAAGAAGCGAGTAGCCCGGGGTACAGCAGCCAGATCGACACCAGCAGAAGTGCCGCCCCCGCAGACACTAACGCCACCCGAGCCCGACGCGAACGCTTAGCCACCGCGCGGGCGCACCACGAAGATATCTCTTAACTCACCGGCGCGAATTTGCGCTACTAATCGCTGGCGCTGCGCTTGAATTATTTCCCACTGCCGCGGAGGCAGGATGCGCGCGTAGTAATCGTGAATGCTATCGGCGAAACAACTCCCACCCATAAGACATAGGTGGCGAGACATAGCGCCATTGACGGAACAATCGTAGCCCAAATCGCAGGCGACCAGATGCCACGCTTCGCTAGAATCAAAATCCGTCGCGTTAGCGAGCATCGCTAACCTCAGCACATTATCTGGGTTGTTGAGATCAATTCCTGAGTTAGCCCTTGAATTTAGACGCTCAATCAGTGCTGCCGGGTACGGCCACTGCGTATTCTCCAATACTGCGTACTCCATATCGGCAACTGGATCGCCCAACTGTCGCGCGCGGTCCAGAGCGGAAAGGATGTCATGCATAAAATTCTGTTGATTGATCCTGCGATCGGGATCGTTGTAGATGGCGAGACATTCTTTATCCCGACCCTGAAGAAAGTTTGCGATCAGCGCCGCCTCATCGATGGGAGGCGCGGTGTAGAAAACACTGGCAGACGTTGGCAAACGCAGGGTCGTAAGTTGGCTGCGCGCGGCCACGCCGGCACACTCCGTCAAGCGATCAACCATCTCGCGCGCGGCCTGCTTGTCGCCCGCGCGCGCACGCCGGTGCAAGTCGCGCAATGAATTGACGGCCGACTTGGATGCTTGAAGCTCAGTCGCTGTGGGCGCTGAGCTGGTTTTGTCGGCAGTGTTGGCGAGATCTTCGCTAGCCGACCCTGGCGAATTGGCTGGATCTTCTTCCAGCCGGGAAATACGCGATCTGTCGTTTACCGCAGCAACTGCGGCGCTGGTTGCGACTTCTGCTTCCGCAGCGGTTGGAGTTCCAACGGGTGCATTCTGCGTCCGCGCCAGCACAGTGACATCTTGCCGCAACAAGGCAGTCGCAAGCGCGACGATGGCGGCAACGATCAACAACAATATCCATTTGATACGCGCGCGTCGGTTCATGGATACCCGCCTCAGAACTGGCCCGATCATCCCGAAGTTATGCGCCTAAATCCATAGTGTTGGCATCGCGCGTGATTCTGATTCAGCGTAGCCGCACGAGTTCGACGTGAATGGAGAATGGCAAGGCGCTCGGTCATACCGAAAACGCTTTTAGCGATTGCGCGACAGGGCCAGACGCGCTCCACAGCACGGCCTAATAGGAGCTTGTTTCTCCAAGCGCATTTCTACCGGCCATGGGGTCGATCGCGGCAGCCGGGTAAATACCAAAGAAACTCTAAAAAACTTCCGCGCAACGATTTCTAAAGGGAACCTTAAAGAAACCGTCGCCAAGCGGTTCGAGTGCAAGGCGCGCGGAGCGCGGTCGCTTCCGGCATCCTGCCTCACGCGACACTCGCACATCCATGGTGCATCGGGACCGCCAAGTACTTGGTCGTATATGAGGGGTGAAGCGGGCTTTCGAGCAGCATGCTGCGAGCCACTGAACGCCCGCCGGCTCGGGGCTAGCGGGCCGGGGCGCGAGCATTGAACGACCGCCAGCTTGGGGCTAGCCGGCCGGGGAGCGAGCACCGCGCAACT
>Ga0209181_10008741_pt1 | contig 13505 bp, 10 predicted proteins | sample MAT05_FD_187208 | JGI IMG/M metagenome (GOLD analysis project Ga0209181, IMG submission 187208) | Freshwater microbial communities from Lake Fryxell liftoff mats and glacier meltwater in Antarctica - MAT-05 (SPAdes) (version 2) | ecosystem: Environmental > Aquatic > Freshwater > Ice > Liftoff... | reverse complement strand
CAACCGAGCTATGGTTTACTCTATGAACCGCATTTTTATGCAAACCAAAGCAGATGGGGAATGGAGCCAAGTACAATTTCAAATATTAGAACCCGTCATAGAAGAAGTAGATTTTGTAATTACATCTAACATAATAAATTTAAAAAACGAAATGGCATGAAACGATATCTAATGTTTTTCATTTTGTGCGCACAGTTTGTTCATTTTGGAAATGCACAAGCGCGTAAATATGTAAATGAATTTTTGCATCTGGGAGTTGGCGGTCGCCAATTGGGCATGGGGAAAGCTGGTGTTGCTTCGGTAGATGATGTATACGCAGGATATTGGAATCCATCCTGTTTACCGCAAATCAAAGACAATTTGCAAGTGGGGTTTATGCATAATTTTTATTTTCAAAATATTGCCAATTATGATTACTTAGCTATAGCCGCCAAAAGCGGAGAAAACAGTGCATTCGGATTTTCCCTAGTCCGGTTTGGCGTGGATGGAATTTTAAATACCTTAGATTTAATCCGAAATGGGGAAATAGATTATAACAGGGTCACACAATTCTCGGCGGTCGATTATGCTTTTATACCTTCCTTCGGTTCAGAGCAGCGTATGATACGCAATTATAATATGGTATTTGCATGGGGAGCTTCTGCAAAAATAATTCACAGAAAAGTGGGTGAATTTGCCCGTGCTTGGGGTTTTGGCATTGATGGATCCGTTAAATTGGAAGATTACAATAAAAAATGGGGTATCACCCTTGTTATGCGAGATATGACCTCTACTTTCAACAATTGGAGTTTTGAGTTTAAACAATCTCAAAAAGACATATTATATCTCACCGGCAATACCATACCCCAGAACTCGTTGGAAGTAGGATTGCCAAGATTTTGCTTAGGTGGTTATCGCAGATTGGCAAATGATAAATTCTTTGGATTGGGCGAAGTAAATTTAGATTTAACCACAGACGGAAAAAGAAATACATTAATTTCATCCTCCTTTTTAAGTGCAGATGCAAGAATTGGCTTAGAGGGTGGAATTAAAAATGAAGAAAAACACTTTCAATTTTCTTTGAGAACTGGAGTTTATAATTTTCAGAAAGAAACCAAGCAAAATGGCAAATTTGGTATGACCGTGCAACCCACGGTAGGCGTTGGTTTGCAACTTGAACAATTAAATATTGATTATGCCTTGGCTGGATTTGGAGCAGGCGGAAGTGGCCTATATTCGAATATTATATCCGTGCGATTTAATATTAATAAAACCAAATAAATATCAATTAAATTTAAAAAACTTTTCGCCATAAAGCGAAATTACAATTGCGAATAGCAATAAATAGTGCAAAATTATTTTCCATTTTTTGGCCTTAGAACCCATTAAGAAATAGGCAATTTGCAATGACATTGAAAAACCTAATAACGGAAAATAAAATTGGTATTCTTTCATTTTAAACAATACAATTAATGCCATAAAAGCCAAATTGCCAATCATATACAAGGTTATTCTGCGGGTTTTAATATTATTCTTTGTGTAATTGAATGTGGTTTTAAAAAGACCTCCTGAAACCAAAATTAGGATATAAAACAAAACAGCATACCCCGTTATCTGAAGTCTAAAATTAAAATCCAATTCGTAATTTATTTCCGGTATTACATGATTTTTTCCTGCTAAGAATAAAATACTCCACAACATTAACCACGGCAATGCATAACCAGAAATGATGGAAAGAATATCCTTCAAGGAAATGTTTTTAAATATAATAGTTCCCACAATTAAGAAGACAAAACCACTATAGAGACTGGGAAATATTAATGAAGCGCAACCATAAAACAAAGCCGTGTAAAATAAAATAACAGAGGTGCTTTCCATACGGTACATTCTATACATAGAAAAAAATGAAAATAGTATTAGAAAGTTAACAAGCATTGAGGGATTGATAAATAAATTTTCAGGAAACACCGAATTCAGAAGCATAAAAAAATAGGCGGGCAAATAACTATGTGTATAAATTACATCGTGATCGATACAAAGCTTGTTAAACAGCAAACCCTGCAAAAAAATTATCAATAAACCGCCCAATATTGAAATATAAAAACTAGAATTTGCCAATTCAAAGAACTGGCTAAGCACATCCATGGTACCTGCATTTTTTCTTGGATCCCCTGCAATGAGCATTGGCAATCGCAATATCAAACCAGCCAAGAAAACATAAATGGATGAAAACGGACGTATATTTTGGAATATTCGGAGCACTATTATTTCTGGTTGTTTAAAATTTCTAACAAAGACAATTGTCTATTTTGAATTAGCGGAGCAACATATCGATTGTAACCAATTTGTCTGCCTTCCATGGGAATTATTGCTGTATATTCCGTTTCGCTATTGAGCAATATTTTCTGTTCAATTGCACCATCTTTTCCCAATGCTATATGAATTACCCTATTGTTTTGATTTGAATTGTCGTTGTAAATAATATTTACACTATTTTCACAAACATATATACCAATGCTACTGAGATAGGACAGGCCAGCATAAGAACTTTGCATTTTGTTGATTTCATGTTCCCACTTTATAGTGCCATTGTTGCCCAAGGCAAATAAGAGAATGTCATTGTAATTGTAAATGCTTTTAGAACTAATCTGGGGAACACCATTCAAGTAAAATGTTTCCATTTGTTGAGAAATTTCAAAATATTCAGCCACCACCAAATAGCCACCATCACTCCGTGGCACAATCTTCTTAATGTAATAATTTTCAGGATCTTTTCCTTCATCCGCTTCGGCTGCACCCAGCACTATAGCTACAAATTTTCGGCTTATTGGAGAAAACACGGGCTCAACAATAGAATCGCCAGGTATAAAATCAAATTCAAGAATGCCATGTGCTGCCTTTGGTTTTTTAAAATCGTAAAGGGCTGCGATAAAAAAATTGTTCTTGAATTGATTGTAAACCAAATCGTAAGAAGCAATAAAATATTTCGAGTCACCGAATGGAATAGGTGCATGTATTCTGTTTTGACGTGTGGTTAAAATATAATGCACCTCGGCGTGTGCGTCAGAAATTTTTCTATCACTTTTTTCCAACAAAAAAATCATAGCCGATTGACCACTGTCACCAACAGACAACTGATCTATGGACACATCCTCCGAGGGATAATTTGTATGGTATTGTGTATTTGTAACTATTTTTCCATCTGTGGAAAATACAAAACAACGGAAATCTTGGTCTCCCCGTTTGTTTGATTCTTCAATCCATACAGCACAATATTTTCGATTTAAACTGTATTCTACCTCAATAGCCTTGTCTACTTTTTCTATTGTTGTTGATTCGTAAAAAACTACAGATTCCCCCGGGGTAGTTTGTTTCAAACCTTTAATTATATAAGAATAGCTTGTTTTTCCTTTGAAAATGCTGCTTTTAATTAAAACCAGTCCGCTGTCTGTAGAAAAAATTTTAACCAGCTTTTCCCTTTTCCCCAAATTGTAATTTTCAGCCCCTATATAATCCAAATTGTGAGAATATTGCTCCACCGAAAATCCATTCCTCATATCAATATCTCTAAACCTTAAAATAAATATTCCCTGTGCATTTTCTCCTATTACTTTGTTGTAATAGGCTTTGTTGTTTAATCTTGGAATGTTGGAAAAATACAATTTTTGGGCAAATAGGCTTTGCACCGCCAACAGCATAGAAACCAAAAACAATAAAATATGCGCCTTCAACCCTTCAAAATTCGATTTTAACAACCGTATTGCAAAATGATGCGCTAATTTTGTGGAATTCATGGTAAAAAGGTCTAAAATATTATTTGAAACTGCAAAAAAACAAGAAATTGCTGTATTAGTAACAGTAGAAACCCAAGAATTTGCAGAAAGAACCGACGAATTTCTAGATGAATTGGAATTGCTGGTGAATACTGCAGGTGCATTAACCATTAAAAGATTTACCCAAAAGTTACCCCATCCACATCCAAAAACGTGCGTAGGAACTGGAAAACTTGAAGAGATTACCCAATTTGTGAAACAAAATGAGGTCGATATGGTGGTATTTGACGAAGAACTTACCCCTTCACAAATCCGCAATATTGAATTAGAAATGCCTGAAACAAAAATTCTAAGCAGAACCAATCTCATCTTGGATATTTTTTCAAAGAATGCAAAAAGTTCTCAAGCAAAAACGCAGGTAGAATTGGCCCAAAGTGTTTTTTTATTGCCCAGACTTACACGCATGTGGACGCATTTGAGCAAACAAAAGGGCGGTATTGGCATGAAAGGGCCCGGAGAAACAGAGATTGAAACAGACAGGCGTATTTTAAGGGATAAAATTTCCATTCTCAGAGAACGTTTAAAACAAATCGAAAAAATATCCAGTACCCAACGACAAACCAGAACAGATGAATATAGGGTTGCTTTGGTTGGATACACCAATGTGGGTAAAAGCACCATAATGAATGTGCTTTCGAAGTCAGATGTACTGGTTGAAAATAAATTATTTGCGACTTTAGACGCTACAGTTCGCAAAGTTTCTTTCCCTTTTCCAGGAGATCCGGGCAAAATGCTTACTTTTTTATTGTCTGATACAGTAGGTTTTATTCGAAAATTGCCCACTTTACTGGTAGAAAGTTTCAAATCTACATTGGCAGAGTCATTGGAAGCAGATTTACTCTTGCACGTGGTTGATTTGTCCAATCCCAAATTTGAGGACCAAATGCGCAGTGTGAATGAAACTTTGTTTGAAATTGGAGCTTCAAACAAGCCTATGATTATTGTTTTTAACAAAATGGATGCTTTCCATGGTAAATCTGACGATTTTTATATTGGCAATACAGGGTTAACCGCAGCGCAATTTGAAAAAAGTTGGTTGGCAAAGGAAAACGCACCGGCTGTATTTATATCCGCCACCAACAAAGACAACCTAGACGGGCTAAAAGTTAAAATTGTAGAACAACTTATAAATATGGGCAAAAGGTTTTTATAAAAAAAGACCGCTAAAAGCGGCCTTAAAAACTTAAGAGTCCTTATGGTTAGAGTTCATCCGCGTTGAAGAAATAATCTTCATCTGTGGGATAATCACTCCATATTTCTTCAATACTTTCATAGGGTTCTCCATCATCTTCAAGTTCTTGAAGATTTTCAATTACCTCTAAGGGTGCTCCAGATCGAATACCATAATCGATCAATTCGTCTTTGGTAGCGGGCCAAGGAGCATCGTCCAGGTAGCTTACGAGTTCAAGTGTCCAGTACATATTTATTCCGTAATATTTCGCGAAAATAAATTTTTTATTTCGAATTTCCTCATCATATTTTGTAAACTTTTATGCAAACAGATAAGTTGGATGAAATAAACCGGTATTGCAGCATGTATAGTAGCCATGAACCTGCCTTTTTAAAAGAACTCGTTCGTTTTACCTGGTTACATACAACCAACCCCAGACAACTTAGCGGGCACCTGCAAGGTCGATTTCTTGCTTTTTTGAGTAAAATAATCCGTCCAGATTGTATTTTAGAAATAGGAACCTTTACAGGATATGCTACTTTTTGCCTTGCCGAAGGTCTTTCTACCAATGGGCAAATTCATAGCTTCGAAGCCGATTTAGAAAACGTACACAAAGCCAAAAGCCAAGCGAAGAAAAGCGAGTTTGCCCATAAAATAGTGTTTCACCCGGGAGATGCGAAAACCCTTTTGCCAGAGTGGGACACCAAAGCAGATCTCATATTTGTTGATGCAGAGAAACAAAATTATGCAGAATATCTAAGTTTGTGTTTGCCAATTTTGTCTGAAAGGGGTATTTTGTTGTTCGACAATACGCTTTGGAGTGGTAAGGTGGCGGAAGTCACCCTACGAGAAAAAGACGCAGATACACGCAATATGCACCAATTTAACCAGCATTTGTCGGAAAATAAAGATTTAGAAGTTGTGCTTTTACCCTTGCGTGACGGGCTTACTTTGGTTAGAAAAAAATAATCAACCTCGAAATTTGTCCAGTAATTCCGATAAAAGCTCTTTATCGGAATTGCTCATATATTTAAAATAGGTTTCTTGCTTTTCAATCGTAGGTTCTATTTTTTTCAATAGGTTTATCCCTTTGGTTGTAATCATAATATTAACCTTTCTTCGGTTGTCGCTGTCCACCTTCCTTTTAATCAAGCCATTTGCACACATCCTATCGCACAATCTTGTTAAATCCGGGTTTTTATCCAACATTACCTCCTTTATTTCATTTGGATTGGCAGACATTGGATACCTTCCATTTAAAATTCGCAATACATTATACTGTTGTTGGGTTATTCCGTATTCTTTAAAACCATCTTTAAACTTTGTATTTAACCAATTTGCAGTAAAAATAATGTTTAGAAGTACTTTATGGGTACTGCTTTTAAATTTCTTTTGTTTTATTTCTTCTTCTAATTTCAAGGATTTATTTAAATTAAGTGCGATTTTAGTCAAAATTTATGACATCTCCATCGTATGTAATCATATTTTTGCAACATGATTTTTAGAAATGACAAGGAATTTGCCCTTGAAATGGATGAGAAAGATAACTTGGGTTCTATTAAAAACGAATTTTATATCCCAAATGGAGTAAGTGGCAATCCATCTATATATTTATGCGGAAATTCTTTAGGCTTGCAACCCAAATCTACTGCTTCCTATATACAATCCGAGCTAGATGACTGGGCGAAATATGGGGTGGAAGGTCATTTTCATGGAGGCAGGCCTTGGTTTCATTATCACAAATTCTTGGTAGAAAAAGCAGCCAATATAGTGGGAGCCCAAACCAATGAAGTGGCAATTATGAACCAACTTACAACCAACCTTCACCTTATGATGGTGAGCTTCTACCGTCCCAAGGGCAAGAGGTACAAAATATTAATGGAAGCAGGGGCTTTCCCCAGCGATATGTATGCTGTCCAAAGTCAAGTGGAGTTTCACGGCTACAAATATGAGGATGCCGTGATTGAATTAACCCCGCGTGAGGGAGAATTTACATTGAGAGACACGGACATTCTATCCGCAATTTCTGAACATGGATCAGAACTCGCGTTGGTGTTTTTTAGTGGGGTTCAATATTATACAGGGCAAGTGTTTGACATTCCTAATATCACAATCGCAGCGCATAAAATAGGAGCCTTTGCTGGTTTTGATTTGGCACATGCTGCTGGCAATTTAGATTTAAAATTACATGCATGGAATGTGGATTTTGCGGCTTGGTGCTCTTATAAGTATTTGAACAGCGGACCCGGAAATGTAAGTGGTATATTCGTGCATGACAAACATGGTTTAGACCCATCAACACCCAGATTTGCTGGGTGGTGGGGGCATAAGGAAGATGTGCGCTTTTTAATGAAAAGAGGATTTATTCCAGAACCTGGTGCTACAGGTTGGCAACTTGGAAATGCCCCAGTATTTGGCATGGCAGCGCATTTGGCCAGTTTGGATATTTTCGAAAAAGCTGGAATGAAGAACCTTGTCCAAAAATCTTCTACCCTTACACCCTATCTCCGTTTTGTGCTGGAAAATGCCCAAAAAAGAAATTCGAAATTAAATTTTCAAATTGTTACTCCCCAAAATCAAGGTGGTTGCCAATTGTCATTGCTTGCCTTTGAAAATGGAAAATCTCTTTTCGACCATTTAACCAGCCAAGATATTATTTGTGATTGGCGCGAACCCAATGTGATTCGCATGGCTCCAGTACCCCTATACAATTCATTCGAAGATTGCTGGAAAGTAGGCGAAGCTTTTGCCAGTTTTTAATGCACTGTATTATTTTAAATACGTAATCATCTAATGCTAAAAATACGATTTTTAATATCCTCCATTCGGTCCTTTTGGGAATCCAAACCTTTAACCATTATTCTTTTTCTTGCCATTTTGGTTCGACTTCTGTCCGTTATTTTTGCAAAAGGATGGGGTATGTTAGACGATCATTTTTTGGTCATTGAAGTTGCACAATCTTGGGCAGATGGATTCGATGTAAACAAGTGGTTGCCTTGGACTGTGGGTAATAAAGGCCCAGAAGGACATAGTTTTTTATATGTAGGTTTGCATTATTTTTTATTTAATTTTTTAAATGCAATAGGCCTAAATAATCCACAAGGTAAAATGTATGTTGTGCGTTTATTGCACGCAACATGGTCTCTGTTGGTGGTTTATTATGGCTATAAAATTACCTTAACATTTTCAAATTTATCCACTGCAAAAATTACGGGTTTGTTGCTCGCTTCTTTTTGGTTCATGCCTTGGACCAGTGTTCGTAATTTGGTGGAAATTGCTGCCATTCCATTGCTCGTTTGGGGAACATGGGTCTTGGTTTCTGCAAACGAAAAAAAACATCCGCTATTGCAAATTCTTTTCTCGGGATTAATCATTGGTTTTGCATTTAGTATTCGCTATCAAGTAGGCATATATGCGGCTGGAATTGGGCTGGCCTTGCTGATTCAGCGCGAATTTAAAAATACAATTCTCTTTGGACTCGGTGTAATTGCGTCTATATTGCTCATTCAGGGTGGCATAGATCTATTTATATGGGGCCGTCCTTTTGCCGAAATGGGCGAATACATTCAATATAATATCGACAACAAATACAATTTTATTCAAGGTGGTTGGTACAATTACTTTTTGTTGATTTTGGGCATGTTGTTGCCACCCATTAGTTTGTTTTTATTTTTTGGTGCTTTTTATAATCCCCAAAAACGATGGGTTTTGTTTTTACCGGTCATATTTTTTATTGCATTTCATGCCTATTTTCCAAACAAACAAGAAAGGTTTATTCTTACCATTTTGCCCTCGTTTATTATTTGCGGTAGCATCGGTTGGCATGCCTTTTTAGAAAATTCTATGTGGTGGAAAAAACATGCTTTGCTCTATAGAAATTTATGGATTTGGTTCTGGGTTTTAAACACTGTTTTGCTGTTCACATTATCTACCATGTATTCAAAAAAATCACGCGTGGAAGCCATGTACAGTTTGTACAAATACAAAAATATTACTGAAATAATGGTAGAAAATACCAATGCAGAAAAGGTAGATATTTTGCCACAATTTTATGCAGGTCAAAAAATTGTTTCCGTAGATATTTCCCAAAACAAACCCTTAGATTCATTTAAAAATAAAATGGGGGTAATTGAAGAAAATTCTCGTTTTGTGCTTTTCGTGGGTGACAATAATCTAGACCAACGCATTAAAAATATTTCGAAAATTTACAAAAATCTTGTTATTGAAACCACTGCAAAACCGGGCTACTTAGATCAGTTGATGTACAAATTAAATCCCAGTAAAAACACCAACCAAACCATTTACATTTATCGAAACCGGAAGTTCTATCCCGATAAAATGAGTGGGGAATGAAATTGAAGTCCATATTGATTGAAATGAAACTCAAATGGTTTTCTCAAGCATAGATCAAAGCATTTAAAAATCCAACGATTTTATATGCTTTATATTGCTATTTTGGGTTTTCCCTCACCCAGACCTTGCAGGTCGACACTCTCCCTATCCGTCTCGGCGGAGGCGAGGATTCCAGCAGCCAGTTTCCTACTTCACCACCTCCACTACACCTTTTTTCTCAAAGGCTTTGCCTTGCCAGTTTGTATATACACAGCGGTAAATGTATATGCCTGGCAATATGTCTTCGTTGGTTTCCCAAGCTTCATTTGCTTTGCCTCTAAACACATCTTGCCCCCAGCGGTTGATGATGATGAGGCGGTACGTTTTTATGCCTATGCCTTGCGGATAAAAAGTCTCATTCAATCCGTCGTGGTTGGCTGTAATGCCAGTTGGGAAAAAGATCAAAGGCGTTGGGTGTACGTATATAAATTTCTTGGCAGTATCTGTGCAACCGTAGCTGTTGTATGCCACCAAGCGTACTTGTATTTTACCTGTATCGTTAAATTTTAAAATAAATGTATCCAATTGAAATTGGGTGTGACTGAAATTTTGCCAATACCAATTGAATTTATTTCCGCCTTGCGATTTGTTGGTGATTAAACTTTGGTTTTCTGTAATTAAATAATCCGTTCTATTGGGGTCGAAATCCGCAATTGGTTTTGGAAATAGAGTGATGGTTTTTTGTGTGGAATCTGCGCATATTCCATTGGTTTGCACTATGCGTATGGCATTGGTTCCGCTTTGGGAAAATACAAAACTGGCTGTATCTAGGTTGCCAAATTGCGCATTATTTATTGCATTTATCCATTGCACTTTTGCTCCTTTGGGGTTGTTGGTTTTAAAATACAATTGAAGCGGCACACAACCCGTAATATTGGGTGCTACTTGCATATTTGCTGTGGGTATTTGCAACAATTCTATTTTTATTGAGTCTGCTTTTTGCTGGCAATTGTCTATAGTTTGCAATACTATTTTTTGTTGCCATTTTGTGGCCACGGTAAATACGGAGTCGGTATTTATATTGTTTTTATAAAAAGTGTAAGGTGCTTTTCCTCCGCTGGGTTTTAGTTTTATTTGATGCCCATTTTTGGCACAAATACTATCTACGGAATAGGTGAAATTTGGTTTGGAAAACACACTTATTTTAAGGGTTGCCGTATCGCTTTTGGAAGCGCACAAGTCATAGGCTATTAATTTTAAGCTGCTGTCTTTATCTAGCGTCCATTTTACTGTATCGGCTTGGGTTTTTGTATTGCCCACTTGCCAAGTATATTTTACACCCACGGCAGATTTTTTTTGCGTTTTCCCTTTTAATGTAAATGGCAGGTTTTTGCACGCTGTTGTGTCTTTATTTGCAATTTTTGGTTTGGCTGCCAGTTGTATACGTATGCTTGCCACACCCTTCACGGCAGAGCATCCATCGTCTGCAATGAGGGTGAAAACCGTGTCAGAGTTGAGTATGGTTTTTAAGGTGTCTTTGGATAGAAAAATTGTATCTTTATACCAATAGTGTTTTATACCCGGCCTATAACCGCCCGTGCTTTTGGCTACAATTTGTATAGGTGTATTTGCGCAAACCACGGTGTCTGGGTTTTGCACCATGGGTGGTGGCAACACGGTTATGGTTTGGTAGGCGGTATCGGGTTTGCCACAGCCGCTGCTGTCGCTTATGGTTATTTTTAATTTCGTGGTTTTAAGGCCGGTAAAATAGGTTTGTCTGGCAGTACTATCTTGCACTGCAGTGCCCGGACTCCAATGCCAAAGTGTGCCGCCTTTGGCTGCAATTTTTACTTTATTGCCATAACAAATGGTGGTGTCTTTACCTGGGTTCGCTTTGTCTTTGCTATATACCAGCAAATGCAAACTATCATACCGCATAAAACTTTGCACAAAGGGGCTATTGCTGCGTATGCGAATGCGGTAGTTGCGGCTACTTAGCACATCAAACAGGGGCAGCACACCGCGCACCGTGCCACTGCCTTTCGCTTTTAATTTGCCCAGCACCCGAGGCGTACCATAAAAGTTGCCATTTTCATCGCTGAGTTCTGCGAAAAAAGTATTCGTATCTTCATATTTCCCATAAGCACGGTAAGGTATAAAAATGCTGTCGCCTGCGCAGTATGGCCCAGCCCGCACATTGCCACGGATGATGGAGTTGTCGGTGATTTTGAGCAGGAGTGCATCTGCTTGACCTTTGGAAGGAAAACTATCATTGTTCAGTTTAAGAGTTTTTGAAAAACTGCCTGCAAACAATGCCCCTTCATCATCTAAATACAAATCTCGAAAAATATCCCCACTTTTTTCCGATCTTGCTACAAAATACCATAATAAATTTCCAAAAGTATCAAGCTTTAAACCGAAAATATTTCCATCATTTTCTGGATTTTGAATAATGACACTATCAGGCAAAATGATTAAAGGACTTACAATTTGTCCACCAATTGCGCAAAACTCTTTGTTTTTATAAAAAGTTAAAGATTGTGCTGGATTTGTTAGTGCAGAGTTGTATATCTTTAGGTGCTTATAAAATTTTGCATGATTGCCTGACCAATATACAAGAAATGTTTGGCGACCTTTAATAACGGATATTTTATTAGAACCTAAGTAGATAAAATCATTCGAACTATCAATAAAATAATCCGCATTATAAAAGAAGTTTTTCCTGCCAAAAGTAACAATTGACCTATTATTATAATTACCACCTGGTAAACGTTGAAATTCGGTAATATTCAAGTTTGAATCAACTAAATGTGTAAAGACATTGTATTTGTTGTCAAATTTCCAATACATATTATCATAATAAAATGAATCAACTGGATCTTTAAAAATAGATAACAATCTGAACATCCCATTGCCACATGATTCAAACGCCCATGGTATTAGCCCTATTTTTAGAGTTTTAGATTTCAATATTTTTCCAGTTGAATCAAATTTAACCATACAATAACCACTATCACTGCCGTTAATTATTTTCCCATTAAGCAAAATACTATTTCTGTTTTGTACTTTAAACATACATATTATATTCTTAGCTTGACTTGCGATTTGCAAGGTAGGTCTGAATACATCTTTTTTTGTCAAATTAGGAATTAATGCAAAAACACTTACTCGTCCCGTCGTATCAATTTCAATAATGGGATATTCATTCCTAACATTAATTTTTTTTCCCTGTACATAAAAACTATCAAAAGTTGAATAATCCAAATTGAGGAACATTCGCCCATTATCAAGTTTCTTCACATAGCGTTTATAAACACTGTCTTGTTCTATTTTTACTATTTTCCTAACACCACCATCACTGTTTCTAAATAACCAATAAAATGATTGAAATGATTTAATTGGAACAGAGTAGTTTTTGTCAGCAATATTAAAACTGTCAGAAAACATGTTTACCGTTGCATAACCTGAATTTGTTTTATAAATTCCGAGACAGTCATCATTCTTTTGACTTCCATTGGTTTTAATCCATTGATATGACTGTCCTATAGCAAAACCATACGATGCAAAAAAACAAATTAATAGAATAATCTTATTCAATTGAATTATAGGAAAAAACAATCAATTCTTAACGAGTTGCATTTTTTTGGTATCGATTATCTTACCACCTGCCAATGCAGTCGTTCCAATTCTTGCAGTAAAAGCTGCTAGACTATTACCGTTAACACTCCAAAAAGTTTGATTGTTCATGTTTGGAATATCTGCTGGAGTAATCTTCCCTGTTGTTTTATCAATAACCAATTGGCTGACCAATTGCCCTCCAGGTGTTGTAAGCCTTTTTAAATTATCAGAATACAAATCTACACCATCTGATTTTAACATTGAATTTGGCGTGGTGCTTGGTGAAATTGGTGGACCTAATATTTCAAATCCTGCTGTGGCTGTTGAAGTTTGGTAGAATTTTGCAGATCCAATTAAATCCAAATTTGCAGTAGGGCTTGAATTGTTTATACCAACCTTTATTCCAGTTATGTTATTTAATATCGTATAATTTTCTACTCCATTGTTATCTTTAATTAAAAATGCCTTCTCGTTGGTTAATCCAGCATCCCCATATATCTCAATTCTCGCCTGTGGATCTGCTGTTCTAAAACCCAAATTACCACTGTTTGTTAAGGTAGCTAACTGTGTAA
>Ga0209181_10008734_pt1 | contig 13508 bp, 9 predicted proteins | sample MAT05_FD_187208 | JGI IMG/M metagenome (GOLD analysis project Ga0209181, IMG submission 187208) | Freshwater microbial communities from Lake Fryxell liftoff mats and glacier meltwater in Antarctica - MAT-05 (SPAdes) (version 2) | ecosystem: Environmental > Aquatic > Freshwater > Ice > Liftoff... | reverse complement strand
GCAAATCGTGTTGCAACGCGGTCATGACAAACTGAGTACGTATGGTTTACTGAAGGAGGTTTCGAAGGCTCAATTGCGAGACTGGGTTTATCAACTGATCGGCCAAGGTTCACTCGAACTGGAGGGGACCGAGTATCCGATCCTTAAACTTAACGCGAATTCCAAAGCGATCTTGTTTGGGGACGCGCAACCTAGACTGATACGTACGGTTGCAGCCACCGCGTCCAAGGAGCGAAAGCAAGCGACACCGAGCGATGCCCTTGCACACGCAGACAAGTCCTTGTTCGAAAAGCTCAAGGGTGTTCGTCGCAAGTTGGCAAGCGAACAGAACGTTCCGCCGTTCATTATATTTTCGGATAATGTGTTGTTGGAGATGAGTGCGCAGAGGCCCTCCACTTTGGAGGGAATGCTGAATGTCTCGGGGATCGGAAATGTCAAGCTGGACGCGTACGGTCGGACGTTTTTGGAAGCCATTCTCGAGCATTGCGAATCCACTTCGACGGAGTCGGATGTCGATTGGAAAAAAGGATTAAGTGGTCAATCAGACGGTAAACCGAGGACAGCTCGTCCGAGCGGAACTGGGACCAAGGCAATCACCTACCCTTTGCTTCGCGAGGGGCTACCTTTGGAAGAAATTGCGGAAAAGGCAGCGATCACCGTCGGGACGGTCGTATCGCACTTGTTAGATTTAATGCAGGACGAGGCGATTTCGTCGATTGATTGTTGGTTGCCGTCGGAGTTGCAGCAGCGAATTATCGCGGCGGCGGATATTGTCGGTCGGGAGAAGCTAAAGCCGATTTTTGAGCATTTGGAGCAGAGCGTTCCCTACGAGCAGATTCGGCTGATGCTGTTTTTTGAAAAGCATTCGTAGATCCGTCGCTCCGCGACGGCGATCCTCGACGGGTGTCCGCGATGATGAAACCCGGTTCGATCTTTACCATTATTCCTTGCCGCAAGGGCTCTACCGGCTCTACCCCCGCCGGATGGACTTCAAGCGTTGCTTGAAATGGAACGGGGCTTTGGGTCGGAGAGGACCCGGACCGCGAGTCGCGGAGCGACGTCGCCTACGATCGTCAAAATAGGGCTGTTCCGGACCAAACTTGTGAAGATTGACGCTAAACCTCGTCAACTAGGATTTGTGGGCATTCTTGGAAAGGGTTACAATCCCGCTGGATCTACCATTCCAACTTCCGTCCAAACGGATAGGTTTTGTAGTTTGCATTTCAACTTCTCATACTCCTTGTGGAGATCCCCCGTGCAAGTCAACGTTTCAGCTCGCCATGGCCACCTAAAGCCCGAAGACCAAGCAATCATCATTGAAAAGGCTGGGAAAGTGCGGCGATTATTCGATCGGATCAATGCGATCGAAGTGACCGTGGATCTCGAGCATTTGGACAAGCCGACGGTCGAAATCAACGTTTCCGCGGAACATTCGCCTGATTTCGTGGCCACAGCCCAAGCCGCGTCGATCCTAGCTGCGTTGGACATGACGATCGGTAAAGTTGAGCAGCAAATTCGAAAACACAAAGAAAAAGTAACCGATCACAAGGCTACTCCGGTAAAACACACCGGCAACAACGAAGTCTAGGCTTGGGTGTTTGCCGTTTTTTGTCTTTTTTTTCCATTCCACGATTCGATTCCAAATGGCTGTTTCCTTCGAAACGCCGGTGGAATCGCTGGTTAGTTGCAAGGGTCCTCAAGTAATGAAGTTCTCCGTATTCATATCCCGGAAAGCAATTTGCGCAGAACTGACTGCGACGACGAAAGAAGGCGTAATCACTGAATTGGTTCAGTCGCTGGTCAACGCGGGTGACATCAAGGCAGCGGACCAAGCGGACATCATCAAAGCCATCATGAAACGCGAGGAACTTGGCAGCACCGGCATCGGCCGTGGAGTTGCGGTCCCTCACACCAAGCACGCCAGCGTGGAAAAACTGATTGGAACCGTCGGCGTGAGCCCGACGGGTTTGGATTTTGAATCGCTCGATGGCCAAGTGGCTTCGCTTTTCTTTTTGTTAGTGTCTCCTCCTGACCGCCCTGGTGATCATCTGAGGGCGCTGGAAAACATCTCCAGACAACTGCGAGATGACATGTTTTGCCGTCTATTGCGTCAATCCAAAACCATAGAAGACATATCCCAATTGCTCGACGAAGCTGATGGAAATCAGTTCGGCAGCTAACTTACCAAGCGTTCGCTTCGAAAACGTATGTCATCGGCTATTCAACACTGCACGGTCATTGTCAGCAATCCAGAGGGATTGCACATGCGTCCGGCAGACAAACTAGTTCGCGTTGCTGCTGGCTTTCAATGTCAGATTGAGCTGGAGCGCGCTGGTCAAATAGCCGACTGCCGTAGCATTTTGAGTCTTTTGACCCTCGGTGCAACCCAAGGGTCTGAATTGGTGCTTCGAGCTCAAGGACCAGACGCGGATGAAGCCATTCGTGTCATCCGATTGATGTTCGATCAACAATTCGATGACCTCAACGTCGAACAATCGACGTAAGTGCTCAAAAATCTCGTGGATTTCTGAGTCAATTGATTCGTACATTCGGTTGCGATAGGCAACCAATAAACCAGATAGATCATTTCAGCATGCTGGAATTGCAAGGCATCGCGGTTTCCCCCGGTGTCGCGATTGGACGAGCTCTCGTGTTTGATCGCGAGGGTTACCGCATTACACGTTGCTTGGTCGCCGTCGGTGAAGACGAACGCGAATGGGAGCGGCTCGTCGATGCAGTAAAGCAAGCCTACGACAAACTGGAAACAAGCCGACAATCGACGACCGCCCAACTCGGTGAACGTCTTGGCAATATCTTTTCAGCCCAACAGCAGATCCTGCACGACCCGCATCTGCAGTCGGAACTGGAAAGTCTTATCCGTTCCAAGACCTATTCCGCGGAGTACGCCGTCAGCGAAGTTTTTACTAAGTATGCATCGGCCTTTCGCAAAGCCACCAGCACGTTCCTGTCGGAACGGGCCGCCGACATACGCGACGTGGAGAGGCTGCTTCTGGAGGGGCTGACGGGTCAGCCTACAGCGACTCTCAAGCAATTACCGCATGAAGCGATTGTCGTCAGCCACGAACTGACCCCTGGCGAAACCGCCGCTTTCGATCGCGAGAAAGTCCTCGGTATTTGCACGGAGGCTGGCGGACCTGGCGGACACACGGCGATCGTCGCACGCGGCATGGAGATCCCAGCCGTCGTTGGTGTCGGCAACTTCTTACATAACATTCGAAGCGGCGATGAAGTCATTGTAGACGGCCATTTGGGCCGCATCATCGTTTCGCCTGATGAAGCAACTCGCGATCACTACATGCAGCGTCGGCGATTTCGACAATCGATCGCTACGCAGTTGGAAGAGATTCGCGACTTACCAGCGTGCACCAGCGATGGTGTCCGCATCGAGTTGATGGCCAACGTCGAGTTCCCGAACGAAGCACTATCGTGTATTGCTCGTGGTGCAGATGGCGTTGGCCTCTATCGAACAGAGTTCCTTTATCTGGGGCACGACCAAGAGCCCACGGAAGAGGAGCACTATCAAGCATACGCGCAAGTTGTGCGCGATATGCAGAATCGTCCCGTTGTCATTCGCACGCTCGACCTTGGTGCGGACAAAATGGGCATGACGATGCCAACAGAACCCGAAAACAATCCGTTTCTCGGTCTGCGTAGCATCCGTTTGAGCCTTCGAAACCCAGCGCTGTTTCGCATTCAAGTTCGCGCAATTCTGCGCGCCGCTTGCTTGGGGGATGTTCGCATTATGTTTCCAATGATCACTACACTTGATGAACTGCGAAGCGCTCGCTTCCTGCTCCGCTCAGTGTCAGAGGATCTAGCGTCGGAAGGCAAACACATTCAATGTGCAGTTCAAGTCGGGATGATGGTCGAAGTTCCTGCTGCAGTTCTTATGCTCGATCGGTTTATCGACGAAATCGATTTCGTGAGCATCGGAACCAATGACTTGACGCAATACACGCTTGCCGTAGATCGCAGCAATGACTCAGTTGCGGATCTCTATCAAGCGTGCGATCCGGCCGTCCTCCGGTTGATCCAGAGGACTCTACAGATCGCATCCGAAAAAAAGAAGTCGACCAGCGTTTGTGGCGAGATGAGCAATAATCCCGCTTACGCACTCATGCTGGTCGGAATGGGGATTCGAACTTTGAGCTTAGCCCCAGCCGCAATCCCAATTCTTAAGAAAGCCATTCGTTCGGTCACTATCGGCCAATGCGAAGCCATGGCTTGGCGAGCGCTTCGTCTTTCGACGGCTCGCGAAGTCGATGCTTTCTTAATGAATCAACTAGCCGGGCTTGTGCCCGAAATAGTACTACAAGCATAAAACAACCATCGCTCTCCAGACCGGTGCTCGTTCGCAGAGTCAGAACGCAGTCCAACCGTGGAGGAAGGCGACATTTGAAAGGAACAATTAAGTCCGATGAAGAAGGAAATGCTCATCAATGTCTCCCAATCCGAAGAATGCAGAATTGCATTGCTGGAAGACGGAGTTCTCGAAGAACTCTACACGGAACGAACCAGCCAAAACAATTGGGTTGGTAATATTTACAAAGGCAAGATCGTCAATATCGAAGCCAGCATCCAAGCCGCCTTCGTTGACTTTGGAGTCGGTCGCAACGGCTTTCTTCACATCAGCGATGTCGAAGCTCAATATTTTCGCCAAGCTGGATACGACCCCGATGAGATTATGGACGGCCGCTACCCAGGCGTAGATGATGAGCATGGAGCCGACCAAGACGACGATGTAAACGACGATTCGGATGAAGTGGACGACGACGACGATGATTCCGATGATTCCGATGATTCCGATGATTCCGATGAGGGTGGAAGCGGTCCGCGCGGCAATAGCCGGGGCCGACCACGTCGAAGCAACAAACTTCGCAGTGGACGACCACGCTTTAAGCCCCCCATTCAAGAAATCTTCCGTCGCGGCGACGAAGTCCTTGTTCAAGTCATCAAGGAAGGTATCGGCACCAAGGGGCCAACACTCTCGACCTACATCAGTATCCCCGGTCGCTACCTAGTCCTCATGCCTGCCTTGGGACGCGTTGGTGTGAGCCGAAAGATCGAAGACGAAGACGAACGAAGAAAGCTTCGATCGATGATGCTCGATATGAAGTTGCCCAAAGGCGTTGGCTTCATCGTTCGAACTGCCGGTTGCGAGCGTTCCCGGAAAGAACTTTCTCGTGACGTCGCGTACTTGTTGCGGCTTTGGAAAGTGATCGTCAAACGCGTTCAGACGACGCCTGCACCGTGCGATGTCTACGAAGAGAGCGATATTCTCATTCGAACGATTCGAGATACCTTCACGGACGACATCGATTCGGTGATCATCGATCATCCCGAAGCGTTTATCCGAGCCAAGGAATTCGTGGAGTTGGTGATGCCACGTGTCGCGGACCGACTGCATATGTACGAAGGTCGAGAACCACTCTTCTATAAGTACAAACTCGAACAGGAGATCGGTCGCATCCATCAACGCGTGGTTCCGCTCAAAGGGGGCGGGTCTATCGTCATCGATCAAACCGAAGCCTTGGTCGCGATCGACGTCAACAGCGGCAATTTTCGTGGGGGAGACAAGAACGCGGAAGACAACGCTTACCATCTCAATATGAATGCTGCCAAGGAAATTGCACGACAATTGCGACTGCGAGATTTGGGTGGGGTCATCGTCAATGACTTCATCGACATGCGGAAAGATTCTCATCGCCGCAAGGTGGAGAAGACGCTTCGCGATGCCATGAGCCGCGACCGAGCCAGGACCAAGATCCTGCGGACGAGCCCATTCGGCTTGGTCGAAATGACTCGCCAGCGCATTAGGCCGAGTTTCAAACGAAGCGTCTATGAAGATTGCCCATGCTGCCGCGGTCGAAGCTTGGTCAAGACGGCCGAGAGCATGTCGATTGAAGTGGAACGCTTGCTGATGATGGCTTGCCAGATGCCAAACGCCGCCAAAGTCGTGGTGCGGGTCAACGAAAATGTCGCCGGCTACTTGAATAATCGCAAACGTCGAGAGATGATTCAATTGGAGGAATCCGCGGGGGTCAGTGTCCAGATTCTGGGGAGCGATACGCTTTTCCCAGAACACTTGGAAATGGATTGCCGCGACAAGGACGGAACGCTCATACCGCTCCATTTCCTGAGTGAACGCGGTTGATTGGTAGGACAATATCGATAGCCCATCCGTTCTGGGCTTTGCCCCCGACGGATGCGTTTTGGCGTACTACAATTGGGCGTCCCAACACCCGTTCCCCTCGGCTTTGCGGGCTGTTGACTCAATAGGTTTCGCCGAAATAGGGCAACTTTGGAAACCCGGAGCGTGAGCGAGTGGACGCATTTCGTCCCTCACTCACGTGTCGGGTTACTAAATCGACAAGTCCTTTGCCCGCCGGAGGTGGGCAAAGCCGAGGGGAAAAGGGTCGATTCGCGAGTGCCGGCCGTTAGTACGCCAAAACAAGGTTGGTGGGGACAAGCCCCCGACCAACCTGAAACGCCAGCCCGAACGCGTTAGGAAACTTCAAATACTTCTTGCACGTAACTGGAACCCAACTGGAATCGAGTGGAATGAACATCGCACTTCTTGTTCTCGTCATCCTATATTTGCTCGGTACTTTAGCGATCGGAGCGTGGGCCGGTTCTAAGATCAAGAATACGGCCGACTTTGCGGTGGCTGGCCATCGGCTGCCACTGATCATGGTCATCACAACCAGTTTTGCAACTTGGTTCGGTGCGGAGACTGTTTTGGGGATCCCTGCCAAATTCGTAAATGGCGGTCTCAAGGAAGTTGTGGAAGACCCATTCGGCGCATCGATGTGTTTGGTTTTAGTGGGGCTCTTCTTTGCACAGAAGCTGTACCGGATGAACCTTCTGTCGATCGGCGATTACTTTCGAAATCGTTACGGAATCGTCGTTGAAGTTCTTTGCTCAACCCTAATCATCTTCAGCTATTTAGGTTGGGTTGCCGCTCAGATCACTGCCCTCGGATTGGTGTTCTCGATTCTGTCGGGTGGCGCCATTAGCGCTCCTGTTGGAATGGTGATTGGGACGGTGCTTGTGCTCATCTATGTGATCATGGGTGGAATGCTTGCGGTGGTCTATACCGACTTCATACAGATGATTGTCTTGGTGATCGGTTTGTCGTACATCGCTTGGGTTTCCGCAGGGCAAGCGGGTGGCGCGAGTAAAGTATTCGCCTTAGCAAACGATCGAGATTTGTTTACGATCCTGCCTGAACCTACGATCAAGAATTGGCTATTGTTTGTCGCGTCGGCGATCACGATGATGATCGGATCCATTCCGCAACAAGATGTATTCCAACGAGTGATGTCGGCCAAAGATGCGAACACGGCCCGGAATGGTGCCGTCATTGGAGGACTATCGTATTTGGTTTTTGCTTTCGTCCCCATGTTTGTAGTAGCCTCTTCGTTGATCATCATGCCTGATACTGCAACGGAACTTCTAAAAGGAGATAATCCGCAGAAAGTCTTGCCGACCTTGATCTTGAATCATATGCCTTTTTTTGCCCAGGTACTGTTCTTTGGAGCCCTGGTCTCGGCGATCAAGTCGACTTCGTCCGCGACCCTTTTAGCACCTTCGACCAGTTTTGTCGAAAACATTCTTCGGCATTTGTGGCCGAGCTTGGAGGACCGCCATTTGTTGCGAGCCATGCGAATCAGTATCTTCGTGTTTGCGGCAACGGTTCTGTCGTATGCCATCGCAGTGGACGGCAAGCCGATCTACGACATGGTTTCCTCTGCGTATCAAGTCACGCTGGTAGGCGCGTTTGTGCCATTGGCATTTGGTCTCTATTGGCGAGGCGCCACATCGCAGGGAGCGTTAGCGAGTATCGTATTGGGAGTAACGATGTGGCTGACTTTGACTTTGTTTCCGAATTGGGGAAAAGACTTGTTTTTTCTTCCGGATTGGGTGAGAGAGTTTCCGAGCCAGCTTGCAGGTCTGGGATCGAGTATATTCGGAATGCTCGTTGGGTCACTACTGCCTCAAGTCATTGCAAATACGAAGGCTAGCGAGGAAACCACCTACAGTGTTCACCCAACAGCAACCTAGTGCCTCGACTACGTCGATTTTGTGGATAGTGGATCTTGTTAAAGATCCTTGTGGCATAGGATCTTTAAGGCGAGGGGCAGTTTAAAATCTACCTACAAACTGGGTGGCACGCTCTGAGGCACGAAGGGCGTGGTGAATCGCTAGAGTTATTTGCCACACTCCCCACGCCCATCGCTAATCGCTTTGAGCGTGCCACACGGTAGCCTAGCCTGGTAGTCTTCTGTCTGCCGCCCGCCTAACAAGATCCACTACCAACTACTTACAAGATCAATGTGGATGCAGCACTTGTAGTGAAAAACCGAAAATACCGCTGGAGAAAGAGGCCGTCAGTTCGTCGGTTAAGATTCTGGGTTCCACTGGGGGAACTTTTCCAATTGCTGTTTCAAGGCAAAACGGGCGCGGTTCAACCTGGACCGCACGGTCCCGATTGAGATTTGAAGAACTTCGGCAATTTCTTCGTAAGCCAAGTCCTCCATCTCGCGCAGGACGAGAATCGATCGATGGTCCTCGGACAAGATCGCCAGGGCTTGGTGCACCAAATCCACTTCTTCGGACCGAGACATTCGAGAGTCGGGGGCTTCCGTTTTCGACTTGGGTTCGGAACCGGAAACTTCCCGGCTCTCTTCTAAGGACAGGTGGCCGCGACGGCGTCGACGTTTGGCCAATGCAAAGTTGAATGCAATGCGGTACAGCCAAGTAAAAAAACGGCTATTTTGTTGGAAAGTATCGAGTTTGATATAGGCTTGGATAAACGCTTCTTGAACGACATCTTCCGCTTCGTCGGTGCTCCCGACGACACTGATCATGGCCGTATACAAACGGTCTTGATAACGAGTTACCAAGACTTCAAAAGCGGCGTTATCGCCGGCCAGTGCGGACTGAATCAATTCTTCTTCGTCGTTCACACTCGCCTACAAAACTAGAATGAGAAGTACTAACTCGTGGTATCCAATGTGAACTGGAAAGGGGGATTTGTCAAACCTTACTCGTACCTAAGGGCGTCAATTGGGTCGAGTCGACTGGCTCGCCAAGCTGGGTAAAATCCAAAGCCAATTCCAACCGCCGCGGAAAAAACGAGGCTGCCAATCGCAGCGGTCTGGCTGACCACGATAGGCCAATCCTTTCCTGATGAGATGGCATTGATCCCCATCGTTAGTGAGACCGAACCTAACACACCGAGCATGACTCCGATCGCGCCACCGATAACCGACAACACCATCGACTCGACTAGGAACTGCAAAAGAATGTCCCGTGGCCTAGCCCCAACTGCCATTCGGATTCCGATTTCTCGCGTACGTTCGGTTACGGAAACGAGCATGATGTTCATGATGCCGACTCCCCCGACCACAAGCGATATTCCAGCAATCGATGCAAGCATGGCCGTCAGTGTGCCCGTAACAAGGCTGAAAACACCCGCAATCTCCGTCGTGTTCGCGACTTGAAAGTCAGGTTGTTGTCCCAAGCCGATTCGGTGTCGATCCATCATCAACGCTTCGATCTCTTGCTGCGCCTGGCCCATCAATTCGGTGCTGCGAGCGGAAATGAGGGCCACGTCCACATTGTTGAAATTGCTCCCCTGCAGTCGTTTGCGCACGGTGGTGTAGGGCATTAGGACGACGTCGTCTTGGTCGTCACCCACGATGTTGGCGCCTTTGCTGGCCAACACACCGACGATCTCGAACGGAATATTTTTGATGCGAACGCTTTGGCCGATCGGATTCGAAGTCTGGAATAGTTTTTTGACAACAGTGTGCCCAACCACGCAAACCTTGTTGGCGTTATTGATGTCCCCGTCCGAGAAAAAAGCCCCAAGCCGCATTTGCCAGTTCCGAACGAGCAAAAAATCCGCTCCGACCCCCATCAAATCCCGTGGTCGGCAGTTGTTGTTCCCGGAAATCACTTGGCCCACAGCCCCCACTATAGGGGTGGCAGCCAAGACGCTTGCGCATTCTCGACCGACAGCGTTTACGTCGGCGGCGGTGATGGAAGGGAGTTGGGCTGCACGTCCGCCGCGACGGTTTCCTTGTTGCAGTACGATGACATTGGTGCCAAGGCTTTTGAACTCGCCCTGCACCAATTCGCTGGCAGAGGTACCGATGGAGACCATGGCGGTCACGGCAGCGATTCCGATAACCACGCCTAAAATGGTAAGTCCCGCCCTAAGTTTGTTTTTCGCCAAAGCACGCATGGCGATTCGGAACGTGTTGAGAAAGGACATGTGGTGCGATTACCAACAGTATTTGGTGTTTGGTGGAGCAGCGGGAGTTAATCCGGTGGAGAATGGGTAGCGTTTGGAACGCGGTTGGCGGCGGCGACCCGTTGTAACCTATTCCATTCTAACCGAGCATTGAGATGAATTGCCGTTGCAATACTTGAAAAAGGCGGTAACATTTGTCATCCCAACCAAAAAATCTAGGCCTCCCGGAAATCCTGAGGTCGTTGTTTTTAAGCAGATGTGAGTTTCTCTTTACATGACCGTTACAAAAGATCGAAAACAAGAAATTATCGGACAATTTCGCACCCATGATGGTGACAATGGATCGCCCGATGTGCAGATTGCGATGTTGACGGAACGAATCAATGGAATGACTGAGCACATGCGTGGTGCCGTCCGTGATTATTCGAGCAGACGCGGTTTGCTTCGGATGGTTAGCAAGCGACGATCGCTTCTGGATTACGTTCGCAAGCATGACCCACAGCGGTATTTGGATTTGATTGGCAAGTTGAATATCCGCAAGTAGTTGATTGAAATCTTGGGCTGGTTCGCTGGAACCAGCCCTTGGCATTTGGTGGTTGCGTTTTGAATTTCTTGGTAGCGTGCGCATCGCTCAAGATAGTTGTTGGATGTGGTTCAGCCCACATAAATAACCCTGTCGCGTTTTGTTCGCCATGGGGAAGCGTGTTGAAAGTCGGTGAGGCCAATGGGTGGTCTCTTTTGTCATCTCTTTTTTGTCGTTCTCTAACAAGTTCTCGGCGAGCGGATCGCCGGTCGTCTTGATTGGAATGGGTCGCCCTTCTTCTAACAAACGACCATAGGCAGGATCTGCCCTACGGCCCAGAACTGTTGATTTGAATGGTGATTTTTGAAGGAATTATTGTAGTGAAAATTCGAGTAGAAAAAAAAATCGGCGATTCCGTTTTGGCCTTTGAAACTGGCCAGCTTGCGAAACAAGCCACCTCCTGCGTGCTCTGCCAATACGGCGATACCGTTGTCCTGAATGCAGTCTCAACTGGTCCATCCAGGCCAGGTACCGACTTCTTCCCGTTGACCTGCGATTATCGAGAAAGATTCGCTGCCGCCGGCAAATTTCCGGGTGGTTTCCTAAAGCGAGAAACTCGGCCAACGACCAAGGAAACGCTAACTAGTCGCTTGATCGACCGCCCGATTCGCCCGCTGTTTCCAGAAGGCTTCCGCGACGACGTTCAAGTTCAGTCGATTGTTTTGAGCAGCGACGTTCAGAACGACGCGGACGTTTTGGCCATGAACGGTGGCGCATGTGCATTGTTCATTAGCTCCCTTCCATTTACCGGCCCGATCGCCGCAACGCGCGTTGGTCGTGTCGATGGAAACTTCGTGGCATTCCCCACACATGCGCAACTGGAAGACAGCGATCTGGACATGATCGTCTCGGCCAATGAGCGTGAAGTCGTGATGGTCGAAGGGTTTGCTCAGGAAATCCCTGAAAGCGAAATGTTGGATGCCATCAAATTTGCGCACGGAATTTGCCGCGAGATCATCGGTCTGCAACGTGAGCTTTTTGAAAAGGTCCAGCCGACCAAAGCCAATTTCCCAATTCCAGATGACACCGAAATCGTAGGTCGTTTGAAGTCGTCTTATTACGATCGATTCAAGGATGCTAAGCAAGTCGAAGGAAAGCAAGCTCGCAACGATGCCTGCAACGTACTTCGTGAAACAGCTTTAGCGGAAGTAATTCCAGATCCGCAAGCGGAGGGAGCGATCACCAAAGATACGTTGTATCGCGCTTGGCACACACTCGAAAGCCGCGTTGTTCGCGACTTGATTTTGGCCGGAAGACGTGCAGATGGCCGCGACAGCATGAGCCTGAGAGCGATCCACTGCGAGTCGGATTTGCTTCCTCGCACCCATGGAACAGCTCTGTTCCAACGCGGTGAAACACAAGCATTCGTGACCGTTACGCTCGGTACCCCGCGCGATGAACAACGCGTGGACGGGCTGGTCGAAGAGTACAGCAAGAAATTCATGCTGGACTATAATTTCCCATCGTTCTCCGTCGGGGAATGCCGTCCTATTCGCGCTCCAGGTCGACGCGAAATCGGTCACGGAATGCTCGCTGAACGATCGCTTGAACCCGTTTTGCCAGACCCAGACGATTTCCCGTACACCATCCGTTTGATTAGCGACATCCTCGAAAGCAACGGTTCATCTTCGATGGCCAGCGTTTGCGGTGGATGTTTGGCCCTGATGGCTGCGGGCGTTCCGATTACCAATCCTGTGGCTGGTATCAGCATCGGATTGGTCCGGGAAAAGGACTCCTACGTTCTGTTGACCGACATTCTCGGAGACGAAGATCACCATGGCGACATGGACTTCAAGATTTCGGGAACTCAAAACGGAATCACTGGCATTCAGCTCGATCTCAAGATCGACGGCATCAGCGAAGAAATCATTCGCGCTTCGTTAAAGCAAGCCAAAGAAGCCAGGATGGAAATCTTGCGAAAGATGCTGACCTGCATGCCTCGACCACGCAGCGAAATCAGTCGCTATGCTCCGCGGCTCCTTCGAACCAAGATCGATCCAGAAAAGATTGGCGCTTTGATCGGTCCAGGCGGAAAGAACATTCGTTCCATCCAAGAAGATACTGGAGCGAATATCGATGTGGATGATGAAGGCAACGTCACTGTCTCCAGTGGAGACGCGGATTCGGCCCGAACCGCTTTGGCTCGCGTTGAGGCTTGCACAGCTACCGTTCAGATCGGCAAGATATATGACGGTACCGTTTCGAGCGTCCGAGACTTCGGTGCGTTTGTTGAGATCCTTCCTGGAAAGGACGGTCTTTGCCATATCAGCGAACTCTCCAGCGGTTACGTACCGAGTGTAGATGCCGTTTGCAAAGTTGGCGATACGATGAAAGTCATTGTTATCGACATCGACGACCACGATCGCGTCAAGCTTTCGCGACGACGTGCGTTGGAAGAACTCGGCATCGAGGATGAATTTGCGAGCGCCGAAGGTGGTGAGGGTGGAGAACCCGGCGAAGAGGGGGATATTGATCCAGACCGACCGTTTGAAGAACGCGGTGGCGATCGACCTGAAAGAGCGTCTTCGGGTGGCGGCGGACGGGGACGTCCGAGCGGCGGCGGAAGTGGCGGCGGCGGAAGTGGCGGCGGCGGAAGTGGCGGCGGCGGTGGCGGTTGCCGTGGCCGAAGCGGGGGCGGTGGTG
>Ga0209181_10008731_pt1 | contig 13512 bp, 10 predicted proteins | sample MAT05_FD_187208 | JGI IMG/M metagenome (GOLD analysis project Ga0209181, IMG submission 187208) | Freshwater microbial communities from Lake Fryxell liftoff mats and glacier meltwater in Antarctica - MAT-05 (SPAdes) (version 2) | ecosystem: Environmental > Aquatic > Freshwater > Ice > Liftoff... | reverse complement strand
CCATGAACCAAATTGACCTCACCCATCGACAAGCCATCGTCACCGGCGGCGCCCGCGGGATCGGGCTCGCCATCGCCCGCCGGCTGCTTGAATCGGGAGCCGGCGTTTCCCTTTGGGACGTGGATGCTGCGGCGCTCGCACAGGCAGGGGAGGGATTGAAGTCACTCGGTACCGTTCACACCGCCGTGGTGGATGTGGCCCGCGCTGATTCTGCGGAGGCCGGCGCGGCAGCCTCGGCGCAGGCGCTCGGGAAGCTGGACATTTTGGTCAACAACGCCGGCATCGCCGGAAGCAACGCGAAGACGTGGGAGACGGACCCGGCGGAATGGCGGCGCGTGCTCGAGATCAATCTCACCGGCCCCTTCCACTGCTGCCGCGCCGTCATCCCGCACCTGCTGCGCAATGGCTACGGACGCATCGTCAACATCGCCTCGATCGCGGGCAAGGAAGGTAATCCGAACGCCGCGCATTACAGCGCCTCGAAGGCGGGCGTCATCGCGTTAACCAAGTCGCTCGGCAAGGAGCTCGCCACGAGCAATGTGGTGGTGAATTGCATCACGCCGGCCGTCATCGCGACCGATATTCTCCAGCAGATGTCGCAGGCCCACATCGACTACATGCTTTCCAAAATCCCGATGGGTCGCTTCGGCAAGACGCAGGAAGCAGCCGCGCTGGTGGCGTGGTTGTGTTCGGAAGAGTGCTCCTTCACCACCGGAGCGGTCTTCGATCTCTCGGGAGGACGCGCCACTTACTAAGTCGATGAACCTTGCTGAACTTAACTGGCCGGATGTCGCGGCCCGGAATCACGATGACTAACCGCAGCGAACCCGGGCACATCGGTGATCCCCGTGAAGCCAGCGCGGAGAAGGGCGAGGCGTCGTTTCAAGCATTCACGCGCGGCACCGATTCGCTCATCGAGCGTATGATCGCGTGGGCGGAAAAGAGCTGGGACAGATGAAGGATCAGACGATCGGTCCTAAGCGCTCTTCCGCGTGGAAATGGTGGATCACCGGCCTGCTGCTGCTCGCGACGACGATCAACTACATGGATCGGGTGACGCTGGCGAACGCGTCCGTGCGCGTGACGCACGAGATGCAGCTGAGTGATCAACAATACGGCAATCTCGAACTCGCCTTTGGCTGGGCCTTCGCTGCCGGGTCACTCGTGTTTGGATTCCTCGCGGATCGCTGGCGCATCTATCTGCTCTATCCCGCCGTGCTCGCTTGCTGGTCACTCATGGGGATGGCTGCGGGCCTCACCCACGGCTTCACCGCGCTGCTCGTGTGTCGCATGCTGCTCGGCTTTTTTGAAGCCGGCCATTGGCCTTGCGCGCTGAAGACGACCTTTGCGCTGCTCAATGAGAAAGACCGCACGATGGGCAACAGTGTGTTGCAGAGCGGTGCTTCCATCGGTGCGGTGATCACGCCGCAGATCATGAAGTATCTCATGACGACGCAGCATGGATCGTGGCGCACCGCTTTCATCGTCGTAGGCGCCACCGGTTTTTTGTGGGTGGCGCTGTGGTTCATTTTCCTGCGGCCTCGTGACCTCGAGAACCAGCGCGAGTTGACGCCGCTAAGCAAAACGCTGGATCTCGGGAGTATCCTGTGCAGTCGCCGTTTCTGGGCGGTCGCCTTGCTGATCACCGGCGCGCAGATCGTATGGCATATCCCGCGCGTCTGGCTCATGAAGTTTCTGCAAACCGGGCGGGGCTTTGAGGAAAGCGCTGCGCTGAATTTCAATTCGATCTATTACATCGCCACCGACGTCGGCTGTATCCTCGCGGGAATTGTTTCCGTCTGGCTGATCCGCCGCCGGGGCCGCACGCCGCATGACGCGCAGCGGACGGTGTATGCCGGTGCGTGCGTGCTCACTTCGTTGAGCGTGTTCATTCCCTGGCTGGGCAAAGGCCCGCTGCTCCTCGCAGTCCTCCTCCTCATCGGCGCGGGCGCACTCGCGTTGTTTCCCTGCTACTACTCGTTCGTGCAGGAACTCTCCGACCGTCATGTGGGTCGCCTCACCGGACTTCTCAGCATGTGGGTGTGGGCCGTGACCTCGCCGCTCCATAGCGCCTTCGGATGGCTCGCCGATCACACCAAGACCTACGACACCGGCCTGCTCGTTGCCGGCCTGGCACCTTGGATCGGCGTGATCGCCATGCGATTCCTTTGGCGGAGGAGTGATGTCCCAACCGCAACGTAGTTAACCCTCAGGACATTCATGCTGACCGAATCCACGCGCCTTCACGATTTTCCCACGCTGTCGGGAATTACTTATCTCAACACGGCCGCCGAGAGCATTCCACCGCGCTGCGTCGGCGACGCGATCGAAACCTACTGGCAGGATAAACTTCGCGGGATGAAAGGTCGCGAGGGACATTTTGCACAAGTCGAAGCTTGTCGCGAGGTCAGCGCGCGCCTGCTCGGCATGCAGACTTCCGAGGTATCGTTTTGCTCGTGCAGCTCGGAAGCCTACAACCTCCTCGCCTCAGCGCTGCAACTGGGCGCCGGGGATGAAGTCGTCGTCACCGATCTCGATTTTCCCGCCGGAGTCACCCCATGGCTGCGCGCCGCCAATGCTCCAGTCATGCGGGTGTGGCAAGCAGCCGACGGCGCGCTGCACACCAGCCACCTCGCGCCTTTGCTCAACGAGCGCACCAAGCTGGTGCAGGTCTCGCTCGTGAGCTTCTACAACGGTCATCGGATCGCCTGGGCGCCATTTCGTGATGCGGTGCGACGCCTCGCTCCAAACGCCGTCATTTCCGTGGACATCACGCAGGCTTTTGGCCGGGTGGTGCTCGACTGCGACGGCGCGGACATTCTCATCTCCAGCACGCACAAGTGGACACTCGGGATTCATGGGGGCTGCATCATCGGCATCCCGGCGACCAGCGCCGAAAGACTCACGACCCGCGCCGGAGGGTGGCTGCATTTGCAGAACGCCTTCGATGCCGATCGCTTCGAGCGCGCGGTGACGAAGACGGGTGCCGCGAGTTTCTCCGTGGGGATGCCCAACTTTGTCGCCCTCTACGCGCTGAATGCCTCGCTGCGGTATTTGGAAGGAGTCGGCGTGGTCAATATCGCCGCGCACGCCGATCCGCTGGTGGTGGAAGCCGAGGCGGAACTGCGTGCGCTCGGCGTGACGCCGTTGTGCCGCTGGAACGGCACGGGCATCCTGGCCTTTCAGCATTCGCGCAGTGCCGATTTGCACGCGGCGCTGGAGCACGAAAAGATCCATGTGATGCACAACGCCGGGCGCATCCGCATTGCCGTGCATGGCTACAACACGCAGGACGACATCCAGCAATTCCTCCGCGTCCTGGCTACGCTGTTGCGCAAGGTCTGAACAACCGGCTCGCTCCTTTTCCCCTACCAACCAACTCATCATGAATCCACCCACTCAGATTTCACGACGGACATTCCTGCGCGCCACCGCCCTCGCGGCCCTCGCGCCTGCGGGGTGCAGCACAATAGGTATGAGTCGGGGGCACTTTATCGACGCGCACGTCCACGTCTGGACGCCCGATACGCAGCGTTATCCGCTGGCTCCCGGATTCACAAAAAAGAAGGACATGGTGCCGCCGAGCTTCACGCCGGAGCAACTCTTCGCCCACTGCAAGCCGGAGGGCGTGAGCCGCGTCGTGCTCATCCAGATGAGCTTCTACGAGTTCGACAACCGCTACATGCTCGACGCCATCGCCCAGCATCCGGGCGTCTTCCGTGGTGTGGCGATCGTGGACGAAACCAAGGCCGACGTGGGCGACAGGATGAAGGCGTTGGCCGCCCAAGGCGTGCGCGGCTTTCGACTCTACACTGACCAGGCGAAGGCCGAAGCGTGGCAGCATTCGGATGGGATGAAAAAGATGTGGTCGCATGCCGCGGATACCGGTTTGTCGATGTGCCTCCTCGCTAATCCTGACGCTCTGCCCGCCGTGCAGCGGATGTGCAAGGCCTATCCCCGGACGCGCGTCGTCATCGACCACTTTGCGCGCATCGGCGTGAAGGGCTCGGTGGACCCGCGCGATCTCGACCTTCTCTGCCGGCTGGCGGAGTTCGAGCAGGTGCATGTGAAGACCTCCGCCTTTTATGCGCTCGGCGCGAAGACGGCTCCTTACACGGATCTCGGACCGATGATCCGCAGACTGCGCGACACTTACGGGGCATCGCGGCTCATGTGGGCGAGCGATTGTCCGTATCAGGTGGAGGAAGGTCACACCTATGCGAACTCGATCGCGCTGATTCGCGACCGGCTCGATTTTCTCACTGCCGAGGACCAGCAATGGATGCTTCGCAAAACGGCGGAGAAGGTCTTCTTCGCATAAGTCGCGCTACCTGAAGCGCAGAATGAAATTGCGATAGAATTCGAACGCGCGCTCGACCTCGGAGAGATCCACGAATTCCACGGCCGCATGCGCCTGGTCGATGCTGCCGGGGCCGAAGACGAGGCTGGGAATGCCCTGGCGCGAGAGCTTGCTCGCGTCGCTCCCAAACGGCACCCCGCAGAGTGTCCCATCGAGCCCCATCTCTGCGAGTAAGGTGCTGGCGAGTTGCGCGGGGGCCGAGTCGGCAGCCGTCTCCAGCGCCTCATCGGTGAGCATCGGCGGCTCCATCACCGCATCGAGCGTGGCGTGCTGTTGTTTCAAGGTATCGAGCAAACTCTGATAGTGCGCGAGCACGTCGGCGACCGTTTCTCCGGGCAGCAGCCGGCGGTCGATCTGGATGGCGCACGTGTCGGGAACAAAGTTGACCTGCACGCCGCCCTCAATGACTCCGACGTTCACCGTCGCGGGACCGAGCAATGGATGGACCCGAGCCGCGAGTCGCTGGTGGTCTTCTTCGAGCGCCAGAATCACGCGCGCCATGTGCGTGATCGCATTGACGCCGAGGTGCGGTTTGCCGCTGTGCGCCGCCCGGCCCCGCACGACGATCCGCCAGCGGAGCACCCCCTTGCTCGCGATGACCGCGCGCAATCCCGTCGGCTCCGCGACAATCGCAGCGTGACCGGTGAGCCCCTCGCAAAGCTTCACCACACCGCGATAGGAGAATTCTTCATCCACCACCGCGGCGAGCCACACTTCGCAAGGGGGCTGAATGCCGTCTTCATGGAGCGAGGCCACGGCGTGCATCATCGCGGCCAGTCCGGCCTTGGTATCGCAACTGCCGCGGCCATACAGCTTCCCGTTCTCCACCCGCGGCTCGAACGGCGGAATGTTCATGCCCTGCACTGAGACGGTGTCCGTGTGCGCTTCCAAAATCACCCGCCGCGAAGCATCGCGACCGGGTAAACGCGCGATGACATTTGGCCTCCCCGGAAACACCTCCTGCTCCCACACCTCGATCCCGCGTTGCGCAAAAAACGTGCGAATCCAAGCCGCAATCTCCCGCTCCCCAGGACCGCCGTCGTAGGACGAGTTCACGCTGTTGATCCGCACTAAGCTGGCCAGCGTCTGGACCAAAAGGGAGACTCTCATGTCTCACGATTGTGAGAGTTTCCTTTCCGCAGACCAGCAGGAAGCCCAGAACCCACCAAACCCGCCCCATGAACCGCCGCCACTTCGGCACCTTCCTCCTCGCCTGCACCCAAGTCGCTGCGATGGCCCACGCGGCGGAGTTGCCGAAACTCGACTTCGGGAGTGTGCGCGAGGAGCACATCATGATCCCGATGCGCGACGGCAAGCGGCTCTCGGCCTACGTGTATTTCCCGAAGGGCGAAGGGAAATGGCCGGCGATCTTCGAGCAGCGTTACGCCGATATTAGCGGTGCCGGTTCGCGGAAAGCGGCGGCGTTGTTCTCCGAGGGTGGCTTTGTGATCGCGCTCGTGAACTACCGCGGCACACATGAGAGCGAGGGTGTTTACCGTGGCTATCGCGGGCTGCAATGGGGCCCGCTGCGCGACGGCTACGACGTCTGCGAATGGCTCGCCGCCCAGCCGTGGTGCACGGGAAAGATCGGCACCTACGGCGGTTCGCAAGCTGGCTACGCGCAGAACTATCTCGCGGTCACACAACCGCCGCATCTCGTCGCGCAATACATGACCGATACCGGCCTGAGCCTTTTCCACGAGGGCTATCGCATCGGTGGCGCGACGAAACCGCAGCGCTTCATCAAGGGTGGCTCCGTGGCACGCGACATCAAGGACAACGACGCGCTGCTCCGCGAGTGGGACGAGCATCCTGACTTCGACGATTACTGGCGCGACGAGGATGCGTCACTGCACTTCGACAAGATGAACCTGCCGTGCTTCACCATCGGGAGCTGGTACGACTTCATGGTGCAGGGATCGGTCGCGAGTTTCGTCGGCCGACAGATGAAGGGCGGACCGAACTCGCGCGGGCAGCAGCAGATGATCCTCGGCCCGTGGCTGCACGGCGGCTACCCGAAGTCCAACAAGATCGGCGATCTCGTCTTCCCGGAAAACGCGCAGTTCGACGTCTATGCGCACATGACGAAATGGTTTACCCACTTCCTCAAAGGCGAGGACAACGGCGCCGAGAAGGAACCAACCGTGCGCTACTACGTGATGGGTGCCTGCGGCGAAGCGGGTGCGCCGGGCAATATGTGGCGCGAGGCGAAAGACTTCCCTCCGAAGACGGAAGCGGCGGCGCTTTTCCTCCAGCCCGATGGCGTGCTCGCCAGCGAGGCCCCGACCGGGGCGCACGCCAGCACGAGCTATGCGAGCGATCCACTGCGGCCGATGAGCCTGCCCTTCACGGGCTTCCCCGGCGCGAAGGACGCGCGACCTTTCGAGGAGCAAAGCGAAGTACGCACGTGGACGACCGCGCCGCTCACCGTACCGGTGGAGTGGACCGGCGAAGTGAACGCCGAGATCTTCGCCAGCTCCACGGCGAGGGACACCGACTTCATCCTGCGCGTGAGCGATGTCTATCCCGACGGACGTTCGATGCTCCTCATGGATTACCCGTTGCGCGCCCGCTACCGCGAGGGCTTCGAGAAGCAGGTGCTGCTGACGCCCGGCGAGCCCGCGAAGCTCGCGTGGCACATCGGCTGGACGAGCATCATCTTCAACCAAGGCCACCGCATCCGGGTGACCATCGCGAGTACTGGCGCACCGTTTTACGAGCCGAACAATCAGACCGGTGGCCCGCAGACGATCGACTGGATGAAAACGTCCACTGCCGCGATCAACACCATCTGGCACGATCAGGCGCACGCTTCGCGACTCATCGTGCCGCTGATGAAATCCAGCCGGTGATTTGGCGATGGAGGAATGGGCGACGGCGTTTGACGGCGGCTTTGCTTGGTGAAAGTAGGGGGTTGCTGCTGCGGAGGAATGTGGATGCATTCATCGCGCTAGGAAATTTGCCAACGCGCCTGCCGGAGCACGGCGTGTGGCACGCCTTTCATCGACTCATACCAGACGGTGAGCAGCGTGCCGTCGGCAAGCTCCACAGTGCTCGGATAGCCGAGATCGCCGCCCGGGCCGTCGCCGGATACGATCATCCCGTCGCCCCATGTCTTGCCGTTGTCTTCGCTGACGCGCGCCTGGTTTCCGAACGGCGCGCGCCGATGTCCGTAGGTCATCAGTAGCCGTCCATCGCGCAGTTTCAGCAAATGCGAGGGCATACCCCACACCCCGATCGAATGCGGTTCGCTCCATGTCTTCCCGCCATCAGCAGATTCCGATTGGAGCGTCTCGCCTGCATTGGCTTGGTTGTGATTGCGAATCTGCGCGATCAGCGTGCCGTTCGCCGCCTCGACGGCGTGCAGTTCGTGATAGCCGTGCGGCGCGAGATCGCCCTCGCGGGTCGGAATGTCTGCGAGCCACTGCCACGTCTGTCCGTCGTCCTTCGACTCGCAGACACCGACGCTTTTGCTTTTCTCCCACAGCCGTTTGCCCGCGTAGAGCAGGCGACCGTCCTTGAGTTGGATCGGTCCATGCGGGCTGTTCGCGATTGTATTGATGCGCGTGGACCACGTCAGGCCGCCATCGGTCGAGCGCAACAGCCACGCACCGAGCTCCGCCTTGCGCTCATCCGCACTCAGGCGGTCGCGTGCGCCCTTCCACCTCGCGAGCTTTTCCTTGTCCCATTGCCCATCCTTCTCGGCTTTTTCCAAAATGTCCTCATAGGCGAGCGAGGTGAATGTCGTCACGAGCAGCGTGCCCTTCGCCGTCTCGACTACGCCCGAGTCGCGATCGTCAGTCGCGCTATCGAGCAGTACGCGCGGGAAAGTCCATGAGTCGCCATGGTCGCGCGAAGTCATCGCGACAACCTGGCCGAATGGGCACACGTGCGCTTCGCGTCCGCCGGACCACGTGACCCACAGCTCTCCGTTCGCGCGCCGTGCGATGGTCGGCCAGCCGCAGTAGTATTCCGGCTGCTGGCTGATGACGCGGGTGTCGAGCAGTGTGAAAGCGTGCGCCGCACTGGCGTTGGAAGTGATGCCGAAAGTCGCGAGACCAGCGGTGAGCGCGAGACTGTCGCGCAGGAACGCGCGGCGGCTTTCAGGGGTGTGTCGCATGGTGAAAAAGGTTCAGGGTTTCGTCGCGAGTTGGCCGAGCACTTCGAGCAGCGCCTTCCGGATTTTCGGCTCGGCTCCGACTTCGTGAGTCTGGGGAGTTTTACGCGAGGGAATGGCTGGAGGTTTGCGGAGGCAACGGTCGTGCCGTTGCATCAACCATCATCCCGCTGCCCGAGGGAAAGTTAGGCCGGCGGGCGCGCGCGCAGAGATGATGCGACGGAAGTATTTACCGCTGAAGATCCACCGGACCACGAGCACGAGTTTAGAACACGATGGAACTTCAGGCGTGCAGGGAAACATCCTGCGTCCGAAGATCGCTCAATTGAGTGGTTCCAGCCTCTCCCTCATGTCAGAAGGATTGAAAGCTGCAATCAGCGTCGAGCCGATGGCTGACTTGATCGCCCTTCCCCTCGCCTCTCCATAGCGCTCCATGCCGGCCCGCCCCACCTCCACCCGCCACTGGATCATCACCGCCACCACGCTGGCGGCCTTTCTCATGTATCTGGATCGGGCGTGCCTCGCCTGGATGCTGGATTCGGATTCCTTCAAGGCGGACATCCCGCTCAGCAAGGATCAGGCGAACAATTTGAAGAGCGCCTTTTTCTGGGCCTACGCGCTCGCGCAGGTGCCCGCCGGCTGGCTGGCGGAGCGGTTCGGCAAACGCACACTCATGACGGCGCTGATCCTGTTGTGGAGCGGCTTCACGGCGCTCACCGGCTTTTCCAACGGCCTGGTGATGCTCTTCGTCGCCCGCATTGGTTGCGGTCTGGCGGAGGCCGGTGCGTATCCCATCAGCGGCAGTCTGCTCAGCCGCTGGGCGCATCTCAATTGGCGCGGTTTCTCCAGCGGCATCGTCTCCCTGGGCGGACGACTCGGCTTCGTGCTCGCGCCGCTCATCACGGTGAAGATCATTCTGCTTTCGGGAAGCTGGCGCTGGGCCGGTTGGTCGTATGGCGCCGTGGGCCTGGTCGTGGCCTGGTTCTTTTGGACGACGTTCCGCGAGACGCCGCGCACTCACCCGCGTTGCAACGACGCGGAGCGCGACTTGCTCGACGAAGGGCGCGAACCTGCCGGCGATTCTCCAGCGGGAAGCCGCCATCGCTTTCCGTGGCGCGCGGTGCTCACCGACCGAAGCCTTTGGCTGATGTGTGCCTACCAAATGCTCACGAATTTCGGCTGGGCCTTCGTCATCAATTCCATGTCCAGCTACCTGCGCGACGTCCGGCATCTCAGCGAAGCGATGAACGGCTACATCTCCACGCTGACGCTCTTCATCGGGCTTTTCGGCCTGCTACTCGGCGGGTTGGTGACCGATCTGCTGACCCGAAAATATGGCCTGCGCCTGGGCCGCCTCCTGCCACTCTCGCTCACGCGATTTGTCTCTGCGGCGATGTGCATCGCCTGCCTTTTTGTGCAAAGCCCCTGGCTCCTCGCGGTGTGCCTCGGCCTCATGGTGTTCTCGACGGACTCCGGCCTGCCCGCCGTTTGGGCGTGGGCGCAGGATGTGGGCGGGCGCAACGTCGCCCCGATCTTCGGTTGGGCGAATATGTGGGGAAATTTCGGCGCCGCGTTGCAGGCCAATCTCGCCGGCTGGTTGCTTGCGACCTTCGACAAGAACGGTGACCAGCACGAGTTGTTCATCGCCTGCGCGATCGCCTTTACGCTGGCCGGCTTTCTGTCCTTCGGCATCAATGCGGCCAAGAAAGTGGAGCACGCCTAGTGGCGCGTGCGCTCCCTGCGCCGTCTATTTCAAATGCTCGCGGAGGAAGCGGAAGAAGTTGCCGTGAAAGATGGCGTCGATGTCGGTCGGTGAGTAACCGCGCCCGGCGAGCAGCGGGCCGATCTTCACGAGATCGGCAATACTATCGAGGTCCATCGGCGTCTGCTCGTTGCCAAAGCCACCGTCCAGGTCCGTGCCGATGCCAACGTGCCGGGCGTTGCCGGCGATCTGGCAGATGTGATCGATGTGTTCGCAAATCTTTTCGATCTTCAGGCCGAAGTCCTGCGGTTTGGAGCGTTGGTGTGCCCAGCCGTGAACCATCATGATCGCATCGAAGGCCATGCCGATCACGGCGCCGCGCTCGACGAGCGCCTTGATCTGGTCGTCGGCGAGCTGGCGGTTCCAGTGCGCCAGGGCGCGGCAGTTGTGATGGCTGGCCCAAAGCGGCCCTTGATAGTGTCCGAGGGCGTCCCAGAAGCTCTCGTCGCACAGGTGGGTGACATCGAGGATGATGCCGAGTCGCTCCATCTCCTTGAGCAGCTCCCGCCCGCGCGGCGTCAGCGGGCCTTCGTCATCGGTGCCTGAGCCGTAGATGCCCGGCCCGTAATGCACCGGACCGAGCGCGATCAGACCGTCGGTGCGTGACTTTTCCAAATGTCGCCAGGTCAGGATCGAATCCGCACCTTCCAGGCTGAGCAGATAGCCGATCGGCAGCTTCGTCGCTTCCTCGTCGGTCGCATCCATCCAGCGTGCGGCGTGCGCTTCCACCTCGGGCCACGTCCGCAGTTGCAGCATCTCACCGCCGTCTTCCATGGTGCGGTAATAGGCGAGTTGGCCCTGCGTTTGCGCCCACGCCTGCTCGGGACTGCGCCAGCCGGGCAGATTGTGAAAGCGCGGCGAGTAGCGCGCGATCTGCGTCGCCACGATGATCCCGAAGCGCCCGCGCCGCAGCTCGGGAAAGCACACCGTGTTGCGCGCGCGATGCCGCTCCGCTGCCGGGAGGATGAATGGATCGCCGAGTTCGCAGCGGCGGATTTTCTCCTGCGACCAGCGCTGGTCGCGATTGAACTCCAGCGCGTTCATCGAGATATCGAGATGGCAGTCGAAGATCAGCCGGGGCGTGCTCATGGCGTGGGTTTAAGCAGGGCGTTTCACCGCGACGACTTCGATCTCGTAACGCAGTGCGGGGGGTAGGCAGTCGGTGATCGTGGTGCGCGCCGGGAATGGCTCGGTGAAATACTCGCGGTAGAGTTGGTTGTAGAGCGGCAGGTCGTCGGGATCGCGTACGTAGTTGCGCGTCTGGATGACGTGCGCGAGATCGCTGCCGGCGGCGGCGAGCACCTTCCGCACGTTCTCGATCGAACGCCGAAACTCACCCTCGAACGTGTCGCCGACGATCTTGCCCGCGGCATCGACCGAGGCCTGGCCGGAGATGAAAATGAGATCGCCGTAGCACACGCTCGGGCTGAACGGGAGCGGTGAAGTGGGTGTGTCGGCGTTACGCGGGTAGGTGACGGAGGGATGGGTCATAAAGGGTCCAGTGGAAAGATCGGACGCCGCAGGTGGCGGTAGGGGAGCGAGGGCAGATTGCTCGTGCAGGGACCGGGTGTGTCCACCCAAAACATCCGTATGGCGATCGGATCGTAAGCGCGCCGGTGGGCGACGGCCGCCTTCACCACGATCACGGAAAGTTCCGCCGGTTCGATGCCCTGGCTGCGCCATTGGCCGAGATCGAAAGGCGGCGTTTTCACGCTCGTGAGCAGGATCGTGATTCCGGCGTGCCGCACGACGGCGCACGGGCCCATGTCGAAGCGGTCGCCGCACATCGAGGCGAGATGGCTCTGCTGGTCCTCCAATTCGAACTTTCCGTCACTCCTGCGGAGCAGTGTGACCTCCAGCGTGAACGGTCCCACGTCGAGCCGGCTTCCGCGTCCGCCGAGTGGGAGCGTGACTTTTTCGCCGAGGGACGCGGAGGCGAGGCGCTGCACTGCGAGCGGATCATGGATGGCGATGGCGGCGTTCGCGATGCGGTGCTCGACGAGCGCACGGAGCAAGGCGGTGCCGTCGCCAGGCGCGCCGCCGCCGATGTTGTCGGATGGTTCGACGAGAATGGTGAGGCCGGGCGGGAGCGGATCGAGTTGCGTCATCACCTCGGGGAGCGGGGGATCGGTCACCTTTCCGCGCTCGCGCAGATCGAGTGCGAGTGCGCTGAGGCGCTCGATCGCCGCGCGCGGCTCCGCGCCGGTGGTCGTGATGGCAAAGCTGACGCCGGTGTCCGGCGTGTCGGCAAAGGCGAACCCGGCGCTGACGCTCACGTTCCAAATGCCGGGCTCGGCTTCGATCTCGCGGGCAAGGGCTTCGAGCGAACGCATCGGATCGGTCGCTGTGCCCGTGCCGGTCGGCGGCCACATCAGCGGCGGGTGACACCAGAACATCCGCGGCACCTGTTTGGTCGTCAGCGAGCGTTGCAGGAGATCCGCCGCAATCCTGGCGACGGCACGGCCGTCGGTGTGCGGATTCTCGCGATACGCGACGAGGCAGTTTGCGAGGTCGGCCATGCGCTGCGTGAAGTTCGCGTGCAGATCGAAGACACCGAAGACGGGAACATCGCCGACCAACCGGCGCAGTCGCGCGAGGATTTCACCTTCGACATCGGGCCACGACTGGGAGGCCATCGCACCGTGCAGGACGAGATAGATCGCATCGAGTTGCGGCGGCACGGATCCGGCGAGTTCCCGCCAGAAGGTCTCCACCACTTCATCCTCGACCATCGCACTCGGGGCAGCGCGGAAATCCACCGCCGGAAAACCCTCCCAACCAAACTCCTTTGCGGACTGAAGCGCGCCACCCATCGGCGAGCTGTCGCCCGTGCAGTGGAGGATCTCGGGGCCGCGGAAGATCTGAAAATCGCGGATGAGGTTGCCGTCCACGTCGCAGCGCATGCCGTCGAAGCCGAAGTCGTCGAACTGTTTCACCAGCTTGCGCGGGCCGAGCGACCCGTCGGCTTTGATCGGAAAGGCCCACACGCCGCGCTGCTCGCTTTCATTCACGTAGAGCGTCTGGCCGTCGGGGATCACGTCGATCCCGTTGGTCGTCCCGAGTCCGCTGGCCAGCAGATGCGACCGGCCTTCGTGATCGATGCGCCAGAGCTGGCCGGTCTTGTCCTTCCAGTTCGGATCGCTGGTGTAGAGCGTGCCATCGGCGGTGATCGCGAGGTCGTTCGGCTGGTTCATCTTCGGCTCGTGCGCGAAGACGCTGATGGCCTTCGTCTTCATGTCCACGCGCAGCACATTGTGCCCGGTGTAGTCCGCG
>Ga0209181_10008723_pt1 | contig 13520 bp, 10 predicted proteins | sample MAT05_FD_187208 | JGI IMG/M metagenome (GOLD analysis project Ga0209181, IMG submission 187208) | Freshwater microbial communities from Lake Fryxell liftoff mats and glacier meltwater in Antarctica - MAT-05 (SPAdes) (version 2) | ecosystem: Environmental > Aquatic > Freshwater > Ice > Liftoff... | reverse complement strand
CGGATGCGGGCCCTCGACCTCGATCGGCTTGCCCGCGTCGTCGAGCAGACGCACGCCGTGTGCGTCCGCCTTCGGGACCATGCGCGGCTTGGTGTCGACTTCTTCGACGAGGTCGAAGGTCTTCGCAGCACTCGCCATCGCTGGCGGCATGTCGCGGTTGGTGAAGCGATCGGCCCACACCGTCAGCGCGGAGCCGTTTTGGTGGAACACCGCCCAGAACACGACGACGACGCCGAAGATCGGCAAGAGCGCACCGACGCGATCGCGGTCCTCGCCCTCGGCCTTGCGCCACAGCGAGACGTAGAACCACACGACGGGGATGCACGCGAACAGGAACGCGTCGTTGCTCCTCGAGCCGAACAACGTCGAGCCCTCGCCGAGCACCGCAGGCATACCGAACCACCCGAGCAGCGCGAATGCGGCCGCCGGTCCGAAGACCTTGCCGAGGATGCTGCCGACCGGCTCGTCGCCGGGCTTCGCCGGCTTCATCACGTCGGCCTCGGCGATGTGCTTGCGGCCCGCGATGAACCACGCCACGCCGAGGAACATGCCGATGCCTGCGGCCATGAAGGCCGCCCACCAGCCGATCTTGTTGCGCGCGATCGCTGCGACGAAGTTGCACGCGAAGGCACCGATGTTGATACCCATGTAAAAGATGTTGAAGCCGGCTTCCTTGAGCGGCCGGAAGCGCTCTTGCTGGTCGTAGAGGTTGCCGACGAGCGCGGAGATGTTCGGCTTGAAGAAGCCGTTGCCGATGATGATGAAGAGCAGCGCGAGCCAGAACGTGAGCCCGTCCCCGGGGATCGCGAGCCCGCAGTAGCCGATCCCCATCATGATCCCGCCGAAGATGATGGCCTTGCTGTAGCCGATGACGCGATCGGCGAGCAGGCCACCGACGAACGGTGTCAGATAGACGAGCGCGAGATACGTGCCGAAGATGTCGGATGCCTCGCGATCCGCAATCGCGAGGCCGCCCATCGCGGCGTTCACCGGATCCGCCGGATCCGTCATGTACAGCACGAAGATCCCGAGCATCAGGTAGAAGCCGAATCGCTCCCACATCTCGGTGAAGAACAGGACCGGCAGGCCTCGGGGGTGATTCTTGAACATCCGGACGATCTCGCGGGGAAGCGGAGGTGCCCGCGGATGCTGCCACCTGCCGGCCGTGACCGGCAATCCCCGCGGGTCGATCGTCCGCGCCCGGAGCTACTTCGGGGACGTGAGGTGCTTCGCGTCCTTCAACTCGACTCGCACCTCGCGCTTGCCGTCGTCGTGATCGTCGATGTGGACCTCGACGTCGCCCTGGACGCCTCGTCCACCTCGAGATCGGCCAGTCCTCGCGTCGGGCCTTCGCTCGCGAGCGCGGGTGCCGTCGTCGTCGGACTTGCGAACCTCGATGGTCACAGATTCGGCACCGGCCTGCTGCTCGATGCGCTGACCGATCGCGTTCATGGTCGTGTGGTCGAGCGCATCGACGTCGAGCGCGAACTCGATCGTGCGAATGACGAGTGGTCCGGCTTGCGCGGCCTCACGCGGCACGCTGGTGTCCTCGGAGTCGGTCGCGCACTGGCCGTTGCTACAAGCCAGTGGTCCGGGAGGTGACATTCCAGTAGCGTTGGCCAATGCACCTGCGGACTACGGTCGCCCTGAGCTTGGTTGCGAGCATCGTCGCGTGTTCGGACAGTCCGCCGGCCGGTACCTCGTCCGCGGACACCAGCTCGTCGAGCAGCGGCTCGTCGTTGACGAGCACCACCACCGCGACGACGACGCAGACCTCGGCGACGACCACATCGCCGAGTAGCACCGAGTCCGCCGACTCGTCGGGCGCTTCGAGTACGGGCGGACTGCCGACGGACGTCGGCAAAGGCGAGGTCCGCTTCGTCGCGCTCGGCGACGCGGGCGAGGGCAACGAGGCGCAGATCGCAGTCGGCATCACGATCGCGAGCGTGTGCGAGGAGCGGGGCTGCGACTTCGCGCTATACCTCGGCGACAATTTCTACGACACGGGCGTCGACTCGGCGATGGACGCCCAGTTCGAGCAGAAGTTCGAGGTCCCGTATGCCCCGATCGACTTCCCGTTCTACGTGACGCTCGGCAACCACGACTACGGGCTCCTCGGCAACGAATGGACCAAGAGCGCGTACCAGATCGAGTACAGCACCATCAGCGACAAGTGGACGTTGCCGAGCGAGTACTACTCGTTCCAGCAGGAGCATGTGCACTTCGTCTCGCTCGACACCTCCCAGCTGTTCTGGAATCACGAGATCGACGCCCAGCGGGCCTTTGTCGCCCAAGATCTCGCGACGGTCGAGGACAGCTGGGTGATCATGTTCGGTCACCATCCGTACCTGTCCAACGGTACACACGGCAACGCCGGCAGCTACGAGGGACTCGGCGGGATCATCGGCGGCGCGACGGTGCAGGAGTTCTTCGAGGAAGAGATCTGCGGCCAGGCGCACGTGTACATCTGCGGCCACGATCACAATCGCCAGTGGCTCGTGTCGCAGTGCGGCACCGAGTTCATCGTCTCGGGCGGCGGTGCGAAGCTCACCGAATTCGTCAACCGCGACGACAACCCGACGCTGTGGGGCGACGACCAGAGCGAAGGCTTCTTGTGGGTCGAGATCATCGACAACACCTTCACGGGCGTGTTCTTCGACCGCGACGGCAACCCGCAGTACGAGCGCACGCTCGAGCTGTAGAGCGTGGGCAAGCCAGCGATCGAGACGCACGATCGATCGCGTTGCGAGAATCCGTTGTGCGCTCGTCTACACTCGGCTCGAGACCGCGGCCTGTGAGCACGGCGACGACCGGCACATCGGCCTTCGCGTCGGCGTGGCGGGCATCCAACGCCGCGACCATGACCGCGTTGCCCTTCGCGAGCAGTGCTCGCGCAAACGCATCGTCGGCGCTCGCGGCCGCGACGAGATCATAGGCCCGCAGCGGGAGGACGCGTCGGACTGTTGCGCTTCGCATGCCGCGAGGAAGCCCGCGGAACCCCACGCTGCATTGTCGGAGGTGGCCAGCCGAGGGGCCGCGTCCGGGCCCGCCGACTGGCCGGGCGCCCGACATGCTGGCCACCCTTGTCGCACCCGCTCGCGCTAACGTTCCGAGCCGCGATGCCTCTCTCGCTCGCCTTCTACGATCGCGATGTCGTCGTCGTCGCGCGCGAGCTGCTCGGCGCGGTGATCCGCAAGGACGACGTCCTTCTGCGGATCACAGAGGTCGAGGCGTACACGTGGCCGGGCGACACCGCGTGTCATGCTCGATCGGGTCGCACGCAGCGCAACCTCGCGCTGTGGGGGCCACACGGCCGCGCATACGTGTACCTGTGCTACGGCATGCATCACATGCTCAACATCGTCACCGGTGGTGACGCTGATGCGGCGGCGGTGCTCGTGCGCGCGTGCGAGCCGATCGCGGGCCACGAGACCATCGCGCAGCGTCGCGGTGGTCGCAACGGACCCGATGCGCTCGCGGGACCCGGCAAGGTCGCGGCCGCGCTCGCGCTCGATCGCACGTGGACCGATCATCCGGTCTATCGCACCGGTGGCCTGTCGCTCGAGGTCGGTGAGGCGCCCGCGGGGATCCTCGTCGGTCCGCGGATCGGCATCGACTACGCCGAGCCCGCGCATCGCGAGTTGCCGTGGCGTTTCGCGATTGCGGACAATCGGTCGGTGACGCAGCGCAGTGCGCTGCGCCGCTTGGGTGGGGCGTGATAGCGTTTGGCCAGATGGTCCCCATCGCCCAACGCGCGCGGCCGCGCCGCAATCGCAGGACGGAGGCGATTCGCGACGCCGTCCGCGAGACGACGCTCGCGCCGCGTCACTTCATCTATCCGCTGTTCATCCACGAGGCGGACACCGATGTGCCGATCGCGTCGATGCCCGGCTGTGCCCGGCTGTCGGGCAAGGGCCTGCTTGCCGAGGTCGAGCGCGCGCGCGACGTCGGCGTGAAGATGATCGCGCTGTTCCCCGCGATCGCCGATGCGCTCAAGGATCCCTACGGCGCCGAGTCGCACAACGCTGGCGGCCTGGTCCCGCGCACCGTCGCGACGCTGAAGGATCGCTTTCCCGACGTCATGCTCGTGACCGACGTCGCGCTCGATCCGTACTCGTCGGACGGCCACGACGGCATCGTCGCGCCCGACGGCCGCATCCTCAACGACGAGACGGTCGAGGTGCTGTGCAAGCAGGCGCTCGCGCAGGCGAAGGCGGGCGCCGACATCATCGCGCCGTCGGACATGATGGACGGTCGCATCGGAGCGATCCGCGATGCGCTCGATGCCGAGGGCTTCACCGATGTGTCGATCCTCGCGTACACCGTGAAGTACGCGTCGGCGATGTACGGGCCGTTCCGCGATGCGCTCGACAGCGCGCCGAAGCACGGCGACAAGAAGACCTACCAGATGGATCCGGCGAACGTCCGCGAGGCCCTGCGCGAGGTCGCGCTCGACGAAGCCGAGGGCGCCGACATGATCATGGTCAAGCCGGCGGGCGCGTACCTCGACGTGATCGCGCGCGTGCGCGAGGCGACGACGCTGCCGGTCGCCGCGTACCAGGTGAGTGGCGAGTACGCGATGCTCAAGGCCGCCGGCGAGCGCGGGTGGATCGACGAGCGCCGCGCGGCACTCGAGTCCCTCGGCTCCATTCGTCGCGCTGGTGCGGATCTGATCCTCACCTACTACGCGCGGCAGGCTGCGCAGTGGCTCCAAGGCGGCTGACGCGATGCGTGTGCTCGCCTTCGTCCCGCTCGCGCTCGCGCTGGTCGCATGTCGGCGCGAGGCGCCAGTGACCGAGCCGAAGCCCGCGGCCGTCGTCGCACCGCCGGTCGCACCGCGCGAGCCGGTGTCGCTCACGCTGCACGGCCGCACGCTCGTGGATCCGTATGCGTGGCTGCGGGGCCGCGAGGATCCGCGGACGCGCGCCTACCTCGAGGCGGAGAACGCCTACGCAGCGATCGTGCTGCAGCCTCATCAGAAGCTGCACGACAGGCTCGTTGCGGAGATGAAGGCGCGCATCCTGCCCGACGACGCCGACGTGCCCGTCAAGCACGGGCCGTTCGAGTACGTGACGCGCGAGGTCGCCGGTGGCGAGTACTGGATCGCCGAGCGCGTCGAGATCGCGACGGGTAAGAAGCAAGTCGTGCTCGACGCGAACCTGCGTGCGCAGGGGCACGACTACTATGATGTCGGCGCGTACGACATCTCGCCGGATCATCGGTTGCTCGCGGTCGGCGAGGACACCCGTGGCGACGAGCGCTACCACGTGTCGGTCATCGAGATCGCGACGGGCAAGGTGATCGCCGAGCTCGAGGATCCCGCGGGCTCCTCGATGTCGTGGGGCGGCGACAGCAAGACGCTGTGGACCACGCGGCTCGACGATGCGAACCGGGAGTACCAGCTATGGCGCAACGTGCCCGGCACTGCGACCAAGCCGGTGATGTCGCACGAGGAGGACGACCCGCGCTTTTCGATCAGCATCGGGCGCACGCGCGACGACAAGTGGCTGATGCTCGGCGTCTCGAGTGGCACGACGACCGAGATGCGCATGATGGATGCGAGAAAGCCGACGGACGCGTGGCGCGTCGTGCAGCCGCGGCGTCAAGACGTGCTCTACGACATCGACGTGCACGGCGATCGGCTGCTCATGCTCACGAACGAGTCGTCACCGCGCTTCGAGCTGCGCGAGGCGAAGCTCGGCAACAGCGGTCCCGGCCCTTGGACGGTGAAGGTGAGGCCGGGCGAGGGCGAGGCATTTGGCGGCCTGAACGTGTTCTCCGAGTACCTCGTGATCAGCGGGCGCGCGCGCGGGCTGCCGCAGCTGTGGATCCATCCGACGGACGGCAGCAAGCCCCACGCGATCGTGTGGCCGGATGCGGCGTACGAGGCGCGGATCGACGACAACCCGGAGCTCGACAATCCGAAGCTGCGCGTGATGTACAGCTCGCCGATCACGCCGGAGTCGACGTTCGACTACGTGATCGAGACCAGGACGCTCGAGCTGCGCAAGCGGCAGCAGGTGCCGGACTTCGATCCCACGGTGTTCGACGTCGAGCGCATGGAGGCCAAGGCCGACGACGGGACTGCGATTCCGATCACCATCGTCCGTCGCAAGGACGCGGGCAAGCCGGGGCCGCTGTTGTTGCAGGGCTATGGCGCATATGGCTCGAGCTGGGATCCGGCGTTCGCGAACAGCGATCTGCCCCTGCTCGATCGCGGTGTTGCGGTCGCCATCGCGCACATTCGCGGTGGTGGCGAGCTCGGCAAGCCGTGGCACGACGCGGGCAAGCTCGCGAACAAGCCGAATAGCTTTAGCGACTTCATCCGTGCCGCCGAGCACCTCGTGCAGCGCGGCGACACGACGCCGGACAAGCTCGTGATCCAAGGCGGAAGCGCCGGTGGCCTGCTCATGGGCGCCGTCGTGAACATGCGCCCCGAGCTGTTCGCGGCCGTGATCGCCGAGGTGCCGTTCGTCGACGTCATCAACACGATGCGCGACGAAACCCTGCCGCTGACGGCCGGCGAGTGGGAAGAGTGGGGCAACCCCGCGAAGGCGGACGAGCTCGCGGTGATGCTCGCGTACTCGCCGTACGACAACGTCGCCGCGAAGGCCTATCCCGCGATGCTGGTGACCGCCGGCTTCAACGATCCGCGCGTCGGCTACTGGGAGCCCGCGAAGTGGGTCGCAAAGTTGCGCGCGACGAACACGGGTGATGCGCAGATCCTGCTACGCACCGAGATGGGCTCGGGCCACGGCGGCGCGAGCGGGCGCTATGCGGGGCTCGCCGATCAGGCGTGGGTGATCGCGTTCACGCTCGACCAGCTCGGGCGGGCGAAGTGAATCCGTCGCCGAGACTCCCCGCGCTTCCCCTGAAAGATCAATCCACCGGGACTTCGAGCACCGCCGGGATCCGCAGCAGCTTCGCGAGCACCGTGCCGTCGGGCTTCACGCGCAGGTAGTACTGGTGCCCGTTCACCTCGACCTCGACCGTCAGCTCGTCCATCGCCGCGCCCTTCTTGGTCTCGGCCTCGAGGATCTTGCCGCCCGGAAACAGCTCGGCGACCTTCGCCGCGACGGGCTGCGGGATCTTGTCGGTCGTGATCACGCACTCCTCGTACAGCTCGGTGCCGTCGCTCTTCACCGCGAGCTCGCACTTCGCTCCGTCGGCGGTCGCGACCTCGACCTCGTGCACGCGACCGTGCTCGGCGTAGATCTCGGTCTCGAAGCTCACGATCTTTCCGCCGGCCCAGCGCTTCTCCGCCAACGTGCGCACCGACGCCGGGATTGCGTCTGCGTTGCCGTGGTACAGCGACTGCTTCGCGAGCGCGCCCTGGGCATCGACGCGGATCTTGAACTTCGTCGCAGCGCCGGGCTTCGCCGCAAGCGCGACAATCTCCGGATCGACCGTGCCACCTTGGCCCGCAGTCGGCGTCGGCGTCGCCCCGCCCGGAGTCGTGGTCGGCTTTTCGTGATGACAGCCGAGCGCGACGATCGACAGGAACGTGAAGACGAGTGTGCGTGCCATGGGCGGCATGCTTGCGCCCTCACTCGGATGCGGTCAACCGGAAGCGAAGCGATCGGTCGCACGGCACAGCGCGGCCGCGATCGCCGGCTCGTTCGCCGAATGCCCCGCGGCCTCGACGACCACGAGCTCGGCCTCCGGCCACGCGCGATGCAATCGCCACGCGTTGCGCAGCGGGCAGATCGCATCGTAGCGACCGTGCACGATGACCGCCGGGATCTTGCGCAGGCGCTGGACGCCCTCGACGAGCTGATGCGGATGATCGAGGAATCCGTCGTTCACGAAGTAGTGGCACTCGATCCGCGCGAACGCCATGGTGAACGCGACGTCACCACAGTGCGCGACGAGCTCGGGATCTTGATGAAGCGTCGCGACGCTGCATTCCCACGTGCTCCACGCGCGCGCGGCCTCTTCGCGCGCACGTCGATCATCACCCGTGAGTCGCCGGTGATACGCGGCGATCAGATCGTCGCGCTCCGAGGGCGGAATCGCCGACTCGAACGCGGCCCACGCGTCGGGGAACAGCACCTTGGTGCCGCTCTTGTAGAACCAGTCCATCTCGTCGGTCGCGAACGTGAAGATGCCACGCATCACCATCTCGGTCGTGCGCTCGGGATGCTTGCCCGCATACGCGAGCGCGAGTGTGCTGCCCCACGAGCCGCCGAACACCTGCCAGCGCTCGACGCCGAGGTGGTCGCGCAGCCGCTCGATGTCCTCGACGAGGTGCCACGTCGTGTTGTCGACGAGCGAAGCGTGCGGCAGGCTGCGACCGCAGCCGCGCTGATCGAACAAGATGATGCGATAGCGCGCGGGATCGAAGAAGCAGCGCTGGCGCGGCTCGGTGCCACCGCCGGGACCGCCGTGCAGGAACACGACGGGCTTGCCCTTCGGATTGCCGGAGACCTCGTAATAGATCGAGTGCAGGTCGGAGACCTGCAGCATCCCGGAGTGGTACGGCTCGATGGGCGGGTACAAGGGCGCGACCTCGATTCACTACGCGCGGGTGCGGTACGCGTCGGTCGCTTCGACGAGCGCGTGGACGATGCCGGGCTCGTATGCGGAGTGACCGGCATCGGGGACGATCTCGAGCCGCGCCTCGGGCCATGCGCGGTGCAGATCCCACGCGGACGTCATCGGACACACGACGTCGTAGCGACCTTGGACGATGACGCCGGGAATCTCGCGGATCTTGTCGACGTCGCGCAGCAACTGGTTCTCGACCTCGAAGAAGCCGCCGTTGACGAAGTAGTGGCACTCGATGCGCGCGAACGCGGTCGCGAACTGATCCTGGCCGGCGTGCGTGATGAAGTCGTCGCTCGGGTGCAAAAAGCTCGTGCTCGCCTCCCACACGCTCCATGCCCTCGCGGCGGCGAGCTGCACCTGCGGATCGGTCGAGAGCAGCCGCCGGTGATACGCGGTCACGAGATCGCCGTGCTCGGCGACCGGGATCGCGGCGAGGTACTTCTCCCACGCGTCGGGGAACAGCGCGCTCGCACCCTCTTGATAGAACCAGTCGAGCTCCGATTTGCGCAGCAAGAAGATGCCGCGCAAGACGAGCTCGGTCGTGCGGTCGGGGTGCTTGCTCGCGTACGCGAGCCCGAGCGTGCTGCCCCACGAGCCGCCGAACACCTGCCAGCGCGCGATGCCGAGGTGCTCGCGCAGCGACTCCATGTCGGACACCAGGTGCCACGTCGTGTTGTCGACGAGCGACGCGTGCGGCGTGCTCTTGCCGCAGCCGCGCTGATCGAACAACACGATGCGATACACGGACGGATCGAAGAAGCGCCGCTGCTTCGGATCGGTGCCGCCGCCAGGACCGCCGTGGATGAACACGACCGGCTTGCCCTTGGGGTTGCCCGACTGCTCGTAGTAGATCTCGTGCAGATCGGAGACGCGCAGCTTGCCGGTGTCGAACGGCTCGAGCTCGGGATAAAAGCCGCGACGCGTGCTGGAGGGGCCCATGCTGCCGCTCATCGGGGGCGAAGCTTCGCCCACCTCGCGCGAACGATCCACTGGGGTCCCCGCGGGAAACTGCACGAGCTCGATCAGCACGCCGCAGCCGCCCTGCGGCGCATCGGCGCTGCCCTTGGGATGGATGAAGCAGACGTCGTGGCCGGACGCACCGCGGCGGATTCCACCGGGCGTGAAGCGCACGCCACGCGCCTGCAACCATCCGACGGCCGCGGGTAGATCGTCGATCCACAGACCGATGTGGTTGAGCGCGGGATCGTGGACCTTCGGCTTGCCGTCGGGGTCGATCGGCATCATCAAATCGATCTCGACGGCGCTGTCACCGAGACCGACGACGAGGATGTCCTCGTCGACGTTCTCGCGCTCGCTGCGAAAACTGCCGGTGCGCTCGAGGCCGAGCAGGTCCACCCAGAGCCTGCGCAGCTCGGCCTTGTCGGGGGCGCCGACCGCGATCTGTTGGACTCCGAGGACCCGGAAGGGGCGCGATTCCAGTTTCGGTTCTGTGGCCAATCGCGGGCCAGTGTTGCACACTGAAGATGCATGGTGTGGGCACTCGCGATCCTCGGTCTCGTCACGGGTGGTGTGCTTGCGATGCTCGCGACGATGCGCGCGATCGGTCGCGCGACCGACGAGCAGGTCCACGATCGGTTGTCGGTGCGTTTTTGGGCGCTGCTCGCCGCGCTCGGTGTGGTGCTCGCGGCTGCGTTCGCGTATCCGATCGTCGCGAACGATCTCGCGGGCACGCAGATCGGTCGCGTGATGGTCGTGCTGATCTCGCTGCCGCCGGTGTTCGTCACGCTGGTCGGGTTGCGCAACGCCGGGATCCTGCTGTTCGCGTCGCGACGACGTCGGGCCGCGCTCGCGAGGGGCACGCGGATTGCGGCGCGCGTTGTCGAGCGCAGCCGCAGATTGTTCGCGCACGACATCATGAGTCTGGTGGTCGAGGCAGACCTGCCGATCGACGCGCCCTCTGGTGAGCTCGCGTATCGCCAGCGCGACGCGGCGCGCACGCGGGTGCATCGGTTCATCGAGACCTGCCCGACGGACCACTGGGCGCGGATGGAGCCGGGGACCGGCGTGGTGCTGCGCTATGTGCCCCAGGCGCATGGGTGCTTCGCGGTCGAGTTGTTCCCGCGGGCGAGCACCTGAAAGTCCAGCGGGGCCCGGCGCGCGTCCTGGAATTCGCGCGAGTGGCTCGGTCCAAGTCGCGGTGGGTACTCGCACGGCCGATGCACGCAACCGCGCCCGGCGTCACGCTCGACGACCGGTCGTCGTCGCGCACACGCGGGCGGCGGGGAGCTCCGGGCTCGCGCAGGCTCTCGACGACACGTTGGCATCCGAGCGGCGCCTGAAGGACTCATGTCGACCGGTAGGCTGAGCGCGTTCGTGACCGAGCATCGCGCGGAGATCATCGTGCGATGCCGCGCGCGCGTCGCAGCGCGCATGGCTCCGCGGCCGACCGAGCTGGAGCTCGTGCAGGGCATCCCGCTGTTCTTGGATCAGCTCGCGCGCACGCTCCTTCGTGTCGAGCTACCGACCGGGTCGGGGGTCGGTCCGACGGCGACGAAGCACGGCAGCGATCTGCTGGGCGGCGGGTTCACGATCGCCCAGGTCGTCCACGACTACGGCGATGTCTGTCAGTCGATCATCGAGCTCGCGATCGAACGCGCGGAAGCGATAGACAACGAGGATTTCCAGGCGCTCAATCTCTGCCTCGACGAGGCGATCGCAGACGCGGTCACCGAGTACACGACGCAGCGCGAGATCAACGTCGTGGCCGCGGGCGCCGAGCGGGCGACGGAGGATCTCGGCTACCTCGCGCACGAGTTGCGCAACCTGCTCGGCAGCGCAACGCTCGCAGTCGAGGCGCTCAGCAGCGGTCGTGTCGGCATCTCCGGGAGCACCGGTGGTGTGCTGCGTCGGAGCTTGAGCGGAATGAGCCATCTGGTCACGCGCTCGCTCGCCGTCGTGCGACTGAAGGCCGGAGTCAGCGCGAACGAGCACGTCGTCGTCGGGGATCTCATCGAGGAGGTCGAGGTCTCCGCGATGATGGAGGCCAAGGTCCGTGGTCACCAACTGACCGTCGAGGTCCACGACCCCGCCGCAATCGTCCACGCGGATCGTCAGATCCTCGCGTCGATACTCGCCAACCTGATCCAAAATGCGTACAAGTACACGCACGGTGGCAGCAACGTCGTGCTGCGCGTGTCGACGACGGCCGATCGCGTGCGCTTCGAGATCGAGGACGAGTGCGGCGGGTTGGAGCCCGGCGTCGCCGATTCGATGTTCGAGCCGTTCGCACAGCAGGGCGCTGATCGCAGCGGCCTCGGGCTCGGCCTTGCGATCTGTCTACGCGGCGTCGAGGCGATCGGCGGCGTGCTCCGGGTGCACGATCTTCCGGGCAAGGGCTGCGTCTTCGTCGTCGACCTGCCCCGGACTGTGACGACGAGCGCGCTCTAGGAGGCTCCGCGAGCCCTGAGCCTGCCGGCGCGCACTCAGTCCACCGCCGGTGGCACCACCGGCATCGTCGACGACCCCGGTGCCGCGCGTTCGGCTGCTTTGCGGTGATCCTTCGCGATGAGCACGTACACCGACGGCACCACGAACAGCGTGAACAACGTCCCGATCGTCATGCCGCCGACGAGCACGAGACCGATCGAGTTGCGCGCCACGGCGCCTGCGCCCGTGACGAGCGTCAGCGGGAAGTGCCCGACCACCGTCGCGACCGTCGTCATGAGCACCGGCCGCAGACGCGTGGACGCGGCGACCTTGATCGCCTCGAGCTTGGTGAGTCCCTGCTCCTGCTGGGTGTTCGCGAACTCGACGATGAGGATGCCGTTCTTCGCGACCAGCCCCACGAGCGTGACGAGTCCCACCTGCGAGTAGATGTTGAGCGTGGTCGTCCACCCGTCGGTGAGCGCGAAGCTCATGCCCGGTGGCCCCGCGAACTTGAGGAACGTGAAGATCAGCGCGCCGAACATCGCCAGCGGCACCGAGCCGGCGAGGATCACGAACGGGTCGCGGAACGAGTTGAACTGCGCCGCGAGCACCAAGAAAATCAGCAGCACCGCGAGGCCCATCGCCGGCAGGAACTTGCCGGCCTCTTGCCGCAGCTGCCGCGACTCGCCCGTGTAGTCGATGCGATAGCCCGGCGGCAAGATGCGCGTCGCGGCATCCTCGAGGGTCTTCAGCGCCCCGTCGAGCGATTGCGTCGCGATGCCCGACAGCTTGATCGCGTTGAGCTGCTGGAAGCGCGCGAGCGTGCGCGGCTCGACGCCCTCCTCGAGCGAGGCGACCGCCGACAGCGGCATCAGCGTGCCGTCGGGCCCCGTGATGTGGATCTGCGTGAGCTGCTCGGGCGTGAGCCGCGACATCCGCTCGACCTGTGGGATCACCTTGTAGGCGCGGCCGTCGAGATCGAAGCGGTTGACGAAGTTGCCGCCGATCATCGCCGCGATGTCGGCACCGACCTGCTGCATGCTGAGGCCCATCGACGCGACCTTCTCGCGGTCGATCGCGATGCGAGCGTTGGCCTGGTCGATGCGCACGTCGGTGATCGGCGGGAACGCGAACTGACCGCTGTCACCGGCCTCTTGCACGAGCTGGTCGGCGAACCGCAACAGCTCCTCGTGGCTGGCGGTCGACGCGATCACGAACTCGACCGGGAAGAAGCCCGAGCTCGGCAGTGCCGACGGCAGGAATACCGGCGCGCGGATGCCCGTGACCCCCGCGAGCTTGCCGTTGACCTCGTGCTCGATCGGGAAGATCGAGCGCTCGCGCTCTTCCCACGGCACGAGGATGAGCCCGCCGAAGCCGCCGCTCGCGAACGAGATCTGGAAGCTGTGGTCGTACTCGGGCGTGGCCTCGAAGATGTCGCCGACCTGGGCCGTGTAGTGCGTGACCTGCTCGAGCGTGGCGTTGGCCGGGACGTCGAGCGCACCGAAGATCACGCCCTGGTCCTCGTTGGGCGCGAGCTCGGCCGACGAGAACATGTACATCGGGATCGTGAGCAGCGAGAGCACGAT
>Ga0209181_10008722_pt1 | contig 13521 bp, 8 predicted proteins | sample MAT05_FD_187208 | JGI IMG/M metagenome (GOLD analysis project Ga0209181, IMG submission 187208) | Freshwater microbial communities from Lake Fryxell liftoff mats and glacier meltwater in Antarctica - MAT-05 (SPAdes) (version 2) | ecosystem: Environmental > Aquatic > Freshwater > Ice > Liftoff... | reverse complement strand
TCAATGGCGCCGGTGCGCTGCTTGATGCCGAGGGCACTGGCGAACTCCGGGATGCACCAAGCCGCGGCCACGAGTTCGCGCTTCTCACGCGCGTACCAGTCGGCCGCAGCAACACTGTGCGGCTCGTTCAGAAACAGCGGCACGAGCACACTGGTATCTACGTAAACCATGTCAGTAGCGCGCCGCGCTTCGTACTTCTTCCATCACGTTCGCGCTCATCGGAATGGCGCGACGCGCCTCGGTCAACTCAATGGCGAATGCCTTTCGATTCCATTGCGCCGGCCGAATCGACAACGTGCCGTCGACGGTCAAATGCGCCTGGACTGTCGCGCCCTCGCGCAAGCCAAGCTGACGCACAACCTCGGACGGAATCCTTAAGGCAAGACTATTACCCCATTTCGCAAGCTGCAAATCCATCATGTATATCCTGGTATGTATCTACATCCTAAACGCTGAGCGCCGCGTGTCAAGTACGCCGAAGTTGTGCTGCGCCGACCCGATCAAAGGCATCGCATGCGGTTACTGGCGCAATATCGGCAGCGTGGAAGCCCTGAGTGCGCTTGCCAAAGCCGCCCACCGACCGTGGATCAAGAGCCTGCCCCGACTCCGCGCGAGTTAGGGCCGTTAGTCCTCTCAGAGTCGCCAATTTCCGGGCCCGGTTCACAAGCACCGACGTTCCCCAGGTGGCTTCGGCGGCTGCTGCGGACGTCAATTTTTCAGCCTGACGACCCTACGCGACGGTGGGTAGTCGGAAGCGCGGTAAGGCGGAACCCGCGCGCCGAACACAATGGCACCGCGGCGACCCACCCGCGCGGTTTCCGCCGCCCGGATCGCAGCAAGCCCACACGACCGGTGACGCGCGCGTTGCGGTGGAATCCGCACGGTGAAGCATGTGCGGTTCCACCCCGCGAATTCCGCCTTACGCGGGTTGAAGACTAGTTTTGACCCAAAGGCTCGGGTTTCGATGGTGAGCGCCACCCTTGCACGAACTCGCGCTGCCATTCAAATATTTGTCCCTGAGCGTCGCTGGTTCCAAAATCCGGGTCGACGGAATGAATTGTGAACTCGTGGGCCAAAGGAACAGTGAGCCCGCCGCTATAGTCAAAATCGATAATTGCAGCTTCTCGATCTGCGCTTGAGCGATGAGCATTCGATCGAACGGAACTCGATGCGGCCCCGGCGGCGCGCCAGCCGCCAAGGTGTGATCAAGGCCGATGGACGGGACGTCGACACGCTCCCTTGCGCAGATACCGTGGCAGATTCTCAACTAAGTGAGTAGCTAATGGCAGTTAGCCCCACTGATGCTTAATGGCCAGCTCCCAACTGCTGGCCGTGCTCACGAAAAAGCGCTGTCCGCCGTGCGCGATGGCTTCGGCCGCGCCTGCGGTTCGATACCCGCGAGGCGGACGTTGCTTGAGAAGATCATCAGCTCACACACGTCTTGAACCTGACTCTCAAATTATGGGTGGCAGGATGCGCAAGTTGAGAACGGCTGGGACTGTCGGGGCGGTAGCGCTGGTCGGATTATTCACATGCCTGACGGCGAATGCGCAGGTGGTGATCAATGGGAGCGATTTGCCGGCAGCGGACGTGGGAAGGGTTGCCCAGCAGATTGGCTATGTCATTCCCGACGGCCACTATTGGTATGACCGCTTGACCGGTGCGTGGGGGCGAGAAGGGCAGGGCACTGCGGGTTTTACCCAGCCAAGCTTGTCGCTGGGTGGCGCCCTGCGCGCGGATGCATCTGCGGGTCGCACGGGCGCGTTTATCAACGGCCGCGAACTGGCCGAAAGTGATGTGGCGGCTCTCACGGGGATGGGCATCCCGGTCTATCGCGGTCGCTACTGGGTGGATGCGGCGGGAAATGGCGGAATCGAAGGCGCGCCGGCGAGCTTCAATCTGTATTCCTTGGCGCAGCAGGCCGCTGCCGCCGGGCGCGGCTCGATTTACGCTAAGTCCGGCTACGGAGACAACAAATCCGCGACCTGGATCGGTGCTGACGGCTCGCTCTCGCACAGCACGACAGTGAATGGCAAAACCTATGACTATTACATTGGCGATTGACACCGAGGGCGGTGTCGCACGATTTTCTTTAACTAACTTCGTAGTATTTCGCCGGCAGGCGGCGTTCACTTTACCTCGTCGGCTATGTCGCCGAGGGATCGATCAATCGCGTGGCTTGCCGTCCCCAAGCGATTTATCTCGATGTCATCCTGGAAAAGCCATGTATTTTACTCGCGCCTTTGAGCTGACGAAATTCGCCGGAAATGTTGTTTAACTTGCACGGGACACCGCACTATTCCCGCGTAGTTTGAGGCGCACGAAAGGCAGCATCGAAGGCGTCCGGCCGATACCCTCTGATCTGGCGGTCGCCGAGCAGTATATTGGCACGCCTTTAGCGCCTAGGTCTAACATCCATTGCTCCGCCTGATTAGAGCGTTCGATACCCAGGTCAGCGAATGGGATCCCACGGGCCTCTAGGTAGGCGCGTTTGCTTAAAGTAATCGCACCGAGCAAGATGCTCGATTGCGCGCTTTGCGCACGTTGCGCTGAATAATCGCCCGCGACGTGATCAGGTTTCACGGCCTGATAACTCTTAGCACCTACCAGTCCGGCCATGGCGCCTAGCGCACAGATCAAAACAGTAGAAAGTGTGGGTTTTAATGATTTTATTCATCGTGATCTCGCGCATGCGGCAAACCATCAGGGGATTGAAGACAGCAGGGGAGTGTTCGCCTGCTGTCTGCTTGTAACGACCTTGGACAGAGAAAAATCGATCCTATCCGCGCTTTCTCAGCCGCCAGAATTCGCATCACACTGGTGGAGACATGCCCGGCGGAATTCCTGGCAACTGAGCGCGGCGTGCGGGGTGTTTTTCATGCACAGCTTGTACTGGATGGCTAAGGCACGCTAGCAAGTAACAGCCGCTGCGGGCTGGCTGACCATGCTGCCAGTCAAGAATGTAGCGGCCGCGGCAAGCGCGAGAGCGATTTGAAATTTCATGAAAGCGATCCTTCAGAGTGCGCAGTGGCAGGCGACATTGCCTGCCCACACTCAACCGCGGATTAGCGTGGTGCAATCGATCAGCGCTGCAGGGAATTTTTTGCTTGGCCGGTTTGCGCCTGAGGGCCGCGAAGGCGTTCATCGCAAGGACCCCATCGGGCCGTCCATGCCCAAGCAGTGCCCGTCGCAAGCGCATCGCAGGGCGTGCCCACGAGATCGCTCGGCAGATGGGTAACAAGTTGGTCGTGGTGCGTGGTGGCAAGCTGGCGGAACTGAATCCTGACGTGTTCGAGCCGGCTAAGCGAGTGTCGCTGGAGCCCGCTCGCGATAGGCATCGCGCTGTTCGAACTAGCTGAGGCTGGTGGCATTAGGCACACCCGCCCAAGCCATTCTCACTGCCAGCAATCAATTGCCGCTATATCCGACCGCCTCAAGCCTCTGTCACGGGCTGGCGTGAGTGCGCCAGCCCGTGTTGACCGAGCTTATTTTTGGTCGACGAATTCGCCGTAATCCTTCAATTGTTCGACCACGGCTTTGTCGCCCACGATGACGATGGATAGTTGGTCTTGGGCGAAATACTTTTTGCCCATGGCTTGGACTTGTTCGGCACTCACGGCGCGGATTTTGGGCACGTATTCGCCGAGGAATTCCGGCGGCAGGCCGATGAGCCAATTGGCGGCGAGTGTGCCGGCGACGGCACCTTGCAATTGGTTGCTGATCAAATAGCCGCCTGCGACGTAGCGCTTGTTCATGTCCAATTCGCCCGCGCTGACGGGTTCAGCGCCGATTTTTTTGAACTCGTTGAAGAACTCGCCGACGGCGGCGCCCGTGACTTCGTTGCGCACATCGGCCGAGGCAACCAGCGCGCCGCCGACGGCTTGCGCACGGAAGCCGACGCCGGCGCCGTAGGTGTAGCCCTTGTCCTCGCGCAGGTTTTGCATCAACCGGCTGCTGAATCCGCCACCCAACAAAGTACTGGTCAAACGCAACGGCACGTAGTCGGGATCGGTGGCTTTGATCGCCGGCCGGCCAATGCGCACGCTCGATTGCACGCTGTCTGGACGATCCAAATGTACGAAGCTCGCAGTCTTTTTCATTGCCGTCGCCGCGGGTGCTGTGGCTGCGTCTCCGGTCGTGGTCCAGTCGGCAAATGCCTTTTCGGCCAGCTCAAAGGCTTTGTCGTCATCGATGCGGCCGGTGATCACCAGTAGCGCTTGGTCAGGACGCACGCGCGCCTGATAGGCGGCCACCAACTTGTCGCGGGTGATCGCTTCGATCCCGGCCTCGGTTGCCTGCGTGCGCGCATACGGATGATCGCCATAGACCGCGCTCAAAATGGCGCGCTCGGCGCGGAAACCCGGTTGCGCCTCTGCGGCTTTGAGGCCCTGCAGCGCATTGGCTTTGGCCAGCGTCACTTCCTTTTCCGGGAAGTTGGGCGAGCGCGCGATCTCGGCCATCAGTTCCAGCATCGGGCCTGCTTTTGAGGCCAGCGCGTTGGCGGAAATGGTTAGACCGTCGGCGCTGGCAAAGGCGCCGACGCCACCGCCAAAGCCTTGCGCCGTCTCGGCGATCAACTTGGAATCGCGCTTGTCGGTGCCTTCACTGAGCAAGCCGGCCAAGGTCGACGCGAAGCCCGGCAGCGCCGGATCGTCAGCCGACAAGCCGGCATTGCGAAAGCTCAGCACATAGTCGACGCGTGGCACGCCAGCGCGTGGAACCACCCAAACGGTCATGCCGTTTTCCAGGGTCTTTTTGGCGATTTCAGGCACTGGCAGCGGCTTGTCGGCGGCATAAGCCGGCAGATCTTTGGGCATTTGCATATCGGCCGCAAAGGCCGGGGCGGCAAGGGCGAGGCTGATCAGGCTGGCCCGAAGCGAGACGCCGAGTGTGCGGCGAGAAAGAGAAATGCGAATCGAATGATTATTCATGGTCGGCTCTTATTTCGTCGGCTTGGCGGCAGCGGCTTCGGCGGCAGCGATCATCGCGACCGGCTTGCGATCAATGACGGTGCGGTTGGCAGCGGTCAGATATTTGGCGGCCACACGTTGCAGATCTTTGGAGGTCACCGCCTCGATCCAGCCCGGCACTTGGTTGACGACTTTGGCATCACCCCACAGTGCCTGGAACTTGGCCAGCGTATCGGCGCGCTCTTGGAAGCTCTCCATGCTGTTATTCCAATCGGACAACATGCCGGTTTTGACGCGTGCCAATTCGTCATCGCCCACGCCGTCTTTAACGATGGCGGCGATCGACACGTCCATTTCTGCGATCAATTGATCCGCCGTGATATTGGGTTTGTACAAGGCGAAAATGGTCAGCAAGGTTGGGCCATCGAATTCAAAAGGACCGGTCAGGCCGAACAGGAAATCCACGTTCAGTGCCATTTCCTTGCCCTTCACCAAGCTCTGGTAGAAGCGCGAGGCGTCACCGCCCGAAAGCACTTCGGCCAGTACAGCAAAGGGTGCCTGATCTGGACTTCCGCGCTCGGCGATCTTCCAGGCGACGGCGACCGCGGGCACCTGCGCGAGCTTATCCGGCTGCGTGATGCGCTTTTCCTTGGTGTTCAAGGGCTCGCTCACATCGGGCGGTGCCGGGGTCTTGCGTGCCTCAATTTTGCCGAAATACTTCTCCGCGAGCGCGAAGCCTTGTTCTGGCGTGACATCACCCGCTAGCGAGATGACCGCGTTATTCGGGCCGTAATAATCGCGGTGGAAGGCGCGGACATCATCGAGGCTGGCGTTTTCCAGATCAACGAAACTGCCGTAACCGTCGTGATTGTTCTCCCATTTCTGGAATGCGTGCTGGCTGATATCGATCCACATAAACCCGCCATAGGGCTGGTTCTGCACGTTGACGCGAATTTCCTCTTTGACCACATCTTGCTGGTTCTTCAAGGTTTTCGCGTTGAAATCTAGCGTCTTCATGCGGTCCGCTTCGAGCCACAAAATGGGCTCCAGCGCAGACACCGGCGCCACTTCGATGTAGTTGGTGTAGTCCGGGCGCGTGGAGCCGTTATTGCGGCCACCACCGCCGGTGATCACCTTGTCGAAGGTGCCTTCCGGCGCATTCGGCGTGCCCTCGAACATCAAATGCTCAAACAGATGCGCGAAGCCGCTGCGATTCTTCGGCTCCAAGCGCATGCCCACCTTGTAGACCACGCTCACGCCAACAACCGGTGCGCTGTGATCCTCGGACACGACGACCGTGAGGCCGTTGTCGAGTGTTTTGATGGCGACCGGTATATCCCAGCGGTCGCTACTCGCGGAAAATCCGGGGGCAGAGAGTCCAAGACCAATCAGAAGCGGCAGTAGCGATCGAGTTAAGCGCATGGGCGTCATAGTGATCCTGAGACGAAGGGTGGGCCTAGCAGCCTGTCGGACTTAAAGGAAATCGGCTGCAAATCCGACTGGACGATCCATATTCCGCCGCTTTCTCGGGCAATAGAAGCGCTATTACCCTTCAAAATCGACGAAATCTGGCTTCGCCCAGTCAGATTTTCGCTTCGATTCTTCAAGTCCGACAGACTGCTAGGCGGCGCAGGCTACGCGCGGCGCTGTGAAGGGACCAGGGGCACAAGTCATGGCGCGCAGCACTGATGTGTCGGCGCAGCATTCATCTACGCACGCTGCCAGAATCCGCACCTGTCTTAATCTGGATGCGAATCGACCGATGAGTGCGACTGCTGTTGACATCGAGAAAGGCAATTCGCCCAGACGCGTGCTGTTCGCGAGCTTGATCGGCACCACCATCGAGTTTTTCGATTTCTATATCTATGCGACGGCTGCCGTGCTGGTGTTTCCGCAGCTATTTTTCCCGCAATCAGACCCGACCACCGCAACCTTGCAGTCGTTGGCGACCTTCGCGCTCGCATTCTTTGCACGGCCAATCGGCTCAGCGGTATTCGGCCATTTCGGTGATCGCGTCGGCCGCAAAGCCACCTTGGTTGCGGCGTTGCTGACGATGGGTATTTCCACCGTGCTGATTGGTCTGTTACCCACGTATCAGACCATCGGTGTCGCCGCGCCCTTGTTATTGGCGCTGTGTCGCTTCGGCCAAGGATTGGGATTGGGTGGCGAATGGGGTGGCGCGGTACTGCTGGCCACGGAGAACGCGCCGCCGGGCAAGCGCGCGTGGTACGGCATGTTTCCGCAACTCGGCGCACCGCTCGGTTTTCTGTGTTCCACCGGCATCTTCTTGTTGCTCGCAGATTTGCTCACCGAGGCGCAGTTCTTTGCCTGGGGCTGGCGCATTCCCTTCATCGCCAGTTCGCTGTTGGTTCTGGTCGGCCTCTATGTGCGCCTGCGCATCGCCGAAACGCCCGCGTTCAAACGCAGCCTGGCGCTCGATGAGCGCGTCAAAGTGCCGATGATGAATGTCATCACCCAGCATACGCGCGTGCTGATCGCGGGCACCTTCGCTGCACTCGCGACTTTCGTGCTGTTCTATCTGATGACCGTGTTCACCTTGAGCTGGGGCACCTCGCAGCTCGGTTACACGCGCAAGGAATTCCTGCTGCTGCAGATGATTGGTGTGATTGCCTTCGCCATCACCATTCCCATTTCTGCTGTGCTCGCCGACCGTTTCGGGCGCCGCCTGATCTTGATCCTCGCGACCACGGCCATCGGCATCTTCGGTCTGTTGTTTGCGCCGCTATTTACTGCCGGCGATGCGTTCAGTGTGGCCTTGTTTCTAACCGTCGGATTGGGGTTGATGGGTATGACCTATGGACCGCTCGGCACCGCTTTGGCCGGATTGTTCCCGACCGCGGTGCGCTACACCGGGGCCTCGCTGACCTTCAATCTGGCCGGGATCTTTGGTGCCTCTCTGGCACCGTATATCGCAACGAAACTGGCGGCTGTTTACGGTTTGACGCACGTCGGCTACTACCTGACGGCGGCGGCGATCATCACGCTCGTGGCGCTGCTTGCGCTGGGCGACAAAGCCGTGCGCGATGATGAGTGAAGCCGCACTCGTCGCGACGTGTCCGCTGTGCGGCGCGGAGAATGCGTGCGCCATAGCAGCGGGCGACAATCCCGCCGATTGCTGGTGTATGCGGGTGGCGATTGACTCGGCGATTCTCGCGCGGGCGGGCGCGACACCAGAGCGGTGTTTGTGCGCGAAATGCGCGACGCAAGAGCGGGACTGATTGGAGCCAGAGAGCGGGGCTTGGTGCTGGGGCGTAGCGATGAAGTTTTGGAGAATTTTGCAGAAAGCCAAAAAGCCCGGTCGGTCGTGTTGTGCTCCAGGGGCGGTGCTGGACGGTTGTTCGCGCTGAAGCGTCAAGTTGGCCGCTGCGAGTCAACACGGTCGATAGTCACTGATTGCTGCAGCGCCAACTGGCGTACTGCGCGGTGAGCATGAGCTGCGACGGATTCGGTTTTGCACGGCTGGGCTCAGTGGCGTAGGTTCGATCGATTCCACATTCGCAATCGACGCTGATATGAGCACGCCCGTCCCAACACCGATGCACCGATTGCGATCGATTTTCAGCGGCTCTGTGGGCAATTTGGTCGAGTGGTACGACTGGTATGTGTACGCCGCGTTCTCCCTATATTTCGCCAAATCCTTTTTCCCCGCAGGCGATGACACGGCGCAGTTGCTGAATGTTGCGGCGATTTTTGCGGTGGGATTCTTGATGCGGCCTGTGGGCGGATGGCTGATGGGCATCTACGCCGATCGCCACGGCCGGCGCGCGGCGCTGGTGTTCTCGGTGGTGCTGATGTGCGTGGGTTCGCTGATCATCGCGCTCACCCCGGGCTACGCCACGATTGGCATCGCGGCACCCATCATCCTGGTGATCGCGCGCATGTTGCAGGGCTTGAGTGTCGGCGGGGAATACGGCTGCTCGGCCACCTACTTAAGCGAGATGGCCGGCCGCGAGCACCGCGGATTTTGGTCCAGTTTTCAGTACGTCACCTTGATCATGGGACAGTTGCTGGCGCTTGGCGTTTTGATCGCCTTGCAGCAGTTCTTCCTGACACCTGCCGAGTTGGAAGATTGGGGCTGGCGCATCCCCTTTGCTATTGGTGCGGTGTGCGCGGTGGTGGCGCTTTATCTGCGCCGCAACATGGCCGAGACTGCAAACTTCTGTGGACAGCAGCCCGCAAAAGGCGCCGGTAGCTTGCGCACCTTGATGCAATACCCGCGCGAGATCCTGACCGTGGTCGGCTTGACCATGGGCGGCACGCTAGCCTTCTATACCTACACCACCTACATGCAGAAATTTTTGGTCAACAGCGCCGGCATGAGTCGCGACACCGCGACCTTGGTATCGGCCGCGTCGCTGACCATTTTCATGCTGGTACAGCCGGCCTTCGGCGCGCTCTCCGATCGCATCGGACGGCGACCCCTGCTGATCGGTTTCGGCGTGCTCGGCACCTTGTTCACGGTGCCTATTTTAAGTGCACTGAGTACCGTCGAGACGCCACTGCAGGCTTTCTGGTTGATCCTGTCTGCACTATTGATCGTCAGTGGCTATACGGCGATCAATGCGGTGGTGAAAGCCGAATTATTTCCGGTTCACATCCGCGCGCTGGGCGTGGGCTTGCCATATGCACTCACGGTTTCCATCTTCGGTGGCAGTGCGGAATACATTGCCTTGTGGTTCAAGTATCAGGGCATGGAAAGCGGTTTCTACTGGTATGTGACCGTGTGCATCGCGTGCTCGCTGCTGGTCTATCTATGGATGCCCGATACCGCCAAAGAATCGCGCATCGATCAGGATGCGCAATCGGTGTAGCGGTCGCCGTACGTTACTGACCAGTACATCGCTGCGTGCCAGTGCACGCAGCGAATCGATTCAAGCTCTACTTCGGTCGGCCGAAATCATTTGGCGCTGCCGGTGCCTGGATTTTGGGCAGCGGCTGCGCGTCGAGTTCTTTTAAGAGCACTTTAACGGCTTCCTCGATGCCGGGATCGCGACCTTGTGCGAGTAAATGCGGGTAATCGATTACCTCGATATCCGGCGCTACGCCTTCGTTTTCCACGGCCCATTTTCCATCGGCGCCCATGAAGCGGAAAGTCGATGCGCTGGTCGACCCACCGTCGGCCAGGGTCGGATTGCCAGACAGGCCGATCAAGCCACCCCAGGTGCGCGTGCCAATCAACTTGCCTAAGCCGAGTTCGCGGAAATAGTACGGTAGCGCGTCGCCACCAGAAGACGATAAGCCATTGATTAGCATAGCTTTCGGCCCGCGATGCGAGAGCAGCGGTGTCGCCTGCGGCTCAAGCCCACGGCGCTTCCAGTAGTTCAAGGGCTTGCGCGCCAGGATCTCGATCATGCGATCCGGAATGAAACCGCCGCCGTTGTAGCGGTCATCGATAATCAGCGCTTCTTTGTTGATCTGGCTCGGGAACTGTTTGAACAACTCCCGATGGCCGTCGACGTGCGTGTTCGGCAAGTGTACATAGCCGATGCGCCCGCCCGAGAGTCGATCAACCAGCGCGCGCCGGTTCTCCAAGCGATCGAGATAGCGCAACCAACGTTCACTGCCTTGTGTTCGTACCTCGATCTGGCGCGCACCGGCGAGCGCGGGACGATCGTTTATCCCTATACGCACCAACCGCCCGGCCTTGTTTTCCAGGAGCTGATAGAAGTTCTTGACCGAATTCGATGGCACGCCGTCGACGCTGACGATGAAGTCGCCAGCCGCCACTTCCACACCCGGCTCACGCAAGGGTGAGCGGAATATATCGGACCAACTCTGGCCGGGAAAAATCTTGTCGATGCGGAAGAAGCCGGAGGCGTCGTCGCTGATCTCGGCACCCAAAAATCCGCCCGGCTTGCGCTCGATCTGCGGTTCGTCGCCACGCTCCACATAAATGTGCCCGGCATTGATCTCACCGGCCATTTCGCTGAACAAATAATCCAGATCGGCGCGATGACTGACATCGGGCAGGAAGCTCTGGTACTTGGCGAGAATCGCGGGCCAATCGTTGCCATGCATATTCTCGTCGTAGAACCAGTCACGCCACACGCGCCAGCCGTCGCGCAGCATCTGCGGCCACTCGATACGTGGGTCCACGCGCACTTCCAGATTCGCCAGATTTAGGGTCTTAGCGGCGTCTTGATCGGCGACTGCGTCGGCGATGCCGAGCTTGTCTGCGCCGGTACGGAAGACAATCTTCTCGCCATTGGCCGACACTTCAAAGCCATTGATGCCACGCAGGATGGTGGATTCTTTCTCAGCGCCGATGTCGAAGAAGCGTAGCTCTGCGCCGCCTTGCGGATTGCTAATCGCGACATAAAACACGCCTTTCGCGTTGGCACTCAAACTCGCGTAATTGCCAGCGGCGGGCGCAAGAACGGTGATGCGCTGGTCGAATCCGGCGACATCAAAGCGTAGGTCTTTCGAGTCCGCTTTGCTGTCGTCGGTCTTCTCCTGGTCGGCCTTAACATCGCCCGGAGTGGCTGCGACGCCGATCTCATCGCTCTTTGGCCGATTCAGTGCCGGACCATCTGTTGCCAGCGTGGCCGCATAAATGCGCGCGCTATTGGCATAGAGATAATTGAATTCGTAGCTTGAAAACACCAAATTGTGGTCGCGATTAGAGGTGAAATACAAATAGCGCCCTTGCGGATCGAATACCGGCGTATCGGCGTCAAAATCACCTTTGGTCAGTTGTTCTGCTTTGCCGTCGGGACCATAGTGCCAAAGGCGCTCCATAGCGTTTTGATCGGTCTTGACATAGACCAGATGACGGCTATCGGGGGACCAGACGTAATCGGTAATTTCATTGCCAACGAAGGCCGTATCGACATCGATGGTGCGGCCAGATTCCAGCGCAACGATGCGCAAGCGATTCTTCTTGTCGCTGTAGACGATGCGCTTGCCATCCGGGGAAAAGCGCGGCGTGAAGCGCCAAGTGTCTCCATCCTCGGTGATACGCCGTGGCGCATCGCTGCCATCGGAGGCGCGCACATAGATTTCGTACTCGCCACTCGCGTCGGACAGATAGACCACGCTTTTCCCGTCTGGCGAAAATCTCGCACCAATCTCGCGTTCGGCTGGGGTGTTGCTGATATTGCGAATTTCGCCATTCTTGGCCGGGATAGTGAACAACTCACCGCGCGCCGCAACCAACGCGCGCTCACCCTTGGGCGAAATATCAAAGCTGTCCATTTGCGCCGCAACATTCTTGATCATGGGCAAGCCAAAGGGACGATCGCCACCCACATGAATGGGCACCACGCGCGTCTCGCCGTCGGCGGGCGTATGCAGCCATAAGCGCCCAGCTTGCTCGAAGACGATGGCGTCACTGCCCGCACTCGGCCAGAGCACATCGTAGTCGGTGAAATTGGTGACCTTGGTCGCCTCGCCGCCCGTGGGCGACATCGTCCACAGATTCAACAGGTAGTCGCGATCCGAGGTGAAATAGATGCTATCGCCCACCCAAGTGGGCTGATTGTCGGTGGCGCGATCTGTGGTCAATCGGCGCGAATCGTTCGCCTTCAAATCGTAAATCCACACATCCTGCGCACGACCGCCGCGGGTGCGCTTCCAGGTGCGGAACTCGCGATCAATCGGCGTGTACACATAGTTATTGCCATCCGGCGAGAGCATGCCGCCGCCCGTCTCCGGCACCGCTAAGGCTTTTTCCATGCCACCCGCGAATGGCACGTAATACGGCCGTCCGGCGCGCTCGTCCATCGGATCTCGATTCATGCGCACCAGGATGTTTTGGCCATCCGCGGTCCAATCGAGTACACGGTAGTCGTAGCCACCGCGTGGCGGCATTGGGCCGACATCTGAATACCAGGTCAACTGGCGCGGTGGCGCTGAGCCGCTCGCGGGCATCACCCAAACTTGGCGCGTGGCTGAGTATTCGGCAGAAAAGGCGATCCAGCGGCAATCGGGCGAGAACTTCGGAAACAACTCCAAGCCCGCGTGCGAAGTCAGCCGACGTGCCTCACCACCGGCGCGCGCCACCGTGTAGATATCACCCGCATAAACGAAAGCGATCTGATTGGCGCACACATCCGGAAAGCGCAGTAGGCGGGTATTGCCATCGGTCTCGGCGTGCACCTGCGCCATTGCCAATGCCAACGGAAGACCGAGCCAGGGACGACACTTCATCGATTACTCCGCAATGCGCATGCTGGGCCGACCAGCATAGACGCGCGCATTCATCGGCGCCCGTGACGAAAGTCGGTAGCGTCTAGGTGCATATCGCGCGTGCGGCGATGCAATCGCCTGACTGCGATTGACTCGCCTAGCGAACCGTAAAGTTCATTGGACTGCAGCTCTCTAGCAATGCTTCTGCGCGAACGCTTAGTGCCAAGCCATTGATTCGATGTCGAATATTCAACGCGCCCAGCCGATTCCGATCCTGCGAGCCAGCAATGCTTCGCTCCCCTCGCCCACGTGCGTGGCATGGGAACGAAGGCCATTGTGTTGATCTCACACCGACACGGGCTTTGCGACAGCGCAAGCTACAGGGATGTGCTTCGCTCCCCTCGCCCACGCTGTTTTGGGAGAGGGGCCGGGGGTGAGGGCTGCTCGTGATCCACCGCGACAT
>Ga0209181_10008721_pt1 | contig 13521 bp, 6 predicted proteins | sample MAT05_FD_187208 | JGI IMG/M metagenome (GOLD analysis project Ga0209181, IMG submission 187208) | Freshwater microbial communities from Lake Fryxell liftoff mats and glacier meltwater in Antarctica - MAT-05 (SPAdes) (version 2) | ecosystem: Environmental > Aquatic > Freshwater > Ice > Liftoff... | reverse complement strand
AACAAACCGTCAAAGACTTCGTGCCCCTGCCACTAGTGGCAGGGGCACGAAGTCTTTGATAGTTTGGTCAGATTATTTTGAGATGAGACTAGGCGCGACGAAGGATTGTAGCGGGCTCTCCATGACTGAGGCGCAACAAAGTATCAGTTCAAAAGAGTCGAACAAACCGTCAAAGACTTCGTGCCCCTGCCACTAGTGGCAGGGGCACGAAGTCTTTGATAGTTTGGTCAGATTATTTTGAGATGAGACTAGGCGCGACGAAGGATTGTAGCGGGCTCTCCATGACTGAGGCGCAACAAAGTATCAGTTCAAAAGAGTCGAACAAACCGTCAAAGACTTCGTGCCCCTGCCACTAGTGGCAGGGGCACGAAGTCTTTGATAGTTTGGTCAGATTATTTTGAGATGAGACTAGGCGCGACGAAGGATTGTAGCGGGCTCTCCATGACTGAGGCGCAACAAAGTATCAGTTCAAAAGAGTCGAACAAACCGTCAAAGACTTCGTGCCCCTGCCACTAGATCATTTCAGCGTCACCTTCCCCAGTCTGTCGGCCATCATTTCTGTGAACCAAAGGTTGCCTTCTTCATCCTTTTCAATGCGGTGCATGACGGAGCATTTGGACGGAATGGTATGGGTGCTGAAGGGTACGCCGGAAAGATCATTGGTTTTCAAGTTTCTGATGGATTTGTCGAATTTAACGATATAATCGTATCCTGAAGGGTTTGGATTGTTCATATCCACATACACTTGTACCCACAGATTCCCTTCATCGTCGAAGACAAGTGAGGCCAACACATCATTTTTCTGAAGCGCAGGGACTGGATATTCCGTTATCTTCCATTCCTTGCCGTCAAAAGCGACCTTACCGATCTTGACCCCGGTTTCCTGCGTAAACCACATGCACTTGCCAGAAGGGTCTGGGATGATAGCGATGGAGCGACAGTTGGGCGTTGGAATGTCAATTTCATGCACCGCACCCTCTGCCGTTATTTTCAGGATTTTATTGCCGAATAGTTCGGTCCCCCAAACGCTGTCATCCGCCCCGGCATTTAGAAATATGGGCAATGCAGCGAGCGTATCTATCTGAAAATGTTCTACCGTTTTATCTGGATTGATACGCCCGATGGTACTGGTGCGTTTGCCGGTGAACCAGATTGTTTCGCAATCCACCCCGAGGCAAATGCCGTGTGAAGCGTCTGTATCCTTACTGTACCATTGAAGGGGCAATTTATCTCTCCAAAACTATTCAAAAAGCACCATGTCATAAGCTTGGTTACTCACGAAAGTAGCACTGGGTCAAAAGACCCGAGCGCGGCGGGGGAACACCGTGCAGGGCGGGGGGTGCACTTGGTGAAAACACCAAGCGTAGCGGAATTGATGGCTACGTAAAAAGCTTCTCCGTCAGCGAGCTATGAAAAAGTTGCTTAGCGTCATATTTTTCCAATACCTTTTGTTCCCATGCCCAGTCGTCATCGGCTGAACGTCCGCTTGAAAAGACCTTATGTATATGGTCAAAGAACGTCTTGCTTGTCCAAGCACCGCCAGGATTGCTATACCCCCAACCCTTCGACCATTCTGGCACTACACGAGCCTTGGGCGCTATGAAATGATCAAGCAGCCAAGTTTCCAGGTCAACATAAAATTCGTCAATATATGGAGGGTTGGGACTATTGGGCTGCCCCGGCAAGGTCAGCACATCCACCCACAGAGCCACATCCCATTGATTTTGCACCGTTTCAGCATCGGCAGCAATACTAGATATTACAGGCCTATCCGCTAGCCCACCAGTTATGGATGGGATTTTGTCGCCGTTGTCCAGACCTGTCACTCTGATTTCCAGAGGAGAATTAATAGGATACTCTGATTTGTCTTGGTAGGCGCTCAGCATAGAGTCAAATTTTTTGGTAATTTTAGATATACTATGCTGTATGTCCTTCTTGTTCATCAGTATGGCGTAACCATTCGCGGTGACGCGTAGGGTGCTGTCTTTGACATAAAAAATGGTGTTTTTGGAAGGGCCCCAGATATCCCTGGAAACAGGATATACACCAGCGTTTCCTCCAAAGTCCTTCCCATCGAGGCCATTGTTTGATACATCATAACTTATATTGCCAAGCAGAACAGTCGCTCCGGGTATTTTATCGATATCCCTAATGATGTTGGTGATATTATCCGGCAGGTTATCAGAAAAAGGATAATTGTTGGGGTGATCCACCTTGCGTGATTCAGCGGGCTTGGTCGCTTCCACTGACCATACTTTCAGCCAAGGATAGGGTGTAAATGGGAACCAGATAATTTCAATTCTACCCGCCTTATTAAGGAATTCCCCACAGCTATTCGTTGGTGGCGTTGAGCCTGTCGGTTCTTGGAAAAGCACGTCTTTACTAATGTCGGTATAACTAACGCAACGAAGATTATAATTATCAATGACCTGAAGGGTAACCTCTACTAGGAGGGCACAGCCCAGTTGCGTGAGGAAAAATTTTGTTTCCGGGTCGCCACGCCTAAAGGTTTTAAGGACATAGGCAGTGGGGTCGGCACCTGCGGGGTCAGTTACCACGGCAGTAAGTTCAAGGATTCGGTTGCTCATGGAGCCATACGTTGTGGGGAAATCATCGTGCGGCGGTGTAGACACCCCAGAGCCGTGGCCATTGATGGCAATTACGCCGCCTACGGTGAGATGATCGGGAGCAGGGAAATGCGGGAAACTAAATCCTGATGCAGGTCCCTTGCCGCCTGGTTGATGCTCAAGGAAGTTTAGAAGTTTGCCCATAGTGGCACCCGTGCCCACTTTTACACTTGGCCCTGGCTCATCCGACAAAGGTTGCATAGTGATTTCATTGAGCGATTTCGTGGTATCAATCAGGAGAATCTTTGGGTTGACGGCCTCCCCGGGAGTAACGGATAGGGGAGACCAGTTGTGCATGATTCCCCGGGGGCGAACGGTGTAGCCGTTTTGAGCCGCCCAATTGCAGGCTGCCACTACATCTTCGGCGTGGCGTGGGGCACATGTCCACATCTGCGAAACCTCAATGGTACGATCCCAATTTTGGAAAGGCACGCTGTTTACAGGGATATCGGCTGGAAAGCCTGGCGGGCGGGCACTATGGTGGGCTTCCTGGATTTCTAGAAACTTGATTTTGGGGTCCCAAGCAGCTCCCCATACTTCATAAACGGCAGTTTTTCCGTTTAGGGCAAAGCTAAATTGTTCGGTTGCTGCTACGGTTTGCCCGCCAGGCAATCCCAATAGGCATACGGTAACGGTTGGCCAAATAATGGTCTCGACTGGAAATGTGCTGGCTGCCAGGTCAATGGTACGGGACTCCAAAACCGGGAATGGATCGGTATTTCTGGTAGCGTTTTCGCCATCAGTTACGTTAAACGAAAAAACAATACCCGACCCGAAAACATTTTTACATTCTATTTTTTGTACAGCGTGCATGAGTTTTAATTGCGATTAGCGAAAAAGAAACAGGCCCCACCTCGAAAATGACTTTAAGGTGGCTCCTGATAAATTTTTGGTGTCAATCTCTAAACCTCCTAAACCACTCTGCGTTGACTGTAATACTAAATCCTTCTGCGGTACGTTTGCGACAGGTCAAAAGACCAGCCGCAGCGCTTGGGGTGAGGTTGGTAGGATGGGGTCGGAACACCTGGCGAGGATTAAAACAATTTGCTTTTTATGCTTGAGCACAATGAATTATCACCTTTTAAAATTAGTGCAGGGGGGCGATTTTTGTTTTGAGGGCCAACCATTCTTACCACTTAGAAAACGTATCCTGCAAGATTTCCAATCAGGAGGTAATGGCCCTAACCCGGAAATGATTCTTACATCGTTTGCATACAATGTCCACATCCCGGTAAAATAATTGTCGGGATCAGACTCAATAAATATTGGGACGTACTTTAATGCATTGAAATAGGAAGAGCCGGATTTGCCTATTTCATCTTCACTTTTGCCTTGCCGTAACATATCAAACGAATCGAACAATGCCTGAACGGAAAATTGAACGGCATTTTCAATTACCCTTCTGGCTTCTGGTGTCATCTCATGAAGCTTTCCGTCACCATATAGTTTAAATTGGTCGCCATTAAAATTGCGAAACACCGCCCCCGTATCATTAAAGTAATCATGATATGTATGCTCGCGTTCTGCCCAACGGGCCCAAGTCCCCAAATAACTTTTCATAAAATCATGTCGGGCATTCTCCTTGTTTGTAATAGAAGGTAGATCGGAGGAAAGGGAAATAATCCCATCCTGGTCTCTGGAGCCACCACCCATTTTTATTACGTTCTCCATCCAGACATAAGGCTCTGCGTCCAATAAATTGTTGTTTTTCATGGCGCCATAAGCACACTGATCCCGATTAGTCACCACGTGACCAAAAGCAAATAAATCGGTAAGGCTATGCAAGGCGCTCGCTTCATAGTGCAGTGCCTGATGCCAGTAATTTGGGTCTGTGGTAGCCTTCTTTACAGACAATAATGCCAGCCTGTGCATTCCTATATACCATGCAATGGCCGCATTTGAAAAATGATTGTCATTTATGTCTGCTATGCGCAACATTTCATCTCCCCACCATCCAGCTTCGTCATATTCGGCATCGCCTGCTGTATTTGCACCTTCATTTCCAAATTTTCCATAAGGAGGAACAAGTCCGTACGCAATTTTATGTAAATAATCGCCTACCGTTGTGTTTCCCGGGCTATAATTAGCTGCCGTATTCCCCTTCTTAAACCATAATTTGTAATTATCGTCATTGGTTAAATAGCATAGACCGGTTCCATCACCACTAACCGTTCTTCTATAATCCCCATATATAGCCACCAAATCGCCAAATGAAAACGTGTCTTTTACATTTCCCACAATTCCCTGTATCATTAGGAGGCTATCAGGCTTGACATCCTCAATATAGTTGATTAAATTATAGCTACGTTGTCCAAAAGAATACCAGTAATAATTGTCCTGAACATGCTCTTTGTATTGATTATAGTCGTTCTCATTATTTGTTATAAAGCCTACAGCGAGATTTTTTGCTGCGCGCCATTTTTTTTGATATTCATCATTCGTTTTTTGCATATACACCCCCTCCGGGAACTTAACAGAAGAGGGTATTTTAACCCTTGAAACGCCAAAATCAGCACTGATTTTATGCTCCTGTGAATTGTATTTAATGTTATCAGGCGTTTTTCCATTTTGCGCGATAGAAATCCCCGGCCTTGTAACATTAGCCCTGGTTTTATGGCCCGGTCCGTCAAAAGAGCTGCTTATTAAGCTGGACAGTATAATAAAAATAAAAAAGCGAATTGATTTTGTAAATGTATTTTCCATGTTATTAAAACATTTTAAAAGGTTAGCATTTTCTATTCCCTCGCAGCCTTTTCAAGGCAATTTTTTGCGTAACTTCTATGGCATACGCTTTGAGGTCACCCCTTTGTTTTGATTTGCTGTAATCTTGTGCGCACCAGCAAGTTTGTAGTGTTTAAAAAGTGATAACTGTTCCTACTTTTCCGGGAACGCCATTTTGGCCATTGCAGGTTGTGCTATTAGTTCCACCTCTTCCACCATTGCCTATTGCTCCTGAAACGCCGTTGTGGAATACAGGGACATTCGTACAAGTACTACCGTTAACCAAAGCCACACAAATAGCTGGTCCACCATTGCCCCCTGAACCGCCGCCACTGGCACCCCCTGCGCCGGCAACGCCACCGTTGCCACCACTGCCGTCTTTTGTGTAATCTGAGGCGCAGTTCCACGTTGCGGTACAACCATTGCCACCCCCCCCGCCAGCACCGCCGGGTTTGCCAGGCCCTCCTTGGCCACCGTCACCGCCGGAATTACCGACAATTACTACTTTTGGGTGGAACGTTAACTTAGCTCCTTCTAACAAAACAATGCCAATAGATGCACCACCCTGAGTGCCTGCGGAACCAGGGGTTTGGGCGCCGCCGCCGCCGCCGCCGCCACCGCCGCCAGGGGAGCCAGTGGAATATACTGTGTTGCCAGCCCAGCCGCAACCAATACATGGTCCGCCGACAGAGCCGCCACTACCGCCAGCACCGTCACCACCTGGGTTGCCGCTGGTGCCAACAGCAGCAACCCAGGCACCTTTGACAAATTTTCCAAGGTTATCCGTTGACTCATGGCCGCCGCCGCCATCACTGCCCGATGCTCCTAAGTTGCCTTTATATCCATTGCCAGGCGGTATATCTATAGCTTTATTCCAACTAGCGTTGTTATAAAACCCAATAGAGCCTCCACGCACACCTGGTGTAAAACTGCCCGTGGAGCCTGGGGCCCCTGCAAGACCGGGATCTCTGTTATCCGAACTGTATGTTGTAGTGCACATAATCCCACTCCATTGGCAATTATAGTCAACCAGATTAGAAACGGTTCCTCCATTACCACCCGCGTTATTTGAACCCCCGCCCTCGCCACCTTTGCCCCCGCTCGCGCTTGTTGCGTCGGCGCCCTTTTGGCCACCTGGCCCTTCCTGCCCCGGATTGCCGCCTGGTGCGCCCGGCCCGCCCTTCCCTGCGTTGACATTGAGGTTTTTCAAACTAAGATTCGCACCATTACTGCCCAATATAGCAGTGCTGGATTGGTTGAAGGCAGTTGCCACGGAACCGTTAATGATAAAGTTGCTGATTTCGACAGTTACACCCGCGCCACTGACTTTAAAGGCCGGTGCTCCATTCGCCGGTGATTGTACCGCCGACTGATACTGGGTGGGCTGATTATTGGAATATCCGCCAACCAAATGCAGGTTCTTATCTATTAGTATGGTGCTTGTTAGCTGATACTGACCATAATCAACAGCGACAACATTGCCGGTTTTGGCATTTATTATACCTTGGCCAATTGTTTTACATGGGCTTTTTTCAGCACCACATGCATTGCTGTCGGTACCGCTGGTTGATACGTGCACTGTTTCACTAAAAGGGAGGGTTTTCCCACGCTTTTCCTCCGGATTGGTAATATTCTCGCAAGAAGGAAAGATTGCCTTACTCAAATCTACTACCTGCTCAAATCGTTTGTACTCGCAAGAGAGTTTTGTATTGGTAAATTTTGGCAAAGAATCAATCTTATGAAAAAACAGAAGTTCCAGGCCAGGCAAAGTATTGCTCAGGTCGGCATTAGAAAAATCTGTGCCAGTCAGTTTTGTATACTCCATTACAACACCATTTAAAGAAGCCCCCGTTAAGATGGCATAGCTAAGGTTTGCACCAGAAAAGTTTGCAGGCCCCAATACAGAAGGATCTAATTTAGCGCCACTAAAATTGGCACGAACCAGGCTAGCATTTGCAAAATTTGCACCGTTGAGAATACAATTGCTAAAATTAGTTCCGTCTAATATGGCATCATTAAAATTGGCATTCGTAAAATCTTGCCCTGAAAGATCTCTCCCTTTTAGGTAACAGGAGGCGCAATCATTGTTGGTTTGTGCATAACTATCAACGAACACCAGCAAGAGTACTATGCATAAGAGGAGACCTGGGTCAAATTTTCTTTTATTGGCGGAACGATTTTTCATCTTGTTTGACATAATGTTTGTATTTAGATACTGGAAAAAGCTTACACCTGCTACCAGCATGCTGAGCAGCAGGTGTAAGCAATCGCATTACTTTGGCGCCGGTGGTAGCCATTCGCTCACCGAAGGGACTGTCACACCTGCAGGTCCGGTACCAGGCCCTCCTTTAGGGCCGGCATTGGCGCCCTGGCCATCCTGAGTCATTTGATAGTTCAGGGTGTACATGGTGTGCCACATATCAGCATTTATTTTGGCTGCCGGAACACCCTGGGTGGTTACTAGCAGGTTGCCTTTGGGTGCCCCCTGACCGACCTGGTAAAGTGCCATGTTGTAGTCAGACACATTTGCACCTGAGCCTGAATAGTACAACAGATACAAATACGTGGTATAGTTATCTCCCACGGCTGCTACATCCAGGTAGGTGATGTTGTTTGGCAATATTAAGAAGGGTGAAGGCGCGTTGTTGGCATCTGTAAAGCAGGAAACCGGATTTCCATTCAGGTCAAACGCCTGGATGCGGGCAATACTAAAACCCTCACTACTCAATTGTTCCAACACGAGAATAGTACCATCATAAGAACAGGTTATACCTACAGGCCTGAACAGGAGTCCGGGGCGCCCGTCACTGCCATTATAGTTTAACGCCGATCCTGCAAAAGTTCTTGCCAACGGAATATTGTCATCCGCCAAGCCGGGTTCGGCAGCCAGCGGTGTAATCATCAATTTAAAACATTCGCTGTTTACGCCGATGGCATGACCGCTTGGGTGTAGTGTTATGGAATCCGGAAAGTAGGGAAAGCGACCGTAAGAGTTTTGATTCGCGGCCATGTTAAAGGGTGTTTTTGCATCCAAAACCACTTTCCTCAAATGGAAGCCCAAATCAGGGTCAAACGTCGGGTTCTGCTGAAGGTTAGGGGCTTTTCGAGGGTCAATATAATAATTGCCAAGGTTTTTATCCGCAGGGTCTGGTACAGGGTAGCCGTCATTACCAGTTACAAATTGGCCGTCTTTCATCAAAAACTTTGCTGGAAACGCGTCGTAAACCAGTCGACTTGAATTGGAGAAACCGCAGTCTGGAAACTTTACTGAATCCATTTTAGCCCCCGGAATATTGATATTTTGGAAAGCGAATAGTTGGCCACCGGCCTTCGATGAGCAATCCACAATACCCATGCCTCCTGCTTTCCAGGAAAGCCCTATCATCGCTTGGCGCTGGCTTAGTGCAAGGCCTGACCAGATGGAAATGGCATTTCCACTCTGGCTTGGATCGGCATTGGTGAGCGTACCGGTTGGCTTCTCGCTTTGCGGAATCCACGTATAGGCATTATTCTGATAACCGAGTATGGCGGTATGTTTATATACCGATTTACTGTCCAATTGGATTGGGAGTTGAAACAAAGTAAGCGTAATGTTTTCAACATTTCCTTCATTGTTCTGCAGCCAGGCAGTGGAGGCAGTACCGGCCTTCCAATTATCAATATAAAAATCAACTTCAAACTTCACTTCCCCGCCTAACGTATTCATAAAAATTGCACTCAACGTTGAAGGGTGATTGCCCGGCTCCAGCGTAACGGAGGGCGAAGTGACACTTGGCCGATTTTGATCTTTGTAAATCATTTTGGTGATATAGCTCGCTTTTGATCCGGAGGGAGGTTCCGGAAAAACCTTTTTCCTTGGGTCAGGGTTTATAGAAAGCGTACTGTCAATGGTAGTAGAGATGCTGTTGGCAATCATCCAGGGAGACATTGCCACTTCAATAATGGTTTCAGCCATTAGGACTAATCCTAAGGCAATGTTGATGCCAACCATAATCCATCCGGCAAAAGGTATTTCATCTTCAATTTCCCCTTCAATTGTTTGCTTCCCAACCCATACTAATGCCTTATCGCAGGCTTGGGTAAAAAGGATCTGGGTGAGTGATGTAAATGCATGCCAATCCAATTTCTTATCTACAGCGCCCTTATAAAGAAAATCACCGCCGAAGTAGATAGCACCGATCGCTACCACAGCTTTGACAAACTTCGGATTACTCATTGCCTTGTAAAGACCTTTATAACTATTTGCTGCCACCCCTAAGCCCATCAAAAAGGTAGGTATTACCAGGTTGGCGAGGCCGGTGAACACACCGCCTATTACCGGCGATTTAGGGTATTGGAGATTACCAGTTCCTAGGCCGCAACCATATAAGTTTGCGGAGACTGCATTTTTAGGAAAAGTAACTTTAACCGTAAGTGTACCGGGATCTGCAACAATAGGAATGGAAAAAATAGTATTGATAGGGCTAATCCATCCAATAAACCGCAGGTTATCATAATTCAGTCCCAGTTTTCCGATAACTTCGGCAATTATGCCCCCATCATCCGGTTGCCAATCTGGGGTGTTCATCGTTTTCCCATCAGCATCAATAAATTGAATGTACGCACCCAGCCAACGCACATAATAATTATTCATCGTTATCTCAACTTGCCTCGTACTGCTATCGCTTACCTTAATGGTCGTTTCCAATCCACTTGATTGGCGGGTATTACCTAGTGCCGCACTCCACTTATCGCCGGCGGCCCCAAGGTTTACGGAGCCCATCAATTCAGTATTGTTTCGAGCTGGGGAGGATGACTGTACGCTGGAGCCATTTTCAACTTGGTAACTAGTTGCTAAGGGATATTTCAGCTTCAAGTCATTCTTAGTGGTGATTTGAACCTCAGTCATCAAGGCCCCTGCATTGCTTATGGTTGTGGCTGTTGGCACCAGGGTCTGCTTGATTACTCCATCTTTATATTGATAATCCTGATAATTGGCCCAACCTGTTGTTTTTGTGGACGGTCCGGCTTTGCGCATTTTGATTGCTAATTGCTGGAGCAGCGCATACGCTTTAGGAGATTTAGCAGGATCCCCGATATGATCCATCACTGTCTGCGCATTTGTTGAGTCCTTGGTAATCAGGTCGCCGTGATGAAAAATCAAGGATGCGGCTGTGGTCAAATAGTTAATCGGCTTCGATACCGTTATGGGTTGACCTTTTGCAGCCATCATCTGATTTGCTTCGTGGTCATGCACAACATGAATGGCTACGTGGTGTACCCCATAGTCGCCCGGAATTTTCCCTGTTTTGTTGGTATGCCTCACCGATATGCGGAGGGCAGTTCCTAACTGCATGGGCACAGGCACTTGCGTATAGTGGGTGATTGCCCCATTGCTCATTGCTTTGAGGTCCGGTTGTAATCGCATAGCTTCTGCAAGGGTATCTTGCGTGTGTTCCACCAGAGGGTGTTTTGTCCCAGCTACATGCAGCCAGTAATCTTCGTTGTCAAACTTGTCAGAGAGGTCCACATGAAAAATGTGGCCTAATCTGTTAGATGTTTTAATTTTTTCCATGATTTAAAATTGCTTAAATTGACTTGATCATTTATTGCATTCCGGCAAATTATTCACTCCACATAAAGTATTGGTCTTGAATAATTTATCCTTTTCGTTATTATCCAGACCCAGCGTATTGCACTGAAATGGAAGGTTGCAGGAAAGATTCAAAGTAGACAAATTGCCGTCGCCCAGTTTATACAAACCAGCGATGTTGCCAATGGTCGTCAGCGAATTGTTTTGCAGGAAAATAGTGCTGGCATTTACCAAACTCGAAAGGTCACCAACACAGTTGAGGTTGTTATTCGACAGGTCGGCATAGTTCAAAGTTGATTGGGTGGAAATATCAAATGTTTGCGTCAGAGCATTGTGTGAGAGGTCGAGATAGTTGAGATAAAAATTAGCATCCAAACTGACAGATGTGAGCCCGTTATTAGACGCATCCAGGTATTTGAGCTGTGATAAGCCATAGAGATTAAGTTGGGTCAGTACATTTTCACTTACGTTTAGGGTAATAAGTGCCGTGATCTTGCTGATAATTGAGGCGTCGCCCAACTTATTACAGGACAAATCGAGTTTTTCCAAGGCCGTAAAATATTCCAGCCCCTCCAGATTGCTGATGGTTTGACAGGGGCAATTAAGCGATCGCACCAGCTTGGCCGCATCTTTTGTTATGACGTAATTTGGATTACCACCGGACAATTGTTTGAAAATGCAGGCTTGAAGCGCGGGGTCCGGGAAATTTATTCTGCCTGCGGTGTCGGGGCCTCCGCAGTTAGGCTTGTACCATAAGGTTTGTGGTTTTTGCTGGTTATTGCAAAAGGTGGAGGTCCAATTTGGCAACACCCAATGTATCGAGGTACATTTCGCGTTATCACCATTCGGACAAATTACGGAGTTTTTCAAATCTGGAAACGTAACTGCGCCATAGGGCAATTGGGTTATGGCAATTGTACCACAGAATGGGCCATCCTGTGTTTGGCAGCAATCATTGGCGGGGGGCATCACCGCATTTGCAAAATTGGCTTGAAGCACGTTAGCGCTTCCAAAATTCGCTCCACCCAATTGCGTACATGAAAAATCGACACCCGATCCTCCATTGGATGGGGCTTGTATGGTGGCGCCAGAAAAATCAGCATTTTGCAGGATAGCTCCGGCGAAAATGACCCCCTCCAGTAAACCCTTACCGTTAAATTTGCAACCCGGCATGGTGGCACCGGAGAAGTTGGTGTTGAGCATTGTGGTATTGAGAAACTGCCCCTCAACGATATAAGCGTTGGAAAAGTTAACACTATTGAGATGTGCCCCTGAGAAGTTTGAATAATTCAGGACAGCTCCGGATAAAATAGCGGCGTTGTATCCGTTCCCCGATTCGAAATCGGTACCGGAAAAGGTACAACTATCGGCAGTAGCACCCTGCAGGAATGACCCTTTCATAGTGGCATTGCTGAAATCACTGTGGTGCAAAGAAGCACTGGTTAACACAGCACCTGATAAATCCGCATTTTTCCCCGGGTTGGCCTGTTTGTAAAAACTCACCACATCGAGGTGGCTATGAACAAGTTTTGCATTTATCAACTTCACTTGATCCATAATACTGCTGTCCATTTTGGCATAATTCAGGATAGCATTGGTGAAATCCACCCCGGTCATGGTGGAATGTGTAAAGTCGAAACTACTGAAGTTAAGTCCCTGTAAAATGGCCCAACTTATGTCTTTGCCCCTAAAGCTGAAGTTATCTTTATTCAGACCCATAATAAAGCAAGTGCTCAGGTCGGTATTCGACCAATCAGCCGCATACCAGTTGCTGATAGGAAAGTGTTGAATATCGGTTGTTGTGCTACAAAACTTGGTTCTTAGCAAATCGCTTGATGGTTGAATGGTCATAACCGGCCCAAAATCAGCCCAAAGCAGACTGGCCTTGGAAAAGTCGGTAGCTTTAAAAATCGCATACTGCAAGTTGGCGCTATCCAATTTCGACTTTTGAAAACAGGTATGGTCCAGGGTCGCGCCACTCAGGTTGGTCACTCCTTTTGCCGAGGGCATCATGTCAGCACCGCTAAAGTTCGCATTGGTAAGGTTTACGTTTTGAAATTGGGCACCGTTGAGGATGGCGTTGGTGAAATTGGCGCCGACTAGCGCATTTTCGGAATATGTTGTAAAGTTGGAATCGACGAGGTTTTTACCCGAAAAGTCTATACCGCCGCCAGCAGATGGACAACTTTGTTGAGCGCTTGCGTTTGGGTTAAATATTACTATGTAAATAGATAACCGAATGATATATGTTTTCATAAACTTCAATTGTATCTGTTCAAAACTCTATGGCAATGCCTGATAATTTGCAGCGATTAGTTCGAGCAAAGGCATCATTTTTCTTGTGCCCGATACAAAATCGGTTAGGTACTCAAAAGCGGAGATGCCAAGTTTTTTTGCTAAAAATGCGGTCAAACCCTAAAGTCAGCCTCTTCTTAGTTACAAATATCCCCCACCCCCTCCACCCCTCCAAAGACAAATTTCGCCACTTGTTAGCCCAAAACCTACTATATTCACCCCAATAATAAGCGTAAATCGCTGCATAATCCACTCTAAATCAATCGTATACGCCTTGTCTTAATTGTTAGCCCGTTTCCCTTCCTA